>Ga0209617_10000319_pt1 | contig 20528 bp, 18 predicted proteins | sample LakEriepJuly2011_2_FD_187459 | JGI IMG/M metagenome (GOLD analysis project Ga0209617, IMG submission 187459) | Freshwater microbial communities from dead zone in Lake Erie, Canada - CCB epilimnion July 2011 (SPAdes) (version 2) | ecosystem: Environmental > Aquatic > Freshwater > Lentic >...
TGGCCCGACTGCTTGTGCAGCGAGGGATTCAAACTTTCGAGGATGCAAGGTCCTTCTTTCGTCCAAGCCTCGACGATTTGCACGACCCCTTCCTCATGCGCGACATGGACCGCGCTGTAAACCGCCTTGTTCAAGCCCTTGAAAACGGCGACAAGATTCTCGTCTACGGTGATTATGACGTCGATGGAACCACGGCAGTTACCCTGGTGTATAGCTTTCTTCGTGACCTTGGAGTCGCTTGCGATTACTACATTCCCGATCGATACACCGAAGGATACGGGTTCTCCATGAAGGGTGTGGATTATGCCCACGACAACGGCTGCCAACTGATTATCACGCTCGACTGCGGTGTGCGTGATGGAGCCAAAATCGATTACGCACGAAGCAAAGGCATTGATGTCATTGTATGCGATCACCACCAACCTGCCCAAATACCGGATGCCGCCGCCGTGCTCGATCCGAAACGACCGGATTGTGATTATCCATTTAAAGGGCTTTGCGGCGCAGGTGTCGGATTCAAATTGCTGCAGGCATTGTGTATTGAATTGGAGCTCGATAGGAATAAATTATTCCAATACCTCGATCTGGTCACCATTGCCATCGCCGCCGATATTGTTCCTGTTTCCGGCGAAAACCGAATCCTCGCCTATCACGGGTTGAATCAATTGCAGAACACCGAGCGCTTCGGTATCCGCGCCATGCTAAACAATGCCGACTTCAAAAAGGACCAATTAACGATTACCAATGTTGTCTTCCTTCTTGCTCCCCGCATCAACGCAGCCGGAAGAATTTTCTCCGGTAAAAAAGCCGTTGATCTGCTGCTATCACAAAACCCGGAAGAGGCCGCCGGCGCAGCCGCTACCATTGAAGAGTTCAACACTACACGCAAAACGCTCGACAAAGGCATTACCGAAGAAGCACTTCAAAAGATCAATGACGATGAATTCTATCAGACCGCTATGTCGGCTGTAGTTTATGGCGAAAACTGGCATAAGGGCGTTGTCGGCATTGTAGCGGCGCGCATTGTTGAGACGCACTACAAACCGAGCATCGTCCTGGTGAGCGACGGAGAAAAAATGGCCGGCAGTGCGCGCTCAATTGCAGGCATTGACTTATTTGAATGCCTGAGTGAGTGTGAAGACCTACTGGAGCAATTCGGCGGACACTCCATGGCGGCAGGGCTTTCTCTGAAAACCGCCAACTTCGAGTCGTTTCGTAACCGCTTCGACGAGGTGATTCGTAAAAAACTCAACAACATTCAACCAACGCCATTCATGCACTACGACGCGGAGCTTGACTTTACCGATATCCGTCCCAAACTAATGCGCATTCTCAAACAGTTTGAACCTTTCGGACCGGAAAACATGCACCCCGTATTTCTGGCTTTTAACGTCGAAAACAACCGCTTCACCCGCGTGGTGGGCGATCAGAAAAACCACCTGAAACTGCATGTACACCAACAACAACTACCCTCACTTGCCCTAGACGGAATCGGTTTTAACCTGGGGCATTGGAATTCGGATTTGCAACAACAACAAACGGTTGACCTGCTCTTTTCGCTGGAGGAAAATACCTGGAAGAATAAAACCAACATTCAACTCGTGGTGAAAGACATTCGTTCGGTCAGTTAACTTCAAACATTGCGTTATTTCATGGTTTAACTCCTCGTTTCAGCGAAATTTGCCACCTCATTTTCACGCTATGTCAGAACCTACACGCACCGAACTATCTGCCCTCGGAGAGTTTGGACTCATCCACCACCTTACCGACAACATTCTGATCCAGAATAAAACATCCGTAAAAGGCGTGGGCGATGACGCCGCTATCCTGGCTCCACCGGCAGGCCATCAGTGCCTGGTATCAACCGACATGCTCGTCGAAGGTGTACACTTCGATTTGTCCTACGCTCCTCTCAAACATTTGGGATATAAAAGTATCGTCGTCAATCTGAGCGATATCTGCGCCATGAACGCCACGCCTCATCAAGTTGTCGTTGCGCTGGCGTTGAGCAACCGCTTCTCGCTCGAAGCAGTCGACGAACTCTATGCGGGTATGCTCATGGCTTGTCAGCAGTATGGAGTCGACTTGGTAGGTGGAGATACAACCAGCAGCAGAAGCGGTCTGGTGATTTCAATAACGGCCATTGGCTTTGCGCCTGAAACATCCATTGCCACACGATCGGGTGCGCGCGAAAGCGAATTACTTGTTGTCACCGGCGACCTTGGCGGCGCCTACATGGGACTACAAGTGCTCGAGCGCGAGAAAGCCGTGTTTCAAGCTGCCCCGGGCGCACAACCCAGTCTTCTAGGTTATGACTACGTTCTCGAGCGCCAGCTAAAGCCCGAAGCGCGAACTGATATTCGTGAACTCCTTGCTTCGTTGGAGGTCAAACCAACCGCGATGATTGACATTTCCGACGGACTCGCCTCAGAAATCAAGCACATCGCCGAACAAAGCGGGGTTGGCTTCGATGTTTATGAAGAGAAAATACCCGTGTCACCCCGTACCATTGACGCTGCAAAAGAATTCAATCTAGACTACACAACCTGCGCGCTCAACGGCGGTGAAGATTATGAGCTCCTGTTTACGATCAAACAGACAGACTACGACAAAATCAAGGGTAACCCACATCTCACCGTCATCGGTCACGCAACAGCTGACGTCATGGGATGTCGACTAGTGACCAAAGCCGGGGAAACCATCGCGCTCCGTGCTCAAGGTTGGGACGCGTTGAATAACGAATGACGATATTTTTCATCCCACAAAACAAATCCACTGACGCGCCGTTAGCTTGCCGCTGCTTATGAAAAACCTCGTCTGCTCCTCGCTCTTAGTGCTAATACTCAGTGTTAGTCAAATCGTCTGCGCTCAATTCAGCATCGGCACCTGGCGCGACCATCTGCCCTATACACGCTGTATCGATGTGTGTGAATCAAACCGCATCATCTATGCTGCAACGCCCTATGCGCTCTTCTCTTACAACAAGGACGGTGGCGAAATCATTCGTTACTCCAAGGCAACACAACTGACCGACATCGGTATATCCGCCATTGAAACAGACCCGCAAACCGGACTGGTCATTATTGGATACAGCAACGGTAACATCGACTTATTAGATGGCGATAAAGGGTTCAATATTCCCGATATCAAATTCAGCACAGTCATAGGCGACAAGGCCATCTACGATATCTATCCGTTCGGTGATCGCGTCTACCTCAGCACCGGATTCGGTATTGTTGTCATTGATATGATCCGAAAGGAAGTGAAAGAAACCTACTTCATCGGTCCCAATGGTGGTCCGGTGAAAGTCAACGACATTGCGGTATACAACAACACGCTCTATGCGGTTACCGAAACAGGGCTCAAAACCGCTTCTTTGGCCAACCCATTTCTAGCCAATTTCCAAAACTGGTCGACTTTCGAAAACGTTCCCGGTGATTCAACGGTAAAACACATTGAGTTTTTTGACAATCAAATGGTGCTCGCTGTTCCGGGTATTGAAGCCGACACGGTTTGGAGTAAACCCATTGATAGCAACGACTGGGTTTCCCGCTACACGCTGCCCAATTTCCGTATTAATCAGATTTGGTCGAACAACGAATGGCTCACTGTTTCCGGTGATTACGGCTATTGGTTTTGCCATTTCAACTTCGACTTCCCGGTGGAGCGCTCACTCATCGCCGGTCGTTTGCCTTTTACCTACAATTGCGTCGTAGGGGAATACGGCTACGTATGGGCCGCGGATAAATTCGCAGGACTCTTTTTGTCGCGTTTAGCCGATGGCTCATCGGATGCCGTCATCTCCCCGCAAGGACCGGCCTCCGCATCCTGTCGTCGCATTGGCGCATACAACAACAATATTTGGATTGCCCACGGTGGCGTACGCATCAACTGGGGAGCGCAATACAACGTTGATGGATTCTCCGGGTTTGTCAATGATGAATGGGTCCGTATCTCTTCCGATACCACCTACAGCGCCGGCGCCGGATTCAATGCCACCAGCAGTTTCGTTACCGACATCATGGATATCGCAGTTGACCCCGATGACAACAGCATCATCTATGCCGCCACGTGGGACGACGGCCTGGTCAAAGTCAACACAACCACCGGTCGACTTCAGCCCCTCAACGGAACAGCCACCACAGGTCCGGATGAATCCGATGCCGACCCTTCAGCCACCCGTACCCCCGTAGCTGCCGTAGAGTTCGATGACAACGGTGTGCTTTGGTGCACCAACAGCTTTACGGATCGCGCTATTCACGCCCTGGGAAAGGACGGGAAGTTCTACGATTATGACTTCGGGCTTCTGCTGGGTAACGACGAAAAAATTGCCGATATCCTGGTTTCTGAAAACAACCTGGTGTGGGCCAATGTCATTGGAAAAGGCGTGCTTGTTCTCAATAACAACGGGACACTCGACACGTTTTCCGATGATAATTTCAAGCTGCTTACGGATGCTGAAGGAAACGGCAAGCTTGCTTCCAACGATGTGCTCAGCATGGAAGAAGACCTCGATGGTGAAGTATGGGTGGGAACCTCCAGCGGTCTTTCGATTTTCTACAACCCGGTCTCCATTTTTGACGGTGATAATTTCGACTCTGAACAAATTCTCATCGAACAAGACGGTAATACCCAAATCCTTCTTGAAACGGAAACCATCAATTGCATTGAAATTGATGGAAGCAACCGCAAATGGATTGGCACACAAAACAGCGGCGTATATCTACTGAGCGACGACGGACTTCGTCAGGTCTATCATTTCACTGAAGAAAACAGCCCCCTGCTCTCCAACACCGTGTACGATATTGCCATCAATCACTCCAATGGTGAAGTTTTCTTCGCCACCGAAAACGGCGTTATCGGCTTCTTCTCCACCGCAACAAACTTTGACAACGACATGTCAAGCGTGCGCGTGTTTCCCAACCCGGTTCGCCCCGACTATACAGGCAATATCACCATCGACGGACTCGCTTACAACACGAGCGTAAAAGTGACCGATATTCAAGGGAATATTTTGTTTGAAACCGAAAGCGAAGGCGGGCGAGCCGTATGGGATGGATTACTGACCGACGGCAGCAAACCCGCAACCGGCGTCTATCTCGTGTATGTTTCAACGGCGCTCGGAACGGCCGATGAAGTGCGGAAAATCACGATTATTCGTTAAGTTTTTTCACCGCTACACGAACGAGCTATCCAACGTAGTACTTTTGCCTGCCTTTAAAGGAGTTAGTTCTCATATTACTCCTCGCGCAGCATGAGCGATGAATTAAAGCACGAGTGTGGTATAGCACTCCTTCGATTGAAGAAACCTCTTCAATACTTCACCGAGAAATACGGCACTGCATTTTACGGCCTCAACAAGATGTATCTGTTGATGGAAAAGCAGCACAACCGAGGCCAGGACGGCGCAGGAATCGCCAACATCAAAATCGACATGCCACCGGGCAAACGGTACATCAGCCGCGTCCGAAGCAATGATCCACAAGCCATTCGTGACTTATTTTCCAAGGTCATGTCGCGATTCGAAGAACTCGAACGCACGCGCCCCGACAAACTCAGTGATGTACCTTACCTGAAGGAAAACTACGCCTTCACCGGCGAACTATTTCTTGGTCACTTGCGCTACGGAACGTATGGTGGAAACAGCATCGAAAACTGTCACCCCTTCCTGCGTGAAAACAACTGGATGACCCGCAATCTTGTGGTCGCCGGTAACTTCAATCTAACCAATGTCGACGAGCTATTCCAGCTCCTTATTGATTTGGGACAACACCCAAAACAGAAGGCTGATACAGTTACGGTCATGGAAAAAATCGGACACTTTCTGGATGAAGAAAATCAACAACTCTTCGATCGATTCAAGAAAGAAGGATTCGACAATACCAAGATTACAGAACTCATCTCAACTCACCTCGACGTTCAACGCCTGCTCAGCCGCGCTACAAAAGACTTCGATGGTGGATTCGCTATTGCAGGTCTAATTGGCCACGGAGACGCCTTTGTATTGCGTGATCCATCCGGAATTCGCCCGGCCTATTGGTTCGAAAACGATGAGATCGCTGTGGTGGCCTCCGAGCGACCACCCATTCAGGCCGCATTTAACGCACCACTAGAGGACATTCACGAGTTGGAACCCGGTCACGCGTATATCATCAAAAAAGACGCGACCACTTCTGTCAAAAAAATCATAGAGCCGCGCGAAAAAAAATCCTGCTCATTTGAGCGTATCTACTTCTCCCGCGGCAACGATGAAGCCATCTACCGCGAGCGTCAAGCCTTGGGTAAAAATGTTGTCCCGCAAATCCTGAAAAGCGTCAATTACGACCTCGACAACACCGTCTTCTCTTTCATTCCAAACACCGCAGAGATTGCGTTCTATGGTATGATGAAAGCCCTGGAAGATCACTTGAACGATGTGAAAGTTGCCGATATCAAAGCGCTTGGAAACAATGCATCCATCGAGTCGATTGATGCCATCATTCGCAAGCGCGCTCGACTGGAGAAAATCGCGATTAAAGACGTTAAAATGCGCACCTTCATTACGCAAGACAGCGCTCGCGACGAAATGGTAGCGCATGTTTACGACACAACGCACGGCGCGGTTAAACGCGGGGTAGATACCTTGGTCGTTATCGATGATTCAATTGTACGTGGAACAACACTGAAAAAATCCATCATCACAATGCTGGATCGCCTCGGACCAAAACGCATTATCATCGTTTCTTCCGCACCACAAATTCGTTATCCCGATTGCTATGGCATTGACATGGCTAAACTCGGCGATTTCATTGCATTCCAGGCCGCAATCGCACTGCACAAACAACGTGGCTCTTATGAAGAAATCACTTCGCGTGTGCTCGACAAATGCCGAAAGGAACCGAATGCAGAAAATCATGTGCAAGCGATCTATGAAGCTTTCACGGCTGATGAAATTTCCGCTCAAATCGCGGTCCTTGTGACTCCCGAAAAGACGAATGCCTCAGTAGATGTGATTTTCCAAACCATTGACGATTTGCATAGGGCTTGCCCCGGTCATTCCGGTGATTGGTACTTCAGTGGAAATTATCCGACACCTGGTGGAAATGGCGTCGTCAATCGCGCGTTCATCAATTACATGGAAGGACGCAACGAAAGAGCGTATTAAGATTTCTTGTAAACGGGTACCGTGCTGCACGGCTCACCAAACATGATACTCTTGGCTACAGGCTGCAGTCGCGTTACGAGATAGGCATAAGCAGAGGCCGGAACCGGCTTGTTGCTGCAGCCTTTGATCACACAGCGCTTATCACGATAAACCTCAACGTCTATTGCATCAATTGCCGCCCTGAATAAGGCGCTTTCAAGCTCCTCCAGTCGTCCTTGAATAGACGTGGTAGCGGACTCACTCAGACGCGACGCCAGCAGCATAAACGCCCATGGCTGAATAATCGCATCGGCACTGCAAAAAAAGGCTACATGCTTTCCCGAATAGCTCTTCCAATCATGCTGTGCAATCCAATCGCGATACTCCTTCTCACGCAAGGCGAGACCTTGCCACAAGACGGGGGCTATATCCAACTCCACGCGCTCACCGGAAGGATACATTTCCTCGAGATCAATCGTGACTAAACCGCTAGCGGCTACTTTGTTGATGATCTCTTCCATAAATGAATTGATTACTTATGCTGTTCGCTTTTCTACAATCGCTTCGCGCAACATCTCCTCACAAGTGACGACCATCGCTGCAGCGTCATAATGACACTCTGCATACAGCTCATCTTGCGTGCCGTGTTCGACCAAACGGTCTGGAATTCCCAGGCGCTTTACCTGCGACGTATAACCGTTATCGACCATGAACTCAAGCACGGCGCTTCCCATTCCTCCTTGCAGACAACCGTCTTCAACGGTCACAACATGTTTGAACTTGCCAAACACCTCATGCAGCATCAACTCGTCTATAGGCTTCACAAAACGCATATCATACAGCGCCGCACTGATGCCTCGCGACTCCAACTCTTCGCATGCTTTCAACGCATAATTACCCATGGGGCCAATGCTCAAAATAGCAACATCACTGCCGCTACGGACCTTACGGCCGGTGCCCGGCTTGATCAGTTGAAACGGTGTCTTCCATTCGGTCATGACGCCATTACCACGAGGATAGCGAATCGAGAAAGGACCATAATTCTCATGCTGTGCCGTGTACATCATATTGCGCAACTCGCTTTCATCCATTGGCGAGGCCACAATCATATTCGGAATGGAGCGCATGTAAGCTAAATCGTATGCACCGTGGTGTGTTGGACCATCAGCACCTACTACTCCACCGCGGTCGAGACAAAACACAACCTGCAACTTCTGCAAGGCCACATCATGAACCACCTGATCATAGGCGCGCTGCATGAATGAACTATAGATATTGCAAAACGGAATCAAACCCTGTGTTGCCATCCCTGCGCTGAACGTAACGGCATGTTGCTCTGCAATTCCGACGTCAAACGCACGGTCAGGCATCGCCTCCATCATAAACTTCAATGAACAACCTGATGGCATTGCCGGCGTAACACCGACAATCTTTTCATTCTTCTCAGCCAACTCAATAATGGTGTGACCGAATACATCCTGATACAACGGTGGTTGTGGTGATTTGGGAACCACCTTCACAATTTCACCCGTTTCCTTATTGAACAATCCCGGTGCATGCCACTTCGTTGGGCTGCCCTTTTCCGCCGGCTCATAACCCTTACCCTTCATCGTCACGCAATGCAGAATCTTCGGTCCGGGGATGCCTTTCAAATCTTCCAATACTGCTGCCAAGTGCTCAACATCATGACCGTCAATTGGCCCGAAATAGCGCCATTTCAACGACTCAAACAAGTTGCTTTCCTTCACCAGCGACGACTTCAACGACTCTGACACCTTGTGCACGATGGATTGCGCGCTTGTTCCGAAGGTCGAGAGTTTTCCAAGCATATTCCATACTTCATCCTTCACCTTGTTGTAGGTGTGTGATGTCGTGATGTCTGTGAGATATTCCTTAAGCGCACCCACGTTCGGGTCAATGCTCATGCAGTTGTCGTTCAGAATAACGAGAATGTCGGCATCTGCTGTGCCTCCGTGATTCAACCCTTCAAACGCCATGCCCGCTGTCATGGCGCCATCGCCAATCACAGCAATCACTTTGCGCGAATCTTCCTTCTTCAGCTTCGATGCCACGGCCATACCCACAGCAGCACTTATCGATGTCGATGAGTGGCCAACACCAAAAGTGTCGTAATCACTCTCGCTGCGTTTCGGAAATCCGCTAATACCCTTGTATTTGCGATTGGTATGGAAAACATCACGGCGACCGGTGAGAATCTTGTGACCGTATGCTTGGTGACCAACATCCCAAATCAACTGATCGTAGGGCGTATTAAAGACATAATGAAGCGCCACTGTCATTTCTACTACCCCCAAGCTTGCGCCAAAGTGGCCGCCCTTCTCGCTGACGATGTCCACGATATATTGGCGCAACTCCTTCGACAACTGTGGCAACTGGTCTACACGTAGCTGCTTTCGGAGATCTTCCGGAGTATTGATATTGGCCAGTAGTGGGCCGGGGATGTATTGATTGCTCATGGTAAAGAAACGGCCGTGAATTGACGGCAGTATTTATTAAAACAAAATGCGCAGGGTAAAGTTCGCTAAAAGTGCGGATTCCAACCAAAGGGCAAAGGGAAAAACGGACTAGGCTCCGACGGTAGCCAAAATGCTCTCAAAAATTTCGCGGCCATCCGTATTCTCCAATTCGAAATCAGAGGCACGCTCCGGGTGTGGCATCATGCCGAAAACATTGCGCTGCTTGTTGCAAATTCCGGCAATGTTTAGCACCGCACCGTTTGGATTGGATTCTTCCGTTGTCTCGCCTTCTTCATTGCAATAGCGAAACAGAATTTGGTCATTCGCAATGATTTCCTTCATCTGCTCGTCAGTGGCATAAAAACGCCCCTCACCATGGGCGATTGGCACTTTGTACGCTTTAGCAAAATCAAGACCGCGAGTAGGTAGTGCGGTTTTAGATACCGGCTTCAGGAAAACATTCTTGCAGATGAACTTTCTACTTTCGTTATGCAACAAGGCTCCCGGCAACAATTTAGCTTCACACAAAATCTGGAATCCGTTGCAAATACCCATGACGTATCCGCCATTATTCGCATGTTCAACTACCGCATCCATGATGGGTGAAAAACGCGCAATAGCGCCGCTTCGCAAATAATCACCGTAAGAAAAACCGCCGGGGATAAACACAAAATCCACACCTTGAAGATCCGTGTCCTTGTGCCATAACTTAACAACATCCTGATGCAAAATGTCGCGCAGCGTGTAGACTAAATCTTCGTCGCAATTACTGCCCGGGAAAACAACAACACCGAATTTCATGGAAAGTGAATTTGCGCGCAAAGATACACGCGTCGTTATAGTCCCGCATCAATGATCTAGGCTCTTTTCCCATTTACTCACAGCCACCGTAGCTACTGCGTTTCCAACCACATTCGTTGCGCTTCGGCCCATGTCGAGCAAATGATCAATCCCCAGCAACAACAACAAGCCGGCTTCCGGTATCTGAAACGACGATAGTGTACCCGCAATAACCACCAAAGAGGCGCGCGGAACACCCGCAATACCCTTGCTGGTAATCATCAACACCAACAACATGGTAATCTGCTGATCAAAGCTCATGTTGATGCCATAACTCTGAGCAATAAACAAGCTGGCAAAGGTCATGTACATCATCGAGCCATCCAGGTTAAACGAATAACCCAAGGGCAAAACAAAACTCACAATGCGGTTTTTACAACCAAAACGCTCAAGCTCTTCCAACGTTTTGGGGAATGCCGCCTCACTACTAGCCGTAGAAAACGCCAACAGCAGCGGCTCCTTGATGCGACTCACCAACGTTTTCACCCTACGGCCAACCAGCAAATACGCGGCAAACAACAACAACAACCACAACAGCAATAGACCAAAGTAAAACTCCCCGATGAAAACACCGTAAGTCACAAGGACTCCAAGTCCCTTCTTGGCCACAACAGCTGTCATGGCCGAAAAAACTGCCAATGGAGCGAAGTTCATCACGTAACCTGTTATCTTCAACATAACGTGACCAACAGCATCCAACCCTTTAATGATGACCTCACCCTTTTCACCCAACGCAGCCGTGGCGACGCCGAAAAACAAGGAGAAGACCACTATCTGCAAGATTTCATTGCCGGCCATGGATTCGATAACACTCTTCGGGAAAATGTGCGTGATGACACCTTTCAATGTCATCGCCGCTTTGTCAATTCCCGTAGCAGCATCTGCCGGTGGAAGCTCGAGCTGCATCATGGTTCCGGGCTGAAAAAGATTCACCAGCAAACAACCCAACAACAGGGAAACGAACGACGCCGAAATGAACCACAGCATGGTCTTGCCGCCAATACGGCCAACCGCCTTGATGTCGCCCAGTTTCGCCACACCAACAACCAGCGTCGAAAACACCAGCGGCGCGATAATCATCTTAATCAGACGAAGGAAAATGTCGGTGAGAATCGTGACGTTATCAAGTATCCCAACGAGCGCCGGATCTACCGATCCGTCTGCCCCCGGAGGATAACTACCATTGAGCAGCACTCCGGTGAGCACACCAATGATCAACGCAACGAAAATCCAAAGGGTTAGCTTGTTTGACTTTGTCATAAAAGTAATTTCTTGTCGGCAAGTTAAGGCGCAACCCGCGCTTTACGAACTACCGAATCCTTGAGTAAGGCCGCGTTCTTGTTGGCCAACTGGCCGCACGCAGCATCAATATCCTTTCCTCGCGAACGACGCACATTTACAACCAGATTTCGCGACTCCAGAAACTTGGCGAACGCTTCGACGCGCTCGGGACTCGCCTGCTGGTATTCTCCGTCGTCAATCGGGTTGTATTCGATAATGTTAATCTTCACGGGTAAATTCTTGCAGTAAGCCGCAAGTTCCTGGGCGTCCTTAATTGAATCATTAAAGTCCTTGAAAATGATATACTCGAACGTCACGCGCGTGCCCGTCTTCTCATGGAAATACTGGAGCGCATCCGAAAGCACAGATAAATTATTGCTTTCGTTGATGTCCATAATCTTATCACGCTTCTCATCATTCGCAGCATGCAGGGATAGCGCTAGATTAAACTTTACACCGTCGTCACCAAGCTTGGTAATCATCTTGGCAACACCCGCTGTGCTTACGGTAATGCGTTGGGGCGACATACCCAGTCCATCCGGTGAGGTGATTTTTTCAATCGATGTCAGAACTTGTTTGTAGTTGAGCAATGGCTCACCCATTCCCATGTACACAATGTTCGAAAGCGGAATGTTGTATCGCTCTTCCGCCATGCGCTTCAAGAAAACTACCTGGTCATAAATCTCCCCGGCCGTGAGATTGCGTAGCATTTTCAATCGACCGGTTCCGCAAAACGCGCAGGATAAACTACAGCCGACCTGTGAAGAAATACAGGCGGTCATGCGCGAGGCTGTTGGAATCAACACCCCTTCCACCACTTTACCCGGCTCTACCTCAAACGCACACTTAATCGTGCGGTCGGAACTCGTCTGCTCGTCTGCTAGACGAATCGTCTCTAGTTTGTAATGACTCGATAATAACTCCCTCGTCGATACTGAAAGGTTGGACATCTGGTCAAAACCCGATGCTGACTTTTTCCAGATCCATTCCATGACTTGTTTAGCCCTGAATTTCTTTTCTCCGTGCTGCTCGAAAAACAAAATGAGCTCCTCAACGGAAAGACTTCGGATATCGGTGCGACCGGGATTCATGATTGTGTCGCGAAGATACGACACGCCGCCCCCTGATTAAGCCTGCTTCTTAAAGACAAAACGATAGGTAATCACCTTTCCTTCGCTTCCGGAATCAGTGTTAAGCTTAATCTTCGTCAACTTCTTGACAACGTACTCCGTCAACTGCGTGCTGGTTGAATTGATGTGCACAATTTGGATTCGACCGGTATCGTCAACCCTGAAACTGACCTCCACCAATCCATCAATGTTAGGTTGTTCGGGATCTTTACTCTGCCGCTGGCTTTGAGCAGACGAATCACGCTGAGCGTCAACAACGGCAGGAGTCAAAACCAAAACAGCAAAAACCAATAAAACGAGACGACCAAAGCGAAAGGGCGCGGCGCCATGCACAGTCCTAGAAAGCCTTCTGAGACTTTCTAAAACGTGTAATGCTGATATTTCTTTTCGTTGGTTGTTCGTCATATCAAGCTGTTTCGAACTATTATCGCTCCCGTTTCCATTAAACAATGCTCATGAAAAACGGTTTACTCGCACTGCTTATTACAGTTTGCTCTTTAAACGCCCTATCACAAGTAGTGCCAGACACTACGAATATAACGATTGGCGACAAAACAATCATTGTGATTGACAGTAATCCGACAAAACAACAGACCGAAGCACCAACCGACAATACTGAACCCATAAACGACCTAGAGGTCGAAGATCAAAAACTCCTTTTGACCCATTTCGCGGGCGTTGACCTCGGCTTCACGCGTCTGATGGATGAATCCAACAACTCCCTGCGCGATTCCGCGACAGATTGGCTTTCTTTAAATCCGAACCGCTCACTCACCTGGAGGCTCAATCTGCTGGAGCAAAAAGTCCGATTGTATCGAGACTACATTGGACTCCTGACCGGTTTTTCGATTACCTATGCCGGCTATGGCCTTCAAAACAATATCGACCTGGCTTCATCAGACTCTCTGGGCACCTTTGGTGTGGCTGTAGACACCGATGATCGGGATTATTATAAGAATAAGCTGCGAACCACTTCCTTACAGATTCCGCTCATGCTCGAATTTAACAGTAGCTCCAACCCCAAAAAACACTTCCACTTGGCGGTTGGTGTGCAGGGCGGATGGGTCACTACATCGATTCAAAAGCAAAAGTGGCAAAATGAACTTGGCCGATTTACCTCTCGCCGCCGTGACGAATTCAATATTCAGCCATTAACTCTTGATTTGGCCGTGCGCATCGGGTTCAATAAAACGTCGGTTTTCGTCAACTATGGCCTTCAGCCGCTGTTCCAGAAACAGCTCGGAACGAATGTGTTTCCACTGATTTTCGGTATTCAGCTTACCCAATTCTAAACATAGATAATCTGATCATCCTTAACGGGCACCTCTCCTCTAAAACACTGTAACAAGCGAGCAACAGTGACCACATCCTTTTTGCAATAAATCTCGATTCGGTCGAGGTTGTTTTCCTCATAATAGACTGAACGAACCTGACTACCATCGATATCATCCTTGGGTGTGGGAATACCGAAAACCTTAGCTAAAATTTTGATTGACGTGTAGTTCTTAAAATCGCCAAACTTCCATAGCTCCATGGTGTCCAGATGCGCAACCTCCCACGGCTTCTTGCCCGCGATATCCAGCATCTGCGGAAGTCTTATCCCTTGAATTAGCATGCGGCGACAGAGATAGGGAAAATCAAATTCCTTCCCGTTGTGCGCGCACAACACGCGAAACGGATGATTGGTGCGCGTTTCGAGAAGCGCGCAAAAATCCGCAAGCAACGCATGCTCATCATGTCCATAAAAAGACGTCACTCGGAAAACCCGCTCCTGCAAACGCGTGGAGAAATACCCGACACTAATGCAGATAATCTTTCCGAACTCCGCATAGATACCCGCTTCAGCGTAGCTGTCAACAAGCGAGGTACCATGCTTTTCTCGGCTGTAGCGACTTTTATCTTCCCACAGCTTTCGAAAATCGTCATCGAGCCCGTCGAAGGACGATTGCTGAGGCACTGTTTCAATGTCAAGAAACAACACCTCTTCCATGCGCAATTGATCTAACATAGTTCAATGGTTTTTAATACAACACTATACCGGGTGAGCCAAACACAGGAATGTCCATCAAATCATCATCCGCCATCGATGGGTCGTAAACAAATTTCTTATCGAAAATGCGATCCCCCAGGTAATAACTCACCCAATATCGATGGCTTAATTTCAATGAATCGGGTAAGAGAAATTCGAAAGGCTTGTAAGACTTCGCCGGAACATCATGAAGAAGAAACCGCAACGTCGCCGTTTGCTTATCCACTCCTTCCAATTTCCCATCGCCGGAAGCATTCACCATGACGGTCTCCAAGGGCTCCGAACGGTCATTGATCACAAACACTTGCCAATTATCCCGGTTGGGGACAAACGCGATGTAAACCCCTTCAACGGGAGTCATTTCAATATCTTTTTTCATAAAGCACGTATTCCTTGTTGTTCAAGCATAGCTATAGCGATGTCGATGTAGGTGTACAAATCGGCGGGGATATGGCGAATGCGCTCCTTAGACTGATTGTGTCCAATGCGGACAACCATCAGTTCCAACTCAGGAATACAGATCACATACTGTCCACGCATTCCTCGGCACATATACATGGACTTTCCTTCGTAATTACCCAGCCACCATTGCCATCCATACCAATCGCATACCTCCCCCTTATCATCCGGAACCCCTACCGGCGTTAAAGCCTGGCCAATAAACTCGGGGGAGAGCAACGTGTCGCCTTCTAGAACACCCCCATGCATAACCAGTGAACCGATTTTCGAAAAATCTCGGGCTGTTGCATACAGACCACTAAAGGTTTTTTCGATGCCGTCTGCGTGATCCAAATTCCAGTGCGCATCTTGCTCAGTACCCAGGCGCTTCCAAAGCTTTTCCTCCAGATATGCTGAAGGTGACTTACCCGTTGCCTTCCGAATAATCAGGCCGAGCAACACAGTGTTTCCACCCTCATACGCCCACAGGGTATTCGGATTTCGTTCAACCGAATAGGCTGTTGTTTCCTTCTTTAAATCATCTCCAAAATATGCCCTAGCCATATACCCGAAGGGGCTGCTATACGACTCCCCAAACGGTATTCCGCTGGTCATCGTCAACAGATGTCGAATGGTCAAGGATGCATTCAGACCCGTTGCATACTCAGGCAGAAAATCCCTCACCGGTTGGTCAACGCTTTGAATAAGTCCTTCATCCAACGCGCACCCAATCAACAAGGCTGTAACACTCTTGGCCATCGAAAACGAATTGGTAGCTGTGGCCGAATCACCTTCCCAATAACGCTCAAAAACCAGCGAATCACGCCAGTACACTAAATAGGCCGTCGTTCCAAGTGAGTCGTTCCAAGCAGCATATTGTTCTGGAAAAGCAACCGATTGAATCGCGGAATATTTTATAGGAAAACGCGGTTCACCATGGGCAATTTTTCGCACATCAAAGAGGGTCATGTCATCGATATCAGGCGACTTCTCTCCCACCAAATAGGTCTTACGAATACCCTGAATGAGATAGGCGTTTCCTGTTGCATACACCGTTAAAACAGCTATTGCCAGCAAAACGAATACCCCGATAATAATTCGCTTAACAAGTTGCATAGTCGATTTTTCGAGCAATTTAGGCCGTCGTGGAGCTTCTTCTATTCCTCAGAGGAATAAACAGAATAAAATTTGCTCCGTCCGACGTTTCTCAACCAACTTGCGGCCATGAAAATTGCACCGGGAAAACGCGTGTCTGTTCATTACATGTTGTATGCCGACGGACCCGAAAAAGAACTGATTGAAGAAACACGTCAAGACGACCCTATGATCTTCACGTATGGTGATGATCCTATGCTGCCCAAATTCGAGCAAGCCTTGCTCGGACTTTCCGTTGGCGACGCCTTCACCATCGCTATACCTGCTTCAGAAGCTTATGGCGACGAGCAAGAGGGCCTCTTCATTGAATACCCCAAAAGCGCGTTTATTGAAGAAGGCGAGCTCGATGAAGAACTCTTTCAGGAAGGTGAAATTATCCCGCTTGAAAGCCCCGAGGGCGACATCATCGAAGGTGTAGTGTGTGAGGTCAAACTGAACTCAATCGTATTGGATTTCAACCATCCACTTGCAGGTGAGGACCTGCTGTTTGAGGGTGAAGTTGTGGGTGTAGAATAAATTCATATCGCGCTGTTCACAAGACCTTCGATCACTGTTGACAGTGCTCGTTGCAAATCGTTACTTCGCGCAACATGGGAAAGTCACCTTTCAAAACATCGGCCAACACCATTTCCTCCATATCCACTGTGATTGGTATCACATTGGTGTTGGTTCTGGTTGGAACACTCCTTATCGTGGCCCTACTGGGTAGCTCAGTAACCGGCCACTACCGAGGACAAGTGGTGGTGCAGGTCATGATGGCTGATGATGTGGAGGAAAGCGAAATTCAACACCTCAAGAAACAAATTGAAGGTGAACCGTTCGCAGCCCAAGTCAGCTACCTGTCCAAAGAAGAAGCCGCGGGCATGATGGAAGAAGAGTTAGGCGAGGAATTCGTTGACTTCCTGGGCTACAACCCCTTGCCCGCTTCACTGGATATTCACGTCAAACCGGAATTCAGCAACGAAGAAAATATCGCCTCGGTTGTCGCTGAATTGGAAAAGAATCCAGCCGTCAACGAAGTTGTTTTTCAGCACGACCTGCTCAGACAAATGAATGCCAACCTCAGTAAATGGAGCCTCGGTATTTCCCTAGTGGGTGTGGTGTTGCTCATTATTGCAATCGTACTTATCGTTAACACCATTCAGCTCGCCATTTTCTCCCAGCGATTCATCATCAAGAGTATGCAACTCGTTGGAGCCACCCATTGGTTTATTCAAAAACCATTCATGAAACGCGGTCTGTGGTTTGGTTTCCTTGCCTCGTTGCTCGCACTCATGATTATTTTCATCTTGCTCTACGTCTTTCGCGGTGAACTTCAGGATGTCATTCTCATCCTGCAGGAAAAACAGCGCCTGCCGGTGCTGATGGGCGGTGTTATGGTTATCGGACTCTTCCTTTCAGGGGTTGCAACGCTCTACGCCGTCAATCGCTTCATTCGCACCGAGTCATCGAAACTCTATTGATCGTGAACGTTAGGCGCCCATTCCTTGTTTGAGCTACATGCAGCAATCATCCAAAAAAACAGCCGTCCTGCTCGTCAATCTCGGCTCGCCGGATAGTCCACAACCCAAGGATGTCTTTTCATACCTCACCGAATTTCTCAACGATCCACGCGTCATTGACGTCAATTGGATCGGGCGCAAAATCCTGGTAAACGGCATCATCGTACCCTTCAGGCATCGCAAGAGCGCCAAAGTGTATGAGGAACTTTGGACAGAAAACGGTTCGCCGCTCATTTACTACGGCCATCGCTGCAAACAATTGTTGCAAGAGCGATTCGATAAGAACTCCGAACAACACGTCAAGGTGTTTTTAGGGATGCGTTACAAAAACCCATCACTCGAATCAGCGCTGAGTGAAATTATAAAATGGAATCCGGACAAACTCATTTTACTTCCGATGTTTCCGCAATACGCTTCTGCCAGCACAGGGTCGGTCATTGATAAATTCATGCGCATCATGCGAGATATGTGGGCGTTTCCCGAAATTCAAATCATCAATCAATTCTGGGATCACCCCGGGTACCTCAACGCCTTCGCTAATCGAGGTAAAGCATTTAACGCCGCCGACTACGACCGGGTAATCTTCAGTTTTCACGGGTTGCCGGAACGACAAGTGGATAAGATTTACGACGACCGAATATGCCGCAATCACTCGTGTGAACACGAAATCAACGACGAAAACAAACACTGTTACAAAGCAACGTGCTATGCTACGGCGCGGGAAATCGCGGCTCGCTGTGGTATCAGTGACGAGCACTACACTGTTGCGTTTCAATCCAGACTCGGCAAAGGCTGGATTGAACCCTTCAGTGATGAGGTCATCAAACAACTGGCGAAACAAGGTGCGAAAAAACTACTAGTCTTCTCCCCGGCCTTTGTATCCGATTGCCTTGAAACAACCATTGAAATCGGGGAGGAATACCAGGAACTCTTCGAAGAACATGGCGGAGAACATGTTCAACTCGTGCCAAGTCTCAACGACGGTGCCGACTGGATTGACACACTGGAGGATATGGTGAAATCCCGCTGCTGATTACTTGAACCACGAGGCGTACATGACATAGTTGTTGGCAATGCGCAGCACCTCGCCTTCAAACAATTCCTTGCTAATTTGCTTCACCTTCTTTGCGGGAACACCGGCATACACACTGCCGCTTTCCACATGTGTGCCTTCGAGCAAAACCGCTCCCGCTGCGACAATACTATTGCTCTCGACAACACAGTTATCCATTACGATACTTCCCATTCCGATCAGTACGTTGTCGTGAATCGTGCAGCCATGCACTAACGCATTATGCCCGATTGACACGTTATTTCCAATGGTCGTGGCCGCTTTTTGATACGTACAATGGATCACCGCCCCGTCCTGTATGTTCACTTTATTGCCCATGGTGATGCTGTTGACATCACCGCGTACCACAGCGTTGAACCATACACTGCACTGATTTCCCATGCTCACCTTGCCGACAATCGTCGCATTTTCAGCGAAGTAACACTCTTCGCCATACTCAGGGCTTTCTCCATTCACCGTTTTAAATAGCGCCATTTCTTTTCACCTCCGTCTTGTTGATTAGTTGAAAAATCGTTCGTCACCAAATGGTTCACCCCGATATTTTTGCTCAAACTTAAATCACAATTCAATGAAAAAAGTAGCTTTCCTTTTCATGAGCGTAGCAGTGCTCGCTCTTGCATCATGTTCTAAAGAGGGTCCTGAAGGTCCTGCCGGTTCAACAGGTGCTACCGGTCCTGCTGGTCCTGCCGGTGCTGCCGGTGACGACGCTTCATTCACCGTAAATCAAGTAACAATCGCTACGGCTGACTGGGCCGGTGGAACGTATGTTGAGTTCCCTGCTGACTTCATCAACGCTGACATCTACGAAGAAGGTGTTGCAATTGCCTACATCCAGGATGACTTCGGTTACTGGAATGGTATTCCATCACAGTGGCACGTTATCACCGGTTTTGGTTACACATTCGCTGATACCGATGGTGATGGCGCAGCTGAAACAGGTATCGTTGGTTTCGACGCTGTTAATGGCGCTCCTACCGCTGACGTTATCGCTCGTGTTGTTACAATGACTTCACGCGATTACCAAGTACTCAGCACCAACGGTTCTTTGAACAACTACAACGCTGTAATGAGCTACCTTCAAGAGAAGAAGTAATTCTTTCGCGATACTGAAAAAAGGGTCCTTTTGGGGACCCTTTTTTTATCCCGCCCAATTTTCACGATCCAAACTGCGGTACTGAATGGCCTCGGCCAAATGTTCACTGCCGATGTGCTCACTGCCGGCCAAGTCAGCAATGGTGCGTGCAACTTTCAAAATACGATCATAGGCACGCGCACTGAGTTTTAGTTTCTCCATCGCTGTTGAAAGCATACGTGTGCCAGTCTCTCCAAGCCCACAATGCTCGCGCAACAACCTTGAATCCATCTGAGCGTTACAACTCATTCCCGACACATTTCGATAACGCATCTGCTGCCGCTCACGCGCGCTAATCACGCGCTCACGCACAACAGCACTGCTCTCTCCCATGCGTTGACCACTGAGT
>Ga0209617_10000321_pt1 | contig 20516 bp, 17 predicted proteins | sample LakEriepJuly2011_2_FD_187459 | JGI IMG/M metagenome (GOLD analysis project Ga0209617, IMG submission 187459) | Freshwater microbial communities from dead zone in Lake Erie, Canada - CCB epilimnion July 2011 (SPAdes) (version 2) | ecosystem: Environmental > Aquatic > Freshwater > Lentic >...
TGACTCAAAATAGCTTACCCCTAGGTAAAATTGCCCCTGCATGTTTTGAGGATGGGCTTGCACCAATTCTTCAAAACGACCAATTGCTCGATCGTATTGACCGGATTGCATGGAGAGTACACCCATGTTGAACAGGCCATCTTCATTTTTAGGGTCCGCTTCCAGAATTTCTCGCAACAGCGTGATCCCCTGCATCGGATTGGCTGATGACACGTAGGTCATCGCTACTTTAGACTTCAAATCGAGCCGGGTTGGATCTTTTTCCAACACTTTATTTAAGAAACTTCTGGTCCTGTCTGCCAGCACTTCTACTTTATTCTTGTCTAGGGCAAAGGAAAAAGCATCGTAATTTGCTTTTCCAGCTTCCTCGATCAGAAATAAATTATCGGGCCAAAGCGTACTTGCCTCTGTCCAATAGTAAGCGGCGCTGTCAAATATTCCCTCTTCCTTATAAATCCCAGCCAGTACCTGTGCAGCTGCTACTTTCTCCTCCACCGAGGGTGCAGTTCGAAACTTGCTAATCAGCTGCGAAGCTTGATCTCTATTTTGGGAAGATAGGGTATTCTCATGCGATTCGGAAATGGCTGGGGTAGCTTCCGCCCCACCTTCCATTTTTGCTCCAGTAGCTTCATTATCGACCACCACCTTGGGAAGAAGATAAAGTCCTGCTATTGACGCGATACCGATGCCTATGAGAACAACCTGTAGTTTCTTCATGCCTTTAACTCAGGCTTAGGCCTGAGTAGCCATTTGTTTAATTTTTTTGCTGTTTTTAATTTTTTCTACAAACACCTTCGAAGGCTTGAATGCAGGAATGTAATGCTCGTCTATTACGATCGCGGTATTCTTGGAAATGTTACGGGCAATTTTCTTTGCTCTTTTCTTGTTGATGAAACTTCCAAATCCTCTGACATAGATATTCTCTCCATCTGCCATGGAATCTTTTACTACTTTGAAAAACGCCTCAACTGCTTGAGTCACATCGTCTTTTTGGATTCCGGTCTTCTCGGAAATTTTAGTAATTACTTCTGCTTTCGTCACTGTGATTAAAATTTAGAAATTTCAAAATAAGCTTAACAACCTATTAACCAAGTATTTTTGGGACTGCAAATGTACAAGAACCAACGCAATTAAAAAAGATATTCAAAAAAAATACCTTGGTTTGTAATCTCGCAACTAATCACAAATGAAGAGCAAAGTCACTGAAAATCAATTCTTTTCAAATTCAATCCTTTCTTGGTACCGAGAAAATCCCCGGTATTTACCTTGGCGAGAAACCAAAGACCCTTATAAAATTTGGCTCTCGGAAATCATTCTTCAGCAAACCCGCGTGGCACAGGGCTTACCCTATTACGAAGCATTTTCAAAAACTTATCCTACTGTGCAGGCGCTTGCAGAAGCACCAGAAGAAGAAGTACTCCGGCTATGGCAGGGCTTGGGCTACTACAGTAGAGCCCGAAACCTGCATGGCTGCGCACAATTTATTTGGAGAGAACTGGGTGGTGTTTTTCCAAACCGCTACGATACTCTCATCCAACTCAAGGGAGTGGGCAGCTACACCGCGGCTGCGATCTCAAGCTTCGCCTTTGGGGAGGTGCAGGCAGTGGTGGACGGCAATGTGTTCCGGGTTCTCGCCCGCTACTTTGGAACCGCCACAGACATTGCAAGTGGCAAAGGGAAAAAAGAATTTGAAGCACTGGCCAACCAGCTCATTCCTGAAAATTCCCCAGGGGAATTCAACCAGGCCATGATGGATTTCGGTTCGCGATGCTGTGTGCCCAAAAATCCATCCTGTGGAGAATGCCCTCTTTCCACCACCTGCTTTGCCTTTCAAAAAGGCCTGGTAGACTCCTTGCCAGTAAAAATCAATAAAACTAAGGTCAAGGAACGTATCCTCAACTACCTGGTGATTCGTTGTGCAGGACAGGTAGTTTGGAATAAAAGAGGGGAAGGAGATATTTGGACGGGCTTGTATGATTTTCCCCTACTCGAACAGGAAACTTTCCCTTGGCAGGAAAATCTGAGCCAAGAAGCTGTCTTATTTCCTAAAAAATACCGACATCTACTGTCGCATCAACGGATACTTGGGAGCTTTTGGGAAGTTGAACTTCCGCCCACCAAACGCGCTGAATTGGTTCATTGGTGCCAAAAAGAGGGATTTGACTTGGTGGATCAACAGCAAATTGACGCTTTACCCAAGCCCAAATTGATCGTTCGCTATTTGACTGATCGAGAGATTTGATTACTTTCAATCTTCTAAACTTTTTAACTACTAAAAACAAAATGTTATGGCAGGAGTAAACAAGGTCATTTTATTGGGACATCTAGGATCTGACCCAGAAGTGAAATATTTGGAGGGAGACAAGGTAGTCGCTAACCTAAGCTTAGCTACCTCAGAGGCTTACCAAGATCGAAACGGCAACCGCGTGGAGCAAACCGAATGGCACGACTTGGAGCTTTGGGATCAACAAGCAAAAATTGCTGAGAAATACTTGAAAAAGGGCTCTCAAATCTATGTGGAAGGCAAAATCAAGTCTGACAAATGGACGGATGAGCAAGGTCAAAATCGAAAGAAGATGAAAATCAGAGTCTTGAGCTTTACCATGGTAGGAGGCAAGCCAGAAGGAATGGCCACTACTCCCGCTCCAAATACTGGAATGGCCGCAATGCCAAGTTCATCCCCTGTATCAAGCGCACCCATGGTATCCCTTGACGAGGGAGACGATGACTTGCCCTTTTAATTGAAATACAAATCCCCTGTTCTCTAAATTCAGGGGATTTGTATAACTTTGGCCACTTATTGTAATAAACACATGGATGACCCCTACCCGAGTTACTTACTGATAGCCCAGGTTTCTTCGTTTTCATTCTCTTATTTTTTGTTTAATGGGCTTGCGCTCCTTATCCTCCTAGTAGGATCTGCACTGGTATCTGGTTCTGAAGTTGCCTTTTTTTCGTTGAGTAAAGACGAGCTAACCGATCTCAACCAAAAACATCCAGAAAAAGGGCGTGTAATCACCAGCTTATTGGCCACCCCAAAAATCTTGCTCAGTACTGTTTTAATCCTAAATAACCTAATCAATATCGGCATCGTCACCTTGACGACCTTTGTTACTTGGACCCTTTTTGGAACTAACGCTACTGGCCTAGTGGTCATTTTAATTCAAACAGTAGGTGTCACCTTCGCCATTGTATTTTTTGGAGAGATTGTACCGAAAGTGTACGCCAATCAAGCCAACACCCGTTTTGCATTGGCACTTGCAAGACCAATTACTTTTTTCACGCACCTTCTAAAACCCTTTTCGGTATTTCTAATCGCATTCAGTAACCTCATCGAAAAACGTGTTCAACAAAAAGGATATTCCCTTTCCGTTGATGAACTGAATCAAGCTTTGGAAATGACCACCGAAGACACCCCTGAGGAAGAAAAAGAAATCCTTCGCGGCATCGTGAATTTTGGTACACTAAGCGTCCGTCAGGTCATGAAAAGCCGCATGGATATCTCCGCCATAGATGTTGAAATTGATTTCCATGAGCTGATGGATAAAGTCAACAAAAGTGGCTACTCTAGAATTCCAGTATATGAGGAGACGATTGACCGTATCCTGGGAATTCTCTACATCAAGGACTTGCTCCCACACATCGAAAAAGATGAGACCTTCGAGTGGAAATCCTTGATTCGAAAGAGTTTCTTCGTTCCTGAAAATAAAAAAGCAGACTCCCTCCTCAAAGATTTTCAAAAAATGCGCGTGCACATGGCCATCGTCGTGGATGAATATGGTGGCACCTCTGGTTTGATCACCCTAGAAGACTTAATTGAAGAGATTATTGGAGAAATCAACGATGAATTTGACGACACGGACACCCTATTTTTTCAGGAGATCGATGTGGACACTTTTATCTTTGAAGGGAAGGTTTCCCTCAATGATTTTTGCAAAAAACTAGATTTAGATACCCAAGTCTTTGATGAAGTAAAAGGGGAAAGTGAGTCTCTTGGCGGCTTACTCCTTGAGCTGAACTCCAAGCTGCCTAAAAACGGAGCTAAAATCCGCTTCAAAGATTTTGAATTCACCATCTTGGCGGTGGATACGCGCAAAATTAAAAAAGTAAAAGTCCACCTAAGCGGAGGTGAAAAAGACAGTACTTCCCCATTTACAGACTAAATTTTTATTTGGTTTATTCTCACTACTACTGCTTGTTTATTTGGAATAGTGCTGTGCAAAAAAAGGAATGGTACTATTTTTTCCAATTCCACAAAATATTTTCATTCCGCTACCAAAAAACTAATGTTCGAGTTTAAAATCTGCTTTATTTTTAAAATAAGGCAGGTTTTTTTTAAAAAGCCTAAAAACCCATTTCTGTTTTTTATCTTATTTTTAATAAAAAAGATTTTTTTAAATCATTTTAGCATGATTACGGGTTCTTAATTATGCTTATTTTAAAAAAATCAGTAATTTTTAGTTTTCAAACCTATTAAACTTATAAAAATGGAGCAAGGGTTATATCGGCAGGAGTTTGAGCACGACTCCTGCGGTATTGGAGCAGTAGTAGACCTCACCAATGAACCTACACACGAAACCATCAGCGGGGCATTGTACATGCTCAGCAATATGGAACACCGTGGAGGTAGAGGAGCTGATCCCAAAACAGGTGATGGAGCTGGTATTTCCATCCAAATTCCCCACCAATTTCTTCAAGACGTAACCGCACGTACTGAGATCCAGCTGCCTGCACCCGGAGAGTTTGGCTTAGGCATGACTTTTTTTCCTACCAACAAGCAGCTCTACTCGAAAGCAAAGGCCTTACTCAACCAACTCATCGAAGAATTGGGGTTTGTGCTGATTGGCTACCGGAAAGTCCCTATCGATGAAACCATCCCCGGCTCAAGTGCGCTTGAAGTGATGCCGATTATTGAACAGGTATTTGTTCGCCACAAGGATGGACTTCAAGGCCTTGACCTAGAGCGGAAGCTCTATGTGCTTCGAAATTACGCGAGCTCAAAAATCAATTCAGAAATCCCAGGCGTAAACCAAGCCTTCTATTTTGCAAGCTTCAGCTCCCTAACCGTGGTGTACAAAGGGCAGCTGCGAACTGACCAAGTGTTGCCTTTCTTCAAGGATCTTCAAAATCCCCGCATTGCCTCCGCCTTTGCCATCGTTCACTCCAGATTTAGCACCAACACCTTTCCCAACTGGAGGCTGGCTCAGCCCTTTCGATACCTTTCCCATAACGGAGAAATCAATACCATTCGAGGCAATTTGAACAAAATGAAGTCCAAGGAGGCCTTGATGAAATCCTCCTTTTTTAGCCCAGAAGAGTTGGCAATGCTCATGCCTATCACCAACAAATTGAACTCTGACTCCGCCAATTTGGATGCCATGGTGGAACTGCTCACCCTCAGTGGGAGGAGCCTGCCGCATGCGATGATGATGCTCGTGCCAGAAGCTTGGCAGGACAACGAGGTAATGGACAAGGATCGAGCGGCCTTCTATAAATTTCATGCCTCCTTGGTAGAACCTTGGGATGGGCCAGCCGCACTTTTATTTACCGACGGCAAATCGGTCGGCGCCACCCTCGATCGAAATGGACTTCGCCCGCTTCGCTATTTCATCACAAAAGACCAGCGCCTCATCCTCTCCTCCGAGGCTGGAGCGCTCCCTATTCGGGAAGCAACCATCACCCAAAAAGGAAGGATTAGCCCAGGACGTATGCTTTGGGCAGACTTGGAAAAAGGAAAGGTCCTCCTCGACGATGAAGTCAAAGGGGAGATTTGCAAACGACAGCATTACGAACAATGGGTTAATGAAAAACGCACAAAACTCAGGCTTGTTCCCGAACCTGAAGAACTTACCTATTCCTACCAAACTGAAGAAATCCATAAACGCCAAACTATTTTCGGCTACACCTCCGAAGAGCTAAAAGTGATTTTAGCCCCGCTTGGAAATGAGGGTCAGGAAGCAGTAGGATCGATGGGCGCAGATACGCCACTGGCAGTCCTTTCCAAACAAAGCCAGCATATTTCGAATTACTTCAAACAGCTTTTTGCTCAGGTGAGCAATCCGCCCATAGACCCCATTCGAGAACGACTGGTCATGTCCCTTTTCACTCGAATTGGGGAAGGCCACAATATTTTGGAAGAAAGCCCACTTCACACCAAGCAAATCCATATTTCTCAGCCAGTCCTACTCAATGCCGATTTGGAAAAAATTACCCGACTTGAGCATTTGGGCTACCGAACCAAGCGCCTATTTGGACATTTTGTGGCAGATCACCAGCCCGGAAGACTATTGGCTGCATTGGATCTGCTATGCAAAGAAGCTGAAGATGCAATTTTGATTGAAGGTAAAAATGTGCTTATCCTCTCGGATAGAGATAGTTCAGAGAGCCTTGCCCCTATCCCATCGCTTCTAGCCATTGGAGCTGTGCATCAACATCTCGTCAAGAAAAAAATTCGTACTCGTGCAGGATTAGTCCTTGAATCTGCTGATATCAGAGAAGTGCACCACTTCGCCACCGCAATTGGCTATGGAGTATCTGCCATCAACCCGTACATGGCCCTAGAATCCCTATTGGATTTACATCGAAAAGGAGAACTCCCTGGAGCGAAAGATGAGAAAACAGTTTTAGGTAACTATCAGAAAGGAATTGGAAAAGGACTACTCAAGGTGCTCTCCAAAATGGGGATTTCAACCTTGCAATCTTACCAGGGCGCACAGATTTTTGAAGCCATAGGACTAGGTCCAGAAGTGATGGATCGCTGTTTCAAAGGCACTGCCTCCCGAATAAGTGGAATTTCCTTCGATGAACTGGCGGAAGAGGTATTGATTCGCCACCGTGCAGCCTACCTTCCACATGCCGGCGTGTTGGAAACAGGGGGGATTTACCAATGGAAAAGAAGGGGAGAAAAACACCTTTTTAATCCAGAAACCATTCACCTACTCCAAAAATCTACCCGAATGGGTGATTATACCCTATATCAAAAATTCGCCTCAAAAATTAACGAGCAAGGCCAAGATGCGATGACTTTGAGGGGCTTGTTTGAATTTAAAAAGCAAATCTCCGTTCCCCTAGAGGAGGTTGAGCCAGAAGAAAAAATCATGAAACGCTTCGCTACAGGAGCGATGTCCTTTGGTTCCATCTCCCACGAGGCACACACCACCTTGGCAATCGCCATGAACCGGATAGGTGCTAAAAGTAACTCGGGTGAAGGTGGAGAGGATGAGATGCGGTATGAAAAAAAGGCAAACGGAGACTGGGAACGATCTGCAATCAAACAGGTGGCATCTGGCCGCTTTGGAGTGACTTCCCATTACTTGACGCATGCATCCGAACTTCAAATCAAAATGGCACAAGGCGCAAAGCCAGGGGAAGGAGGGCAACTTCCGGGACATAAAGTGGACGACTGGATTGGTCGAGTACGCCATGCCACTCCAGGAGTAGGCTTAATTTCTCCGCCTCCACACCACGACATTTACTCCATTGAGGATTTGGCACAGCTGATTTACGATCTAAGAAATGCAAATCGAACTGCTAGGATCAATGTAAAATTAGTTTCCCAAGCAGGAGTAGGTACCGTCGCTGCTGGCGTAGCCAAAGCCATGACAGATGTGATCTTGATTTCCGGCGCAGATGGAGGTACGGGAGCATCTCCTTTGAGCTCAATTCGTCATGCTGGACTTCCTTGGGAACTTGGGCTCTCTGAAGCACACCAAACCCTTGTCAAAAATAACCTAAGAAGTCGGGTGGTACTTCAAACAGATGGGCAACTGCGAACAGGTCGCGACCTTGCCATTGCCACGCTTTTGGGTGCTGAAGAATGGGGTATTGCTACTGGAGCACTGGTAGCCGAAGGATGCATCATGATGCGCAAGTGTCACCTCAACACCTGCCCTGTGGGCATCGCCACCCAAGACCCCGAGCTGAGAAAACTATTTACGGGTGACCCCGACCATGTAGTCAACTACTTCAAATTTATCGTTCAAGACCTTCGGGAGATCATGGCCTCCCTTGGTTTCCGCACCATCGATGAGATGGTAGGCCAAAGCCAAGTCTTACAAGCCAGCACCCATCTCAAACACTGGAAATGGGATAAGTTGGACCTTTCTCCCATATTCCACAAGGTAGAAGTACCTAGCCATGTGGGCATTTACAAGCAAATCGACCAAGAGGTATCCTTGGACGAAGTGCTTGACCGAAAGTTGATCGCCAAAGCAACTCCTGCTTTGGAACAAGCGATCCCAGTTCAGGGACACTTTGATATCAAAAATACCGACCGCTCAGTGGGAGCCATGCTCTCGAATGAGATCTCTAAAATCTACGGAAGTGTAGGCCTTCCCGAAGACAGCATCCACATCACCTTCAGTGGTTCGGCTGGACAGACTTTTGGTGGATTTCTCGCTCGAGGGGTGAATTTTGAACTAGAGGGAGAAGCAAATGATTACTTTGGAAAGGGCCTCTCCGGGGGCAGACTGATTGTTTACCCGAGTAGAAATGCCAAATTCCGAGCAGAGGAAAATATCCTGATCGGCAACGTAGCCTTCTACGGCGCCACCTCAGGGGAATCCTTTATCAATGGCAAAGGAGGAGAGCGCTTCTGCGTGCGTAACTCTGGCGTCAAAGCCGTCATTGAAGGGATTGGTGACCATGGATGCGAATACATGACAGGGGGACTGCTAGTCAACCTTGGTGAAATCGGTAGAAATTTTGGAGCGGGAATGAGCGGTGGAACAGCCTATATCCTTCAGGAATACCAAGCCGAAGTCAACCGGGAAATGGTGGATTTGGATCCATTGGACGAAACTGATTTTGAGATACTCTACAGCTATCTGAAGCGACATGTGGCATTTACACGAAGTGCCTTGGGTCAAGCGTACTTGGAAAATTGGGAACACACCAAAACTAGGTTTATCAAAGTCATGCCGAGAGACTACAAAGCAGTATTGGCAAAAAAATCAGAACAACAAGAACAAACATTCGCATAATATGGGTGCCAAAGACGGATTTTTAAACTACAATCGAGAAACCCCTTCAAGCCGGGATCCTGAAGTTCGGCTGGGGGATTATCAGGAAATTTATACCCCATTTTCTGAAAAGCAGCTACACAACCAAGCTGCGCGCTGCATGGACTGTGGAGTGCCTTTTTGTCACCACGGTTGCCCACTTGGAAATGTGATCCCTGAATTTAATGAGGCGGTGTACCAGGAAAATTGGCTGCAGGCCATCCGCATTCTGAAGAGCACAAATAACTTCCCTGAGTTTACGGGTAGAATATGTCCAGCCCCTTGTGAAGCAAGCTGCGTGCTAGGAATCAACAAGGATCCGGTGGCCATCGAGTTGATTGAAAAGAACATTGTCGAGAAAGCCTACGAACTTGGACTAATTGCCCCTTCCCCTCCAAAAGAGCGAACAGGAAAGCGGGTGGCAGTAATTGGCTCCGGACCTGCGGGTCTTGCTGCTGCAGACCAACTCAATCAGGCAGGACATGCCGTAAGCCTTTTTGAAAAAAACGCCAAAGTTGGTGGGCTACTGCGCTATGGTATACCAGATTTTAAGTTGGAAAAATGGGTTATAGATCGAAGAATTGTGGTGATGGAGGAAGAGGGAGTTCAATTTATAACCCAAACCGAAATCGGAACCAACTTGGAAGCAGAAGAAGTACTGAAGAACTTCGATGCGGTAGTTTTAAGTGTAGGCGCCCAAAAACCTCGAGAATTAGCTATTCCAGGAAGCAGCCTTAAAGGAGTACATTTTGCTATGGATTTCCTTGCCCCTCAAAATCAAGTGATTGGCGGAGAGGTAGCGAAAAATCCAATCACGGCTACCGGCAAAAATGTACTCGTCATTGGAGGCGGAGACACTGGAAGTGACTGTATTGGAACCTCCAGAAGACATGGAGCTGCACAAGTCACCCAGTTGGAATTGCTTCCAAAACCACCCGTCAAGCGAAACACTTCCAATCCTTGGCCTGAATGGCCCATGACCTTGCGAACTTCCAGTTCACATGAGGAGGGCGCTGAGCGCATCTTCGCTGTGCTTACCAAAGAATTTGTAGGTAACGAAAAGGGAGACGTAACCGGACTAGTAGTCGTAGATATCGTTTGGAAGGATGCTGGAGGTCGCATGACCTATGAGGTAGTAGCGGGTACAGAACGTACATTGCCCTGTGACTTGGCCTTCCTGGCAATCGGATATGTAGGTCCAGGACAAACCGATTTGTTGGGTAGTTTTGGGGTGGAACTTCTAGAAAATCAGCTCCCAAAATCCAAGAAGTACGCAAGTTCAAATCCGAAAGTATTTCTTGCAGGAGACATGCGAAGGGGCCAATCTCTAGTGGTATGGGCCATCTCAGAGGGCAGAGAGGCTGCAGTCCAGGTAGACAGCTATTTGATGGGCAGCTCTTCATTGCCCCAAAAAGATGCCTCCTATTTTGAGGTAGAGGAGCAGCGGGAACAAGCTTAAAAATTGTCACCTACAAAAAAGGGCCACATCACTGTGGCCCTTTTTTTGTTAACGTCCTCCTCGAAATCTGGGCCCTCTTCTGTCGTGATGTTCCCCTCTTTCTGAATGGGCATCGCCATGCTGGCGAGATTCCTTTCGCTGCTCCCAAATCATTTTTTGCTCTTCGGTCAAGATCGCTGCGATCTTTTTTTCCTGTTCCATTCTGTATTCCTTATGAGCTTCAAATTCAGCTTTTCGCTTTTGGACAAGCTCCTCTTGCCTAGTGGCATTTTCAATTGCCACCTTGCTCACTTGCTTTTTCTGTTCTTCCGTAAGCTTGAGCTCTTCCGCCATTCGATCGCTCATCTTTTCTGCGTGCTCTGAGGCACTTAGTTCTCGAAAGTTTTTCTTCTGATGTTGTGCAGATAGCCCAAGACTAATGCAAGTCATGACTACCGCTCCAAGGATCCATTTTTTCATCTTTTTATTGGTTTGTTTCAGAAATTAGACCCTGTTGGTTGACATAGGTTTAAATCAGAAAGATACCACCACGTTAAGAAACCTTAAACAGCGGTTTATTCCTCTATCAATTCCTTTCGTTCAGACTCTCTCACATACTTTGGCCTGATCAAGAGCCTGTGGCTTGGATCAAAACTCAGGTAGTTTCTTGACCAATCCAGAAAAATGAGGAGTTTATTTTTCACCCCTAGAATGGCCATTAAGTGGACAAATAACCAAGTTAGCCAAGCCAGGGTACCCTGAAACTTCAAAAACGGTAAATCCACGACTGCCAATTTTCTTCCGATAGTCGCCATAGAACCTAGGTTTTTATAGGCAAATGGTACCATCGGCTTCCCAATAGAACTATTTTTCAGATTTTCAGCCAGATTGGATGCCTGTTGAATCGCGGCCTGAGCTACTTGGGGATGGCCCTTTGGATAGTTGCCGGCAGGCATGAGACATTGATCCCCCAATACAAAAATGCCTTCAGTATCCTTGAGCTTGTTGTACTCATCCACAAACAACCGTCCGCTCCCAGAATAAAATTCATCCTCTAACCCATCAATTCGGTTTGGCTTAATTCCAGCAGCCCAAAGAAGCGTTTGCGTCTGAATGGGTTCTTTGCCATCAAGCGACACTAGTTGTCCATCGTAATCCAAAACCCGGGTACTGACGTGTATTTCCACTCCCAAATGGATCAAATAATCCATCGCTTTCTTTTGAGCTTCCGGAGACATCGCAGCTAGCAGAATGGAGCCCGCTTCAATGAGGACCACCTTCATATTTTTAAAGCTCAATTCCGGATAATCTTTGGGAAATACATTGTTTCTAAGTTCAGCCATTGCTCCAGCCAGTTCTACACCGGTAGGTCCACCACCTACAATAACCACATTCATCAGCGCCTTTCGGTTTTCCATTTTCTCAATGTTAATGGCTCGCTCGTAGTTGGAGATGATTTTATTTCGGATATAAAGCGCTTCCGATACCGTCTTCATCGGGCAGGAAAAGTTCTCAATATTCTTTGAACCGAAATAATTCGTATCAGCTCCCATTGCCAATATGAGGTATTCATATTCGATAAAACCTATATCTGTAAAAAGCATCTTGCTCTCCTTATCAACTCTAAGGACCTCTGCCATCCTAAAGCTTACATTCTTAGTGTTATGGAACATCTTTCTTAATGGAAAGGAGATTGCACTAGGCCCCAATCCAGCCGTAGCTACTTGGTAAAAAAGTGGCTGAAATTGATGAAAATTGTTTTTATCCAAAAGAATCACTTGAAAAGGTTTATTTTTCAGGCTTCTGGCAAGCTTTAATCCGGCAAAACCGGCTCCTACAATAACTACTTTAGGAAGGCCCAGTTTGGGTAAATTTGGAATGGTTTGAGAGGCGGATGTATGCATAGGAAAAGTTATACTCATTACACGTAAAATCCGTTGATTTGGACAATTTTTGAAAAGTATTCCATAAAAAAAGCTTAAATAATTGCCATTCGACTAAGTATAAAGAAATTGCTATTTTTGTTCTCTATAAACAGCATATCCATGGGAAGAGCATTTGAATTCAGAAAAGAACGAAAATTCAAGCGTTGGGACAAGATGTCCAAGGTATTTACCCGCCTAGGGAAGGAAATCGTCATGGCCGTAAAGGTAGGAGGTCCAGATCCCTCGAGTAATGCCAAACTTCGGACCGTCATCCAAAACGCCAAAGGTGCTCAAATGCCAAAGGATCGTATCGAAGGTGCGATCAAGCGGGCTTCCAATAAGGATGAAAAAGACTACGAAGAAGTGGTTTACGAGGGCTATGGTCCCTTTGGAATCGCCTTTATTGTGGAAACTTCCACAGATAATACCAACCGAACCGTGGCTAACGTACGGTCCTACTTTGCCAAAGCAGGAGGATCTATGGGAACTTCAGGGTCCGTCAGCTTCATGTTTGAGCACAAAGCCGTATTCCGCTTTGCAAAAGCAGCCTATGATCTGGAGGAGCTAGAACTAGAGCTGATCGATTTTGGACTCACCGAAATTGCAGAGAATGAAGGGGAGATTTTTGCTTACACCGAATTTGAAGAATTCGGTTTGATGCAAAAGGCCCTGGAAGACCGAAGTATCGAAGTCATTTCCGCAGATTTTCAACGCTTTCCTACCACGCTTACCGAATTGACCGAAGAGCAAGAAGAGCTCATCAACAAGCTGATCGATCGCCTGGAAGAGGACGACGATGTCAACCAGGTATTTACCAACATGGCTTAAGGCATTGACCACATTGCCAGAAAATGACCTTGCTCTCCCACGAGTGATCGTGGGTAGCAAAAACCCAGTAAAAGTAGGCTGTGTTAGAGAAGCCTTTTCGAAGGCATTTGGAGAAATAGGTTTAGTGGAGGGTGTTGACGCCCAATCTGATATCCCAGCGCAGCCACGATCTGAGGAGGAGACCCTCCTCGGAGCTTGTAATCGGGCGAATCATGCTAAAATCCTCGTTCCCCAAGCGGACTATTGGGTCGGGATTGAGGGCGGTGTAGATGAGGATTCGCAGGGCATGTATGCCTTTGCGTGGATTTATCTCTTGCATCGCTCCGGCAAATCCAGCCAATCCAAGACAGGCACTTTTTACTTACCCCCTGCTGTAGTCGCCTTAATTCAAGATGGGATGGAACTGGGCCATGCCGATGATTTGGTATTTCAAGCGCAAAACTCCAAGCAACAGGGGGGATCTGTGGGGCTACTTACGCATGGACTCATCACACGGGAAGGGTATTACCAACAGGCCATGGTGCTGGCATTAATTCCTTTTCTAAATGAATCCTTGTATCCTGCGGGCTAGCCTCTTTAGCTGCTAAAAATTGCAGCTATTTTTTCAGGTTATCCAAAAATTGATTGAGGGAAACCTTCCAGTCCGGGTGGGCGTCCCAGGTGGATCCGAGATACAGTTCCTCTCGAACTAAAAAGCGGATGTAAAATTTCACCACCGTTTTAGCTCCTTCTTCTCCTGTAATGGGTTCTAGTCCCATGCTTTTCATCAGGTCTGCTTGCCTGCCTTCTACCTTAACAAGTAAAAATTGAATGCGGTCTGCAAGCAGCTCTTGGTTGGTCTTCGTTTCCACCAGCCAGGCCACCTCATGGGAATACTTGCTGGAAAAAATTTCCTCAAGCCCAACTTTTTGATCTCTTTGCTCGGCTAGCAGAGTTCCAGGGGATTTACCAAAAACCTCATATCGGAAGGTGTTGATCGGACCATTGATGGCAGAAGTTCCTTCAAGTGGAATCCCTAGACGAAAGACGTCCAGGTTTAGCGGATTTCTAGAAATCCACCTTTGGGAATTGGCAGCAATGGACTGCGGGCCTAAAGTGGGAAATTCTGCCAAGTCAGCAACAAGCAAATTTTTAGTTGAAACAGTAGTTCCAATCCCAGCAAACTGCTGTGCGGCAGTTTTCCAATCCTTTCCAGAAATTCCAAAAAGGGAGCTGCTTTCTATGATTTTTCCTTCTCCCGAAAATTTACCCACATGAATGCTTAGTTGGGCTTTCTGGCGGGTAATCAACACCACATTTTGGATTTGACGCTCCAAAAAAGCCTTGGCATATACTGTCTGTAGCGCAGTGGACAAGGCTACCTGCTCGAGCTCAAAATACCCAACTGGATCTCCTCCAGCACCTACCAAATAGGGGTGGATGCTATCTGCTAATGCCTGCCAAGTGATTGCTGGCATGGCACCGGGATCATTAGATACTAAAATAATGGACTTCCCCTCGAAGAAAGTTGGAGGCAAGGTCCCCTGCCCCTGGGCGAAGGGGGTTATCAAAAGAAAAAAAAGTAGTGCGTAGCTATATTTCATAAAATTTCTGAGGGATTGAACCCAAGGACTGTATTTTTACAGCAGTACTTCACTAATCCTTTTTCTGATGCATTTCCTACAACGCAAATTTGGCACAATAATTTTAGTTCTCGCCTCCTTTACTGGCACATTTGCCCAAGAAATTGATGGCAAAAAACTTCTCGGCCATTTAGAATACTTATCCTCGGATGCACTCGAGGGCAGAAGCCCTCTGAGTAAAGGCAGCAATATGGCTCAAAAGTACATCTTAAAAGAGCTTACTGGCTTGGACTTGGTCGAACCACTTTATCCAGATTTTATTCAAAAGTTCTCGTTTGAAAACCGACGAACAAAAAAAATGATAGCGGATGCAGCCAATATTGTGGGGTTTATTCCTGGGCAATCCTCCAAAAAAGTGATTGTAGTCACTGCCCATTACGATCATGTTGGCATAGGTAGGCCCAATGCAGCGGGAGATTCAATTTACAATGGAACTGATGATAACGCATCGGGTACAGCTGCCTTGCTGGTTTTAGCGGAGTATTTTTCAAAAAATCGCCCCCAGCACGGCATGTTATTTGCCGCCTTAGATGCAGAAGAGATGGGGCTTCAGGGTGCCAAAGCCTTGGTGAATGATTTCCCCTATCCCTTATCGCAAATCTTGCTTAATGTGAATATGGACATGCTTTCCCGAAGCGAGGCGAAGGAAGTCTTTGTTTCAGGTACGCATTACTCTCCCCAGTTCAAAACAATATTGGAAAAAATTCCAAGTGAGACAGGTTCAGTCCTTCGCTTTGGCCATGATGTTCCAGGCACGGGAGCAGACGATTGGACTAGATCTTCCGACCATGGTGCCTTTTTTGAAAAAAAAGTCCCTCACTTGTATTTTGGAGTAGAGGACCATGTGGATTACCATAAGCCGAGCGATTCCTTTGCAGGGATCCATCCTGCCTTCTACCAGTCAACAGTTCGCTTAATCTTAAGATCGCTGCTGGCATTGGATGCAGCATTGCTTGAAAAGCCTTAAACCATCAACTACTTAAAGCAAAAAAGCATCCGAGTAGGGCATCACATGCACAGTCCCCTAGAAATCCTATTTTCAACAGAAAATATGCAATCGGAATTGGAAAAGTTTGAACGCTCCAGAGCATGGAATCTTCCTTTAATTGAAAATAATACCTATTTAGGATTTGTCTTTAAGGCTAAATCTTCAATGCTTATGGTAAAAATCTGCAGAAACAAAAGGAGGAATAAAGGGCTAATTAGAATTAAATTTTGAATTTGGGTTTTTCCACTTTTGTGAAAATTAATTTCCTAATTTTTAAAGAGTTGACTAAAATTATCCACAAATTCAACTTTTTGGTTTACGATTTAATATCTTGATTATCAGTTATTTATATATTAACTTAATATTAATGTGGATAAATAATTGAAATTGTGGATAAATTTTTCTTGCATTTTTTAACTCGCCCAAATTGGAATAATTAGGGCGTTTTTTGAAAAAATCAGAAGAAAAAATTAGTGTTGAGATTTGATCTTTTTAGTAGCGGTTTTTTTTGCTTTTAAAATTTTATTTGGATTCAGTAAGAAAAATTAAAGCTCCACTTTCAATCAAAAACAAGAAGACTTATTCCAAAAAATTGAAATCTCGATTTTTTTATATTTTAACATTTAATCTTCAAATTTATTTCCCAAAACCTGTAGGGGAGAGATTGCTCATCTGCCTCATGATCCAGCTTTGCCTACCCTTAATGTAGGAAGTAGGCCTTGCTGGACTCCAGCGCCTAGGATTAGGCAATACCGCAGCTATCAATGCTGCCTGCCCCTTTGAGAGCTTGGAGGAACTCTTATCAAAAAAGGTTTGTGAAGCCGCTTCAATCCCATAGATTCCATCGCCCATCTCAATAACATTTAGGTACACTTCAAGGATCCGTTCCTTGGACCAAAAAATTTCAATCAATACCGTGAAGTAGGCCTCAAACACTTTCCGTACATAGCTTCTTGAAGGCCATAGAAACACATTTTTTGCAGTTTGCTGCGTAATGGTACTGGCCCCTTTCACTCGCTTACCCTTTTTATTCCCTTCCCAAGCTTTCTTTAAAGATTTGAGATCAAATCCATAATGCTTCATAAAGGTCTGATCTTCTGCACCTACTACTGCTTGAGGCGCATGCCTAGACATTTCTGAAATGGGAACCCAATCTTTCACGAGGCGCACTTCTTTTTCTGGATCAATTGCCTGTTCCACCAATCGAATCACCATCAATGGCGTGATGGGCACCGGCACAAATCGATATAAAATGACTAATCCAATCGAAAGTCCTAAAAACCATAAGGAAGTCTTCAAAATTAATTTTCCAATCCAACGAATCGCTTTCATCAGTACGAATTAAAGGGTGGCTTTTGCTTGTACAAATTGATAGAAAAAAATGGCATTTTGGTCATTGCCAATTTTTTCTAAATCTTCTTCCATCAACTTTAGTGCCTGAAGAGAGCAATCTCCTGATTCTAGGAGAGCGGGCGCAGCACTTTTTAGTAATTCTTTCCAATAAGCGGTGAAGATTTTTCTTTTTTCACCACTTCTTCTATCCAAATAAAATCCATCAAAACGGGTGGCGCAAGTAGAAAATCCAGCCGCTATTAGCAGATTTCCCAATTCAATTCCCACATCAGGATTCCCTCCAATTTTACGTTGAAAGGAGCTCATCAAGTCGAAATAATGCTGAAAATGGGGAAATTCAGGAGAGGTATACAAACTGGAATTAAATACTTCCGTCACATAAACCCGAGCACCTGGCTGAAGATGTTCCTTGAGCTTGACCAAAAGTTGAATTGGTGAAGAAACATGCTCCAAAGTCCAACAAACAAATGCGGCATCAAACCTTTCGGAAAGGCTGAGATTGCAGCCGTCCTGCTCCACAAAACACACCCGATCCCCGAAAGAGGCCAAATTTATTCGCGCCTGAGCAAGCTGTACCTGTGAGGAGTCAACACAAGTAATCTGCAGGTGCGGAAAACGCTCTAGAAGAATTCGAGTTTGAGCACCTACTCCACTCCCCACTTCCAAAAGGTGCTTGCAATTACTAAAGTCTACTTCCCTGTAGACCATGGGTGCTAAAATCTCTCCCTGCGCTTGCAAACGAAGCTGCTCTTCTGGATCAAAACCATGCACATAGTCTGCCATTGGCGAAAAATAAAGTAGGGTAGGGATACTTTAAGGGACGAAGATGAAACTTTTTTATGCATTGAAAAATTCACTTCCCTACTTTTTCCTAATTTTGAATTCTTTATCTCTTAAACCTCCCCTCCTATGTCCCCTATCGCTATTGGCAGTTTTGAAGAATTTGAATCCTACCTCGGGAAAGAGCTTGGTGTATCCCCCTACTTTCAGATTACCCAACAACAGATCAATCGCTTTGCCGAGGCAACCCTAGACCACCAATGGATCCATACCGACCCAGTACGCGCCAAGGCAGAAGGTGCTTTTGGAAACACAATTGCCCATGGTTACCTTACCTTAAGCATCGTCCCCTACCTTTGGGAACAAATCGTGCAGGTCAATAACCTGAAGATGATGATCAACTACGGAATCGAAAACCTTCGATTTTCTCAGGCTGTCACGATGGACAGCGAAGTGCGCTTGGTTGCAGCGCTAAAAAACATCACCAACCTCCGTGGCACCATCAAGGCAGAAGTGGAAGTTACCCTGGAAATCAAGGATCAAAAAAAACCCGCCTTCGTAGGGCTTCTCATTTTCTTGTACCATTTTAACTCCGTCTTAGGAAGCTAATAAATCATTAATTACAGTGGCAGCACAGGCACAGCCAAACGCTGCGGGGAGAAAAGACATGGTTCCGTAGGCAGACTTTTTGAAATTTTTTCCGTCGGTCAACATCAAGCTCTCTTTAATCATTTCCTCGGTGGAAAATACCGCCTTAAAACCACCGGAAATATCCCTTCTTTTTAAACGCTTCCTCAGCATCTTGGCCAACTTGCACTGATGCGTATCTGCAAAATCCACGACCTTGATTTGCGTAGGATCTACTTTACCACCTGCGCCCATGGAACTTACCAAGGGAAACCCTCGATTCTTTGCCCCCTCAATGAGGTGCATTTTTGGAGTAAAACTATCGATGCAATCCACCACATAATCAAACTCATTCCCTTCAAGCAACTCCGTGATTTCGAAAGGCTCTAAAAATTTCTTGATCACTTGCAACTTGAGCCTAGGGTTGATGGCCAATAAACGCTCCTCCATCCAACCTGCCTTGGCCTGACCCACATTGAGCTGCGTGGCCGGGAGCTGTCGATTGACATTGGAAATGTCCACGCTGTCCCCATCCACAATGGTCATGGCTCCGATTCCTGATCGGGCAATAAACTCGGCCGCAAAGGAGCCTACTCCTCCAAGCCCTACCACGAGGACATGTTTTGATGCTAATTTTTCAAGGCCTTCACGCCCTACGATCAACTCGGTCCGGCTCAGCCAGGCAAATTCATTCATGAAATCATTCTTTTGGAAATGGCATTCCAGTTGGCAATCACTCGCTCCGCTAGCACTACCTCGGGAAGCTGTAAAATTAGGGAAGCGGCTTGATAAATCGCAGCAATTTCCAGTGCTGAATCATCGGTTTCGAAAAATACGCGATCGGCAGGACAGGCCGATAGCCAATGAGCGGCATTGCTGTTGGGCTGGAGTAGCTGCTTGCCGAAGGAAAAAAATACGGGAAAGGAGAGCAGCTGCCTTGCCAACTCAGGCTTCTGATTCCAACCATGCCAGAGAATAAACGGGGGGTTCTTCGTTGATTTCAGGTATTCCATCAGCAGGTCATGTGTCTTGACACAATGCAAAATCAAAGGGATTTCCAGCTGAGCCGCCAAGCTCGCTTGTGCATAAAAAGCAGCTTTTTGCAGCGGAATTTCAGGGCCCTTTAGGCGGTCGAACCCCGCTTCACCAATCGCTAAAACGCAAGGATTCTGGGCTGCGTCCAGTTTGATTTTTTCAAAAGCAGCCTCCCAATTGGGCGCTACCTCCCAAGGATGAATCCCTACAGAAATGGGAATACCAGCCTCTATTTTGGCCCCTCCCGCCTGGAAGATGGAATAGAGCTGACCCTCGTGATGTGTGTGGATGTCCCAACAATGCATTCCCGAAGGTCGAAAAAATAAGCAAAAAACAGGATAGCGCAAGAACGGGAAAGGATACATGTCCCATTTCCGAACAATATTTTTTTTTTCAGAAAAGAACAAAAAACTCCCGAGCAGACTACTCGGGAGTTTGAAAAATCACCGCAAGGGTAAGTTTACTTCGCAGCTGCGTATCGCTTGCTTACTTCCTCCCAGTTGACCAGGTTCCAGAACGCCGCAATGTAATCTGGACGTCTATTTTGGTAGTGTAAGTAGTAGGCATGTTCCCATACGTCAAGGCCCATAAGCGGGGTACCTGGGTTTTCTGACACATCCATAAGGGGATTGTCTTGGTTGGGTGAGGAGCACACACAAAGTTCTTTTTTGTTATCTACACAAAGCCAAGCCCAGCCTGAGCCAAAGCGAGTCGCCCCAGCTTTGTTGAAGGTCTCTTTGAACGCATCAAAAGAGCCAAATTTTGCATCAATTGCAGCAGCAAGTGCTCCAGTAGGAAGGCCTCCACCAGTTGGAGATAGGATTTGCCAAAAAAGGCTGTGGTTCCAATGTCCACCGCCGTTATTTCTCACAGCAGCACTTGATCCTGCCACCTTCATCAGCTCTTCCAAGGATTTGCCTT
>Ga0209617_10000322_pt1 | contig 20463 bp, 17 predicted proteins | sample LakEriepJuly2011_2_FD_187459 | JGI IMG/M metagenome (GOLD analysis project Ga0209617, IMG submission 187459) | Freshwater microbial communities from dead zone in Lake Erie, Canada - CCB epilimnion July 2011 (SPAdes) (version 2) | ecosystem: Environmental > Aquatic > Freshwater > Lentic >...
CCGTTTGCATCGACGTCTCGACCGGGCAACCGCCGTCCGTGGTTACTGCATCGACGGTGCTCTCCGGAGAGTCGCCTTCGGTGCCGCGTGTCGCAGTCATCTCTGGTCCAGGTGAGCCCCTCGAAGAGGGGTCGGCCCGATGGGGTTCGGCGGCTGCGGGACGTTGGTGGTCGCTCTCCAGTCCTGGGTCCATGCCAGAGACTGTGGCTACGGTGTCTGAACCAGCCGCCAAGACGGGCTTCCCGTCGCAGCTTAATGGTCCTGATACAGAGCGACTCGCTAGTGGGGTTCCACAACTGAACATCCAACCAGTCTCAGTCTCGGTTCAAAACCCATCAGTGGCGCTCTCTCCGGTTTCAGGACCGGAGGTCGCCGCACGGGAATGGTTGCCGTCCGGCTTCACGAGGCTGAGACAGTCTTCAGTGGATTCGTGGTCGGATTCTGGTCGAGTCCTAGAACCCGTCTTCCGGTCAATTCCCGCAGCTCCGGCGAAGCTCGGAACCGAAGCGGTGGGTCCCGCTCTGGAAACCCTGCTTTCGAAGGGGACATCATTTGGGGAACAGGTCGCACCGGTCGTGATCGCCGAACCCGCTTCGGGCAGCGGTGGGCAGTCTCTCGAAATTGCCCTTTCAGCCCCCCGCGATGGGGGCACGGAGGAAGTTGTTCCGGAGGCTGTGGGAGTTTTGAAAATGCCGGAGGGGACAAAAAGTTTCCCGCAACCGACGAACTTGCCTCCCTCAAGGTCGGCAGACATTGCCTACGGGGGCTCGGGAGAACCATCCAACAACGCGGCGTTAGACAATGGGGTGGGTTCTGAATCTAACTCAGATAAAAACCCAGAAACCTCAGAAAAACAGGTGTTTCAGGACCGTGCAACCCCATCGGAGAAGAGGGGCGATGCGGAGGTAGGATCGACGCGTAATCGGTCTGGCATGACTCATGCAAGAACCGAAACAGCGATGGCTTCCGATCGATTCCAAACCTCAGTCCCTGAGACTGCGCCCCAGCGGCGCGGAGCCGGGTCTTTGGATTCGGAACCCCTCGGGTCCTTGTCTCTTGCTAGGGACGTCGATCCCTCGATGAGGATGCCGTCCCTCGCTCCTGCGATCAGCGAGCTGAATCCATTTCCTGAGACCGCAGAGGCGGTTGCCCTTCCCCAAGCACGGTCTATCACCCGGCTCTCGGATCAGCTCTCCGGTGAGGTGGTTTTGCTGCAGCGGTTGCGCAATGCATCGATGACGGCGGTCCTTCGGCCCGATGCGGGTTCTGAGTTGCGGGTCGAGCTTCGGCGTCGCGATGGGCGGGTCGAAATTCGAGCCACACTCGAGCGGGGAGATGCACAAGCCATCGCCGAGGGTTGGCCCGAATTGCAGCAACAGCTCCGTACCCAGGGGGTTCATTTGCTCCCTCTGGAGCGAGAGGGCTCTCCGGACTCCTCCAAGGCATCCTCGGATCCCGCCGATGAGCGATCGGCTCATTCCGGAGGGCGAGGGCGCAACCAGCAGCCAGCTCAAGACTTAGCCCCTGAGATGGGTGGCGAGGCAGGGCAGAAGGCTCGATCCCATCAGGCTCGTTCGGCCCAACCCGCCGCCCTCAAGCCTGCTGCCCTCAAGCCCGCTCACCGTCCTCTTTTGGAATCCTGGGCCTGAATTTATGAATCTCGATACTTCCAACCGAACCCTCGCCAACTCCTACGAGTCACCTGGTGTCACCGGGTCCACTGCGTTGACCGATCCTTCTGGAGCGCAGATCACCGGTCGTAAGCCTAACCGCACTTTGGGCCAGGATGACTTTTTCAAGCTGATCGCTGCCCAGTTCTCCTACCAGGACCCGCTTAATCCCCAAAAGGACACTGATTTTATCGCTCAGATGGCTCAGTTCAACACGCTGGACCAAACCCGATTAATGCAGGCGGACATCGCCGGTCTGCGCACTCAGTTCAAGGGCTCCCAAGCCAATCAATTCCTAGGGCAATGGGTGTCCCTCCAAGACCCTGCCACCCAGAGGACCGTCGAGGGATTGGTGACTGAGGTGCGATTCAATGGGGGAAATCCGCAGCTCGTCGTTGGCGATGTGCCGTACGACCTGTCCCGAGTGAACATTGTTCGGGCTCCGGAAATGCCCGATTTGAAGCCTGCAGGATCGGATGCGCCCCCCAAGGCCGACACGTTCCCATCCCTGCCGCTCAGCGGTGCCGAACTCAAACTCCTTCCAAAAAAACTGGGTCAAATCCTTGGCTCGATCGCTCAATAAACGTTCTAAACCTCAGATAAACCTATGCTCAGATCCCTCAATAGCGGCATTAGTGGCCTTCGTTTCCAGCAGGACAAGCTGGATGTCATTGGTAACAACATTGCCAACGTCAACACCGTCGGTTTTCGTGCCGGTCGCGCCCAAGGCGTCGATGTGTTCAGTCAGAGACTCTCGGAGTTCTCCACCAATTCCAGTGCCTCCCAGATCGGTAGTGGTGTCTCCCTAGCGAGTGTCTCCAGCAGTTTCGGCCAGGGTAACATCGATTCGACCGGGCAACCCTACGACATGGCCATCGACGGGAGCGGGTTCTTCCTCGTTCGGGACACCTCCAACAATGCGACCTATGCGACTCGGGCTGGCGATTTTCGTGCCGATGCCAATGGGTTTCTGACCACGTCTGAAGGGATGCGTGTTCAGGGAGAGATTCCTGGGTCACCCGGGGTTTCTAGCGACATCAAAATCACCCTCAACCCGACCGCTCCTGCGCTTCCGGCCGACACCGAAGCGGTCTCGTGGCGCATTGAGTCGAACGGTGATGTAAATCTAACATTGCGAAGCACTTTGGTGCCACCCCCTGCCACCCCCCCAGATCCCCTCAAGATTGCTCAGATCCAAGTCCAAACATTCCGGGACATAAATGGCCTCAGCAAGGTGGGGAACAACCGTTTTGGCAACCTAGCAGCCGCGGGTCCCGTGGGCCTCGGCACCGCAGGACAGGCCGGGCGGGGGCAAGTCCGCTGGCAATCCTTGGAGCAGGCTAATGTCGATCTGGCCACCCAGTTCACAGATTTGATGGTCACCCAGCGCGGCTATCAGGCCAACGCGAAGATCATCACCACCTCGGATGAAATTCTTCAGGAGCTCATCAACCTGAAGCGTTGATGCCCTGACTCAACCTATTTTCCTCGCCATGGCCGCACCCGCCTCAGACAAAAACGACGGTTCAAAATCCGAATCGTCCGGTGGCATCAAGGCGATGCTCCCGTTAATTCTCAACATCGTGCTACTGCCCGTGATGGCCTTCGCGATGACCCAGTATGTGCTTCTGCCACGGTTAAATTCCGCCGCTGCCGCCACCGCACCTGTCGAAGGTGGTCACGATAATAATTCTGCAACTGCTGGGGATTCCTCCCATGGAGATAAGCATGCAGACCCAGCCAGCCATTCGCCGGATTCAGGCAAGGGGGGGCAATCATCGGACGCCGGAGGGCATGGGGGTGGCTCGGACAAGACCGAGATGCTGGATCCAGTCACTGTCAATGTTGCCGGCACGATGGGTTCCCGGCTGGTAATGGCCAAAATCGGCCTTCGTGGCACCCATCCAAAACTGGAGGATCTTGTGAAGACCCGAAGTGCTGATCTTCGCGATGCAGCCTCCTCGTTGCTCTGCACCAAGACCCTTATGGACATCGAGCGCCAGGGATTCCGAATCACCATCAAGGCCGAGTTTAAGAATGCGTTTCTGAGAGTTCTGGGTCCTGGGGTTTTCACGGATGTTGTGGTGCCTGATTTGGCTGTTCAGTAATTTTTCACCAAGAACCTTATGGCGGACCAGGCTGGATCCATGGGAGATGTGCTCTCCCAATCAGAGGTGGAGCGTCTGCTCCAACAGGTTCAGGAGGAGGAAACCAATACCGTCGTCCTCCAATCGAACGGACGGAGGAGCAATCAGAGCCGTGATTCCATATCGGCCTACGACTTTCGTACGCCGGTCTTCCTCTCGCCCATCGAGCTACGAAAGCTTCGGATTCATCACGAAGAGTTTATCCAGTCGCTGGCCGCGCGTTTGTCGATTTACTTGCGTGTGGAGTTCAATCTCCAGATGTCCCAGCTGCATACCATCTCCTTCCGGCAATGGTGTGAAAGCCTCGATAGCCCGACACACCTATCCCTCTTCCGGGTGGAACCCTTGCGAGGAATTTGCATCCTAGATATTCCGCCGCGCCTGGGTTTGACCATTGTAGATCGTCTCTTGGGCGGTCCAGGGCACTCGGTGACTAGCAATCGGGAGCTCTCCGAACTGGAGGTGACGCTTCTCGACCAGGTGGTGCTGCTGATGCTCACCGAATGGTGCACCCACTGGGCCAAGTACCGGGACTTGCGACCAGCACTCTTTGGGCACGAGAGCAACGGGCTTTTTCTTCAGGCCGTCGATGCCGATGCGATCATGCTCGTGCTGTCCATCGAGGCGGCAGTCAATGATTGCACGGAGACCATGCAGATCGCGTTTCCCTACTGGACCATCGAGCCCATCGTCCATTTATTGAGTTCCCGGCTGAAACCTGGCCCCGAAGATCTTCCGGACGTGCCTTCAGAGCAGAGTGGGGCCTGGAATTCCCACTATGACAACGCCCCGATGCAAGTCTCCGCTGAGTCCAATGGATTGAAACTCCGGGCCAAGGATGTCGTTGGACTCAGGGTGGGCGATATCGTGCCACTGCCGCCGGAATTTGCCGAACGCGTGCAGGTCAAGCTGGCTTCAGAAAAGCGGTATTATGGTCGTCTCGGAACCGTGGACGGCCGCTGGGCCGTCGAAATCGACCAAATTTCCATCGGATCCAATCCCTGATCTCTTTCTTTCATGAGCCAAACCACCGACCTTTCAATACTGCTGGACGTTCCCGTTGAGGTGAGCGTGCAGCTAGGATCCTGCCAACTGCCGATGCGTGAGGTTCTGAACCTCACCACCGGATCGATCGTTCAGCTCGACAAGGTGGCCGATGCCCCTGTGGATTTGCACGTAAACACCAAGTTGGTGGCCCGAGGTGAGGTGGTTGTGGTTGAGAATCGCTTCGGTATTAAAATCACCGAATTACTCACCTCGCTTTAAGGCTGGGGTTTGATGTTTTTTCCGGGTCTCAGTCGGGTGTCCGGCCATCCTTGGTGGATTGATTTCTCTGACGAAGGGGGCAACCTAAGTTTCATGTTCGGCACCCCATTCTGCCCCATCGGCAGTCCTCTTCGAAGGTTGGCGATTTCTTTGAGTCTGTTGTTCCTGACCTGCTTGGCATCTGCGGCCGAGAATCCGCCGTCGGTGCCTCGGTTCTCCATGAGCTACGTGGACCAATCGGTGGATCCGAAACTCAACTTCTATCAGTTCGCCACCGGTGCCTGGCGCAAGAACAACCCGGTGCCCTCCGACAAATCCCGATGGGCCGGATTCGATGAACTTCAAGAGCGGAACTGGTGGCTGATCCGAGGCATTCTGATGTCCGCAGCCGCCAAAACAAATGAACCCTCCGGTTCTCCCCTGCGGCAGGTGGGTGATTTCTTCACGGCGGCCATGGAAACCAACCGTATTGAGCGGCTGGGTTTTGCTCCATTGGATCCTGAATGGGAGCGCCTGAAGGCGGTCCAGAATCCCGAGTCGGCCATGGCTCTTTTGGCAGATTGGCATTTGCGGGGGATTGGCGCTGGTTTTGGTATGGGGGTTCAGCCTGACGCCAAGAACAGTTCGGTTTATGCCCTTCACCTGATGCAGGGAGGCCTGGGGCTTCCCGACCGGGACTATTATTTGGCCGAGGGGTTTGCTCAGCAGCGGGAGCAGTACCGTCAACACATCACCGCTCAACTGCGGCTTTTGGGCGATAGTCAGTCCGAAGCCCAAGCGTCGGCGGAGGCCGTTCTGAGTCTGGAGACCCGTCTGGCCAAAGTCTGCCGAACACGCACCGAGCTGCGCGATCGGGAGAAGAATTACCACAAGCTTACGCGTGCGGAACTCGATCAGTTGACGCCTCGGTTGCCGTGGGGCTCCTATTTTCAGGCAGCAGGCATCGCTGCGCCCGATACGCTCATCGTGGGTCAACCGGAGTTCTTTCGAGAACTGGACCGGATGGTCACCGAGGTCGAGGAACGTCATTGGTTGGCCTATCTCCGTTGGCATTTGTTGAGCAGTTTGGCCGAGCACCTGCATTCGGCGCCCGCCGACGGAGCGTTTGGATTCTACGGAACCGTTTTACGGGGGCAGCCGCAACCGGAGCCCCGCTGGCAACGTGCCGCCAAGGTGATCGATGGTGCAGTCGGTGAGGCATTGGGTCGGCTCTACGTCGAACAGTATTTTCCGCCGGCGGCGGCGGCTCGGATGTCGGAGATGATCGCCAACCTCCGGGTCGTCTTTCGAGATCGACTCTCCAAGCTGGAATGGATGGGAGAAAGCACCCGCCGTCAGGCTCTTCAGAAATTTGATCGTTTCACCGAAAAAGTGGGGCATCCCAAGAGTTTTCGCGATTACTCCGGCTTGGTGATTCGTCGGGATGACCACCTGGGAAATGTGCTCCGCGCCAACGCCTTCGAATCCGCTCGGGAATTGGCGCGCATCGGAAAGACGGTCGATCGCGCTGAATGGCACATGACTCCGCAGACGGTCAATGCGTACTTCAGCCCGCCGCTCAACGAGATTGTGTTCCCGGCCGGCATTCTTCAGCCGCCTTTTTTCGACCTCGAGATGGATGATGCTGTGAATTACGGAGCCATCGGAGTGGTGATCGGCCATGAGATCACCCATGGGTACGACGATCAGGGGCGCAAGTACGATGCCGAGGGCAACCTGCGGGATTGGTGGACCGAGGCCGACGGAAAGGAATTTGATCGTCGTGCCGCCAAGGTCATTGATCAGTATTCCTCCTACGAGGCGCTACCGGGCAAGCGGGTCAACGGCCGACTCACTTTGGGCGAGAACATTGCCGACCTAGGGGGAACAAGTATCGCTTTTGAGGCCCTTCAGCGGGCCTTGACCAAGGATCCGAGTCATCGCCGGAACATCGACGGTCTGACCCCCGAACAACGGTTCTTCTTAAGTTTGTCGCAGCTGTGGCGGGTCAACTGGCGCGAGGCTGAACTCCAGCGCCGCCTAGTGGTGGACCCGCATTCTCCCGGCCAGTTTCGTGGAATCGGGCCTCATGTGAACCTGTCGGAATTCTACCAGGCCTGGGGCATCACCGAGACCTCGCCCCTTTGGCGAAAGCCTGAAGATCGCGCCAATATCTGGTGATTAATCGGTCATCTTTGCCGTCGCGGGCATACCGCTTCGACGGCCCGAGGGGTTGACTGCGGCTTCTGGGCCGCAGGCCCAGTTCCCGAGCTTACCAGGGTAGGCTGAATGTCTTGACGTAGCTGTAGCCTTTGATGGCTTCGATCACGCCCTCTTTGATGCCCAACCCGCTGTCCTTGATCCCGCCGAAGGGCGAGCTCTCGACTCGAAAGCCGGGCACTTCGTTGATGTTCACCGTGCCGCAACGCAGCGTCTTAATTGCCTTAAGGGCGTGGGCCAAATTGTTGGTCACAACGCCTGAACTCAGGCCGTAGGCGGTCGAGTTAGCGAGAGTGAGCGCATCGTCCAAGTCGCGGACCGTAACGATGGGGGCCAAGGGGCCGAAGCTTTCGCACACCACCATGCGGCAATCGCGGGGTACTCGGTCGATGACCGTGGGTTGCAGTAACGCCCCCTTGCGCTCGCCGCCGATGAGTACCCGCGCGCCCTGAGCCACGGCCTCGTGCACGACCGCCTCCAGCGAGCGGGCCGAAGCCTCGTCGATGACCGTTCCGACCTTGGTTGCCTCATCAAAAGGATTCCCACAGACGTATTCTCGGGTTCGTTCGACCAAGGCCTGTGTAAACGCCTCGGCGATGGATTCTTGGACGAGGATGCGTTTGACCGCCGTGCAGCGTTGGCCGGAGTTTCGGTAACTGCCTTCGGCGGCCAGAGTGACGGCCAGGTTTAGGTCCGCGTCTTCTAGGACGATGAGGGGATCATTGCCGCCCAGTTCCAGGACCAGCTTCTTGTAGCCGGCCGTGGCGGCGATCTTCTTTCCGACTGGCACGCTGCCGGTGAAGGCGACCACCTCGACCTCCGGGTGTCCGACCAGCACCTCCGCGATCTCCGAGGTGGGTCCCAGCAGCACGCTCAACATGGGGCCGGGTAGACCTGAAGCGTGAAGCAGTTCGGCAAAACGCAAAGCGACCAGCGGCGTCTTTTCGGAAGGCTTGAGGATGATGGGTGTTCCGGCGGCAATGGCAGGCCCCAGCTTGTGGGCCACCTGGTTCAATGGATGGTTGAACGGAGTGATGGCCACCGCGCAGCGCAACGGTTCTCGCGTGGTGAAAATTTTGCGTGCCTTGCCTTGTGCTGAGATGTCGCACGAGAAGATTTGGCCGTCATCGCGCAAGGCCTCCATGGCGGCGAAGCGGAGAACATCCACCGTTCGCCCAACTTCGTAGCGCGCTTCTCGCAGCGCCAGACCTGTCTCGGAGGTGATGATGCGTGCGAACTCCTCACGCCGACTTTCGAGCGCGCTCCGGGTCTTCTCCAGGATCTCGGACCGCTGGAAGCGGGTGGGGGTGTCCCGGAACGCTGTGGCTGCGGCGATCGCTTCCAGGGCGTGCTGGCGCGAGGCCAAGGTGACCGTGCCCGAGATGGATTGGTCGTAGGGGTTGCGGACGGTGAGCACGGAATCCGAATCGATCGGTTTTCCGGCGACGAGGCTCTTGAGGTTCATCGGTTTGGACAATTCAGGAAAAAGGATTGGGAGCAGTTCACCGGGGAGTCGCTGAGGCTTTCAGGGCCTCAGCAAAAGCCTCCATGAAGCGGGTCAGGACAGACTCAGAATGGTCGAGTGACAGGTAAAGCTTGGTACCCATCGGGTTGAGGAAGATACCACGAGCCAGCAACTCCAGCATGAGTCGGCCGCCGCGGGCCCGGTCGCTGGCCAGCCAAGAGACATGGTCGGTGACTGGGTCTCTTGAGAAGGCTACCTGGCCCAAAGGTCCGTCTCCCAGGATTTGAGCGTTTTCCCCAACGTTTTGGACGACCGATTGGAGTCCGTCTCGGAAGCGGCGACCGAGTGCGTGCAGTTCGGTATGCACACCCGGTTGCAAGAGGATGTCGAGAGTGGCGAGGGCGGCCGCACAGGACACGGGGTTGCCGCCCGTGGTGGAAGCGCTCCAGACATAGCGGGGGCCGGGTAGTCGTTGTTCCTCCAAGACTTCCATGATTTCGGCCCGGCCGGCAAAGGCCCCAATTGGGAAGCCGCCACCGAGGGCTTTTCCATAAGCCACCAAATCGGGGATCACGCCGTAGTATTCTTGGGCGCCCCCGGGTGCGAGCCGAAAGCCGGTCACCACTTCGTCGAAGATGAGAACGATGCCATGCTGTCGGGTGAGTTCGCGCAAACCCTCCAGAAAACCGGGCCGTGGTTTAAGGCACCGATGCAAGGGTTCCACGATCACTGCTGCCAGCGATGAGGCGTGAGCCTTGAGAATTTGGGTGGTTCCCTCGAGGTCATTGTAGGGCGCGACGAGCACATCGTGTTCGGTCCAGGGGGCCCCGGCGCCCGCCGTATCACAGGTGGGCAAGTTGGTGGGGCGGCTGTGAATCATTCCTGCCACTCCGACCGCATGCTGGCCGTGGTAGGCACCCTCGAATCGCAGGACTTTGGAACGACCGGTCGCGGCATGAGCCACTCGCAGACAGAGCAGGGTGGCCTCGGTGCCCGATGCAACAAAACGGATCCGCTCGGCGCAGGGACTCACCGAGCAAATTCGCTCCGCTAACTCGATGGAGCGTCGGTTCAGTGATGCAAAGTTCAACCCATCGCGCGCCGCTGTAGTGGCTGCCTCTACCACCTTGGGATGAGCGTGTCCCACCAGCGCTGATCCCCAAGCCATGGTGAAGTCTAGGAATTCTCGACCTTCGGTATCCCAGATTCGAGCACCGCTGCCGCGCTCCGGGACTACTAAGAGTTCCGGAGGGACGCCAAATTCACCGTTAGAGCCTCCAGGAAAACGGCGGAGGGCTCGAGAGGCCCAACTATCAGAGAGGTGGCTCACAGCAGGTTTAGAGAGCCGCGGTGCCGTTGCAGGTGAAGTCGAAGATGTCGAAGTTCCGTGGGTCGCCCAGAGCTCGGGCCGCGTATTCAGAACGCAGCGGATGGCTGAGGATGAAGGGGACGAGTTCTTCGTATCGCCCGCCATGCGAGCGGAGACCGCCCTCGATGGCCTTCAGATCGTGGTAGGCGGGGGTTCGACCAATGACCGCATCTCGGCCAGAGCAGACGACCAAGTCGCCCATGCGGTCGGCGGGCAGCTCCATCCGTCGAGCGGCTTGGTCGCGAGGCAGCACTTCGGTGATCCCGGGCAGGGTCGCCACGAAGTCTAGGACCTCGGCCAAAGAGACCGACCGGTCGGTCGGCAGGTGGACTTGAGCGAAGGAACCTAAGGCTCCGTGATGGACGACGTAGGGGTCCGTGATCGGCAGGATGACCCGGAAGCCTTCGCCCCAGCGCGCGTTGAGTTCCGACTCCAGATACACCACGTTGGGTGTCCCGTCGGCCCGCTGCTTGGAGTTCATGCCGTGATCGGCGGTAATTCCCACCACGGCTCCGAGCGAGAGCAATTGTCCGATTTCCGCGTCGATGCTTGCATAGAACGCTAGGGCCTCTGGTGCATCCGGCACGTACTTGTGCTGCATGAAATCAGTGGTGCTAAGGTAGAGGAAATCGGCTCGGCCGGCTTGGAGTAACTGTACTCCCGCCCTCAGAACGTACAACGAGGCGTCGCCCGAATAGATGGCCGGGGTTGGGCCAGACAGCGACTCCACACCCTCGATGCCGTGGGTGGCCAGTGCAGCGTCGCGCGCCTTTTCGGACGAAAAAGCGATGCCGCCCTTGCTAATCAGGCCGCTGGCGAAGATGTCCCGAAGTTTTTCTTTAGCCGTGACCACCGCCACCTTGCGCCCCGCCGATTGGGCTGCGGGGAACAACGTTGGCACCCGGAGAAAGCTCGATGAATTCATCATCACTTCCTGCCCGATGGAGGTGTCGTAGAAGAAATTGCCACCGATCCCATGGACCGACGGAGGCACGCCCGTGACGATCGAGCTATTGTTGACGTTGGTGAAGGTGGGCATAGCGGCCCGAGCCGACCCTCGCCACCCCTGGACGGCCAATCGCTGGGTATGAGGCATTAAACCGCGGGCCATCGCAGCATCCAGATAGGCATCGGCAGAACCGTCGAGGCACAGCACCGCCACGGGTTGGGCCGGGGGGGTGTAAGTGCGTCCATTGACAGTGAAGGAATGGGCGGTCGGTTTCATTGTGCGCCGGATGATGCCTACAGTGGATCCCGGAGGGAATCCGAGAAGCTGTTTCGATTCTGCAACAAACCGATCCAATATGTTTGGATGTCCGGAAGTGGGGATGTTCTTGTCGATGCGGAACGACGGGAACACTGTCAACCCATGCTGGCTGCGTTGGAACTCCGACATGTTTCAAAGTCATTCGGGCGTTTTCACGCGGTCCAAGATCTCTCCCTGTCGGTTCCTGCGGGCTCAGTTTATGGTTTTTTGGGGCCCAATGGCGCGGGGAAAACCACCAGCTTGCGAATGATCTTGGGCATGCTCTCGCCCGACTCCGGTGAACTGTCGGTGCTTGGATCGCCCTCGGCGATGTCGGTTCGCAATCGGGTGGGGTACCTGCCTGAAGAAAAGGGTTTGTACCGCAAGATGACGGCCACCTCTGTCATCGCTTACTTCGCCACACTCAAAGGACTTTCCAGCGCCCGAGCCAATCAACGAGCTCGAGAGTTGTTGGGGCGATATGGACTAGGAGCTTTCGCGGACAAGAAGGTGGAAACCCTGTCCAAGGGCATGGGACAGAAAGTTCAGGTGCTCGCGTCGATTGCCCACGATCCCGAACTAGTCCTCTTCGATGAGCCGTTTTCCGGCCTTGATCCGGTCAACCAGGAGGTCTTGGAGGAAATTCTCATCGATCTCAAGGCTCGGGGTTGCACGATCCTCTTCTCTACCCATGTCATGTCCCATGCCGAGCGCCTCTGTGACCGACTCATCATCCTGGGTGGCGGGCGCGGGCTCTTCGAGGGCACCGTATCCGAGGCGCGTTCCCTGCTGCCTATCCGGATCACTCTGGAGACCGCGGAGGCCTCGCCCACGCTGGAAATTCTTCCCGGCGTGCACTCCATGGAGGCGCAAAGCAGCAATCGGTGGCGATTAGAGCTTGAGCCCGGGGCGTCCGCCTCGGCGGTTTTGGAGGCCTGCTTCGAACGATCGCTGCGGTTGCGGTGTTTCGATGTCCAAGATCCGGATCTCCACGAAGTCTTCGTCCATTTGGTAGGTCCGAGTGCCCGGGAGGCCGCTTTACGATGAGAAACGCCCTGTTGATTGCGGTTCGCGAATTCCTCGACAACACCCAGACCCGGGGTTTCTGGTTCGGAATTCTATTGGTTCCGTTGCTCTGGCTGATGGCCTCCCAGGTGCCGTTGATTCTGGCTCGCAAGGGGACTCCCACCCGCCACCTCGCTCTGATCGACGCGACGGCCGGAGAGCATTTATTCGACGTGGTCCTCCACCATCTGAAGACTGCTGAATCTCGCCGTGAATTGTTTCACTTCCGAGAATGGGTTGCACCGAGGTTGAAGTCTGGACAGGCCCTTCCGGCCGCAGACAAACAACCTCAGGCGTGGTCGAAATTGCAGGAAGATTTAGGGCCGCTGATGAAAGTTGATGCGGGCCGGTTCGCGCCCCCAGCCCCGCTCAATCGTCTGGTGGCGCTACCCCCAGAGTTGGAGTGGCGCGGTCATCTTTCCGAGTTTGAGGGACGCCTTCGGGACTGGATGAGGGAGGAACGCCTTTTCAAGCCGGTTGGAGTCGATGAAGAAGTGCCGCTCTTCGCCGTCGCCATCCTGCAGGACGGACCGTCCTCCAATGCGCCGCCGATCTTGAGATTTTGGTCGGCCAATCAGGCGGACACTCAGTTGCAGGACCGCATCGTTGATGCCCTTTCGAGAAATTTCCGAAGTCGCGAATACACCCGGTTGGGGATGGACCCGTCTACCATCGCCCAAGTGGAGGGCTCGCAGGCGCAGTTAATGAGTTTCAATCCCCGCAAAGCTGAGGGAGAGGAGCAGGTAGGGATGGCGGATTTGCTCAGGCAATGGGCTCCCAGTGCGTTTGTGTACTTGCTGTGGATCGCCGTGTTCAGCATCTCGCAAATGCTGCTCAATTCACTGATCGAAGAACGCTCCAACCGGATCTTGGAAGTGTTGCTTTCCTCGGTGACGCCGCTGGAGTTGATGACTGGAAAGTTGGTGGGTGTGGCGGCCGTAGGTGCCGTGATGACCCTGGGTTGGATCGGGTCGCTGGTCTTGATGACCTTTTGGACCCTCCACACGGCCGGGGCTGCGGCTCTGGCGGCCGATTCCATCGCCAACCGCTTGCCCTTGGAGTTGGCCACCTTGTTGTTGGATTCCTGGCTGCTGCCCGCGTTCGTTCTCTATTTTCTGCTGGGCTACCTTTTCTATGCTGCAGTGATTTTGGCTTTGGGAAGCACCTGCAATAACTTGAAGGAGGCTCAGAATTTCACCGGAGTCATTGCCTTGCTGATGATGGTTCCCTTGGTTTCGATCGCCTTTATACCCAAGGATCCCAATGGCCCGGTGGCGACGGTGTTATCCTGGATACCGCCCTATACGCCGTTCGTGATGATGAACCGGGTCGCGGCCAACCCTCCATTGCGAGAGGTGATAGGGACCCTGGTTCTGTTGCTGCTTTCCGATGTAGCTGTCCTGTGGGGCTGCGCTCGCATTTTCAGGACGGCCGTGTTGCGGACCGGACAGCCCGCCTCCCTGGTGCAATTGGCCCGATGGGTCTTGGGCCGGGATTAGTTTTTTGGGCCTGCGACGGATTCCCCAGCCGGGTTTCCCCCGATTAAGTGTTTCAGAAAAGCAAACCGGCGACTTCCTCAAGGAGTGGAAGTCGCCAGTGTGGAGTCTCTAGGTGAGGAGATTACTGTTTTTCAGGACGCCCCGGACGTCCCTCGCCTTGGGAACGACCTTCCCGATCGGGTCCGCCAGGTCCGCCAGGTCCGCGAGGACCACCGGGACCACCCGGTCCACCAGGTCCGCCAGGTCCACCAGGTCCACGACCACCCGCCGGTCGAGCCGGTCGGAGTTCTTCTTGGGTGAGTTTGCCATCACCATTCTTATCGAGTTTCAGCAAGGCCGTTGCGGCATTCTTGATTTCGTCGGCATCCAGAAGGCCGTCATGATTCTTATCGAGGGCTTCCATCAATGGGGAGACCGTCCGCGGCCGTCCATCAGGACCGCCAGGACCGCCAGGACCGCCGGGAGGCCGGGGGCGCTCCTCGTTTTGGGCGATGGCGGTGAGGGTTGCGCCAGCCAAAGCCAGCGCCAGTAAGGTGCAATTCAGTTTTTTCATGGAGTATCGATGGTGTGTTGTGGAACTGGACGCTGGGCGAATGCTCACCACGGCGTTCTGAAAACATACGACGCCACTTCTGTAATGAAATGATGTGTCTCGCAGGGAAAATTGTTAAGCAGGCGTAAATATGTGTCTGGTTCCTCTCAGTGCCGACTAGCCTGCTTCCGATCCAGCCCGATGGGTTGCTCTTGTTTTTCTCATGAAATCCAATCACGCCGACTCCGCATCCCGGGACACGTTGCCCCGCATTTTGGTCATCGATGATGACCGGAAGCTCTGCCGCCTGATTCGTGATTATCTCGCTCCCATGGGGTACTCGGTGGAGGTCGTTCATACAGGTCCTGAAGGGGTAGACCGTGCGGTAGGAGAGCCTTGGCATGCTGTCCTTCTTGATCTCATGCTGCCGGGTCTCGACGGATTCGAGGTTCTCAAGCGGATCCGCGCCAAGGTGGACGTGCCTGTACTGATGCTTACGGCCCGAGGTGACGAAGCCGACCGAATCGTTGGTCTGGAAATGGGGGCCGACGACTACCTGCCTAAGACCTTTTCCACCCGCGAACTCCTGGCCAGATTGCGAGCGGTCACTCGACGCACTGTCCGCTCCCCGGGGCCTGATGCCACCTCAGAAGGAGAAGTTGTCGTGGGCCCGCTGCGGGTTCGTCCGGCCTCTCGATCCGCCATCTTGGGCGATGTCCCGCTGAGCTTGACCCCGGTGGAATACGACTTGTTGGTCTCGCTGGCCAAGGCTCGTGGGCGGGTCAAGACCCGAGAGGCGTTGCTCGACGAGATTCGAGAGCGGGACTACGACGTGTTCGACCGCTCCATCGACGTCCACATTTCGGCTCTGCGCAAAAAACTCAACGACGATCCCAAGCATCCGCGCTTCATTCGAACGCTTCGCTCAGCGGGCTATATGATGGTCGATCCGGAGGATCCTGAATGACCCTCCGACTGCCGCTTTTTGGCCGCATCCTAATCTGGTTGCTGCTGAACTTAATTATTCTGGGGGTCGCCTTCGGGATCTTCCTCTGGACCGAGCTCGGTGGGGAATCGTTGCTGGGCCGGGCCGCAGGGGATCGTTCTCAGGCTCCAGCCGGGGCGTTGATGGCCGAATTGCGGGACCGCCCGATCGTCGAGTGGGAACGGGCGATGGCCCGCTTCGAGGAAGCCTATCCGGTGCGCCTGATGCTGTTGCGGGAAGACGGGTCCCTCTTTTTGGGAGCCAAGCTGGAGGTGCCCGCCGAGTTGGCGCTCCGCCTCCGAGCCTTGGTGCAGCCGGGTCCCGGCTTTGATGACCGAAGGTCAGGGCCTCCGCCGGGACAGCCTCCCGAGGATCATTTCGAGCCAGGCCCGATGGGAGCTCCCGGGCCGCGCCCCCCGCGATCGGGGCCACGGTCCTCGATGGGCGGACCCCGGGTTTTTCTCCGAGCCGGTCATCCAGCGAAGTATTGGTTGGTCCATGGTAATCCGATTCGTGGACCGGGTCTTCCGCGCGGCGTGCGGATGGCGATGGTCTCGGAGACCTTGTCGGCAGGCGGTTTGTTCTTCGATGTCCAATCCTGGTTCTGGGCCGCCTCAGCGGTGATCGCCGTCTCGGTGCTTTGGTGGTTTCCGTTCGTGCGGGGAATCACTCGATCCGTCTCTCAAATCTCGGCCGCAACCGAGCGTATCGCTGAGGGTCGCTTCAATACCGTGGTGCCCGAAGAGCGTGGAGATGAGTTGGGTCGACTGGGTGGTGCGATTAATCGCATGTCGGTCCGATTGGAAGGCTTGGTGACCGGGCAAAAGCGGTTTCTGGGAGATGTTGCCCACGAGTTGTGCTCGCCACTGGCTCGCATGGAAATGGCGCTGGGTATCTTAGAGCAGCGGACCGACCACGATGCGCGTTCTTATGTGGACGACGTGCGTGAAGAAGTGCGTCACATGTCCACCTTGGTGAATGAATTACTCCAGTTCTCCAAGGCGGCGCTGAAACCCGCCGACGCGGAGATGACACCCCTCTCTCTGGCTGAAATGACTCGCCGAGTCGTGGCTCGGGAAATGCCCGAGGCGACCGGTCTCACGGTTCAGGTGCCCGAGGAGTTGATGGCTCTGGGGCATCCGGAACTCGTAGAGCGAGCCATGGGAAATCTTCTGAGGAATGCGCGAAATCACGCTGCCGCCTACGGCCCCATCCGGATCGAGGCCTTTTCCTCAGGCTCCCATCCGGTGGTCTGGCGAGTGACAGATTCCGGTCCGGGTGTCTCTGAATCCGATTTGAGCCGATTGGGCGAACCCTTTTATCGGCCCGATCAATCCCGTTCGAGTGACACCGGAGGCACTGGTCTGGGTTTGGCTATCGTGAAAACTTGCATGGCGGCCTGTCAGGGACGACTCGAATTGACCCGAGGCCCGCAACGTGGATTGGTGGCTACTCTTGTCCTCAAATCGACCTCTGAGTCGCGATTCACCGGAGACACTGTCGGCGAATAAACGCTTTCCGCGTTTGCGGTGAGGGGGATTCCGGGTCTATCCATGTCCGCGATGCGGATTACGAACCTCAACCCAGACAACGACATCGGAGCAAGTGCCTGGATGCTCTCCGTTGATGGGCACCAACTTTTGATGGACGCCGGGACCCACCCGAAGCGCGAAGGCCTTTCCTCTCTCCCACTGTATGAATCGGTGAAGGATTTGGAGGTTGATGCCATCGCGCTGACCCACTGCCACCATGATCATGTCGGATCGCTACCGGTGGCCCTCCAGTATTTCCCCCATGCTCGGGTGCTCATGACGGATCTGAGCTACTTCATCGTCGAGCGAGTTCTGCATAATTCGGTCAATGTGATGGTTCGCCAGCGCGATGAGTTGGGAATACGCGAATACCCGCTCTACACGCACGAAGAGGTGGACGATTACGCCCCTGTCTTTCAAGGCTTTGGCTATCGTCGTGAGATCGAGTGGGCTCAGTTTGCCCGCAGCCAGGGGACCACTCCGGGGCGACGGAATGGGCCTTCCTTAGAATTCTTCGATGCGGGTCATGCCCTAGGTTCGGCCGGTGTTCTGGTGCGGGGTCGCAAGCAGAGCATGTTTTATTCGGGCGATGTTTGTTTTCACGACCAGACCCTCCTCCGCGCCGCGGATTTCGAGGGGGTACGGGCCGATGTATTGGTGATGGAAACCACCCGGGGGGCGCGTCAATTGCCCCCTAATTTTAGTCGAGATCAGGAGCTGGAACGTCTGGCCGAGGGAATCAACCGGGTTCTGGCCCGCAAAGGTACGGTACTCATCCCGGCTTTTGCGCTGGGGCGAACCCAGGAAATCCTCGCCTACCTTGCCCTGCTCATGCGGGCAGGAAAACTCCGGGAACAACCGGTGTACATCGGGGGGTTAGGACGGGTCTTCACCGAGATCTACGATCTTCAGTCCAACCGGACCAATCGGCATCATCCGAACCTCAAGCTGACCAATGCGCTGAACATCCAGGTGGTCTCCACCAAAGACATCGAATCCATGTCGCTGCGTGGCGGCAGGATTTTCGTCATGACTGCCGGTATGATGAGCGAAAACACCGGAGCCCACGCCTTGGCTGCACGTATTGTGGGCGAGGAGCGGCATGGTATTTTCTTTGTAGGCTACGCGGACTCGGAGACCCCAGGTGGTCGTCTTAAAGCGGCCAAGCATGGTGAGCGATTCCATTTCAGCCCTTCGGTTGGAAAGTTGAATCGAAACTGCGAGGTCTTCGACTTCGATCTAACCGCGCACGCCCATCGTGACGACCTCATGAACATGGTTTCAGAGATCAATCCCCGCGTGGTGGTCTTGGGTCATGGCGACACCCAAGCCAAGGGTTGGATATGTGAGCAGATCCAAACCCGATATCCCAAAATTCAGGTGCTGCAACCAGCACCGGGCGAAGCCTTGGAAGTGTAATCCTAGCAGGGGAGTTGCGTCATGAGCCCGGTGCCGATGCTCTTGGGGTGTCTCCTTTTGCTGTATTTGTCAGAGTTCTTGGTTTGGGTGCGCTCCGACGCCTGGCTCTTCAGGCGTCGTGGGCGCGGTTGGGAGGCGCTCACCCACGGGGGGCTGATATCTTCATCGCGTGGATCTCTGCATTGGGTGTACCCGGTCCCTCAAATGGGTCGGGCCTATTCGGTCCGAACCCCTGCGCCCACAGGCTCAACCGGTTCGACCGCCCTCGGGCCTTCCATCGACACAGCTTTCAGTGTGGTGGAGATCGGTAGGCGCTATCAGAGCGTTGAGGAGGCGTTCCAGCCGCTCCGCTGGACCTCCTGGTGTCTGTGGGGGCTGGTCTGGATCGTGTGCCCGGTGCTGCTGAAGTTCTTTGGGCTCCCATCAACGCTTTGGATTTTAAGTTCCGGAGCGTTGATTCTCATGGTCACCAACGCCTGCCTCCTTGCCCGAATCCACGGCAAAATCTTCGCCGAGTTTGGAGACGAGCGTCTGAGGTTGGTGCTCTCCGCGAGTCTCTCTCCGCTGGCGGCGATTCGGTCTTTGGATCTCGCTCAAAAAATGGCTCTGGACGGTTTTCACCCGTTGGCTGTGGCAGCGGCTCTACCCGGTTTTCAGGGTTGGGAAACCTTAGCGGCCGACCAATGGCGTCGCTTACGGTATTCAGTTGCCTCGGAGAATTCCGCGGGTGGCATTCCTGTTGATGCTCCCGGTTCTGTTGAGGTTCGTGCGGCCATTGAGGTCCTGGCTCGCCAGCGCGGTGTTGATCCTGCCCTCTGGGACATTGCTCCTAGGGCCGAGGACCCCGCTCACACCCAATATTGCCCGCGATGTCGAACGCAGTTCACCCGGCAAGCGACCCTTTGCCGCGATTGCCACTGGACCGCGCTGCTGCCGATTTGCCGGTAACCGCGGTGTCCGCCACCCGGGACGTGGATCCCCAGTCACTGAAGCTACAGAAGCCTTAGTGCAGAATGCACAAATCGTGGCGTTGCCCCATCAGATCGCTATCGCGGTCGAGGAACCAATCCAGACGGGAGTTTGTCTCATCTAGGTCAATCTCCCGGGCCATGATCAGATAGGTTGCGTAGTGGTTACCCTCCGATTCCACCAACGACTGATAGAAGCGCGATAGATCCGGAGCCTCGTTGGCGAGGTAAGTTGCGAGGATTTGGAATTTCTCGCAGCTACGCCCCTCGATCAAGGCGCACACAACCAAGTGGTCGATGGCTGACTCACGGCGCCCCTGACGAACGCCCCGCATCATGCCTGTAATCCACTCGCTACGCTGCGGTTGGCCAAAAGACCAGCCCCGTTGCTCAAGAAGCCCTAGAACCAATTCGAAGTGTTCTAACTCCTCAATCGCGATCCGGTTCAGGATGTGAACCTTCGGAAAAAGCTCTCGGTACTTCTCGAGATGAATGGCCGTGCTCGCCGCCTTTCGCTCGAGATGAGCGTGATCTACCAGCAAATCGTGCAGACAGCGGGTCACTCGAGGGGCCCATTCCGGATCAACTGAACGACGCAGCATCAGCATGGCGCACTCTACAGCGAACTCGATGGGTAGATAAAGCAGATCGAGACGTTCCGGAAAACCCTAGATCCCAAGGGGCATCCAACGGTCCTCAGCCACTCTCCTAGGCGCTCGAACTCAATCTGGTGCAGCGCTCATGACGCACAACAGGAGGGTCTTTGCAGACCCAAAAAATCCGTCTCAGATAGATAAAAACACGAAAAACCCCAGTAAAACTGTGGTTTCAACACCTGATCAGTAGTCGTTTTTTATGATACCGTCGCTGTCTCAGCGGGGGGAATCGCATCGGGAAACGCGTGTCCCTAGGCAGCGTTGTGAAAATATCTTCCAAAGATTGTGCAGCAAAACCCCAATGAAACAGCCTGTTCCTGATCAGTTTCAAAAATTTCACCAGAAAGGTGTTGTCAGTCTGAAGGTCCTAGGCTTAACTGTCCTCGTTCTTACGAACAACGCGGTTAAAAGCCGCTGAGTTTATCAGCCGGATCGGATTGAAGCT
>Ga0209617_10000323_pt1 | contig 20436 bp, 19 predicted proteins | sample LakEriepJuly2011_2_FD_187459 | JGI IMG/M metagenome (GOLD analysis project Ga0209617, IMG submission 187459) | Freshwater microbial communities from dead zone in Lake Erie, Canada - CCB epilimnion July 2011 (SPAdes) (version 2) | ecosystem: Environmental > Aquatic > Freshwater > Lentic >...
GTGGTTTCGTGCTGCTTGTTCAGGTTTTCGCGCTGCTGCTCGATTTCCTTCTCTTTGCGCTTGTAATTCTCCAATTGCTGGGAAAGCTCGCGCTCACGGCTCTTGATTTTGTCTTCGCCTTGCTGCAATTTTTTGTTGCGGTCGCGGACTTCATTCTCATGTTGATTCTTCATTTCCAAGAATTTTTCCTTGGCTTGTAGAATCTTTTTTTCCTTAAGTGTTTCTCCTTCTTTCGTTGCTTCAGCCAGAATCCCTTCCTTTTTGTTCTTCAAAATATTGTTGAAGACTATCCAGGTGAATCCGCCGCCTACGGCGACTCCGGCCAACGATGCAACGAGTACTGTAATCATGTCGCTCATAGTTGTTGTTATATGATAAATTTAATTCCCGGGCACTTTGCCCGAGAGGCGACACAGGATGAAAACCAGGAAATAGGGACGATTACGTCAGGTATTGGTCCAGACGACTTTCGAGATGGAGCAGGGCAGGGGACAGATCGACCGGAACTTCAATGCGTTCAACCACTTTTTCGACCACTTTTTCGATGCGTGGTTCACGGTTTTTAATCGCACCGGCTGCCATCTGCAAGGATGCCATGGCCAACAGGTCTTGTTTATCTTTTACTGCGTAGCTTTTTTGAAAAGTCTGAATGCTCTCTTCAATGGCCGTTTCCGCTTGGCGGATATTGGTTTCCTCCGCGCTGCCCAATGTCAGTGGGTAGGTGCGGCCTGCAATGTTCACTTTGATCGAAATTTCGCTCATGCGTTCTTGCTTATTTGTTGAGTAGCGTAATACACTCGTCTATTTCCTTCACCAATTCATTGATCCTGTGTCGGGTGGTTCCGCGCAGCTGTTCGTCGCGCTCAACCGTCTTTGAACCGGTATGCAATTGCTCACTGAGCTTCATGTTCAATTCATCTACCTGCCTCTGAAGTTCTTTGTTGATTAAGTGCATGGATGCGTTCTCCTCGCGCAGACGCACTGTCTGCTGCTCCAAATTGCGCTTGGCTTCACCTAGTTGGGTGATTTTTGCTTCTATCCGTGCTATCAAAAGTTCATTCATGGGGATGAAATGAAAAGGGATCAGTAATAATCAGTGTCAAATTTAAGAAGACTTACGGATGTGTCAACGCGGTTTTTTCCTTTTCTCGGTGTTGATATTTATTGGTTCGGCAAAATCCCTTATTCGACTACCCGTTGCAATTTGGGCGTCTTATGCAACGGTGTTTTCTAAAGTATCGGTTTTTGATTGTTTTGACCCTGATAACTTCGGTCCGATTTGGTCCGCTGTTATCGGCGCAAACTCCCGCCTATCCTCAGGATTTTTTCCGCTCACCCCTTGAAATCCCGTTGAATCTCTCCGGCAATTTCGGCGAGCTGCGCACCAATCACTTTCATGCGGGTATCGACATCAAAACCGAACAGCGCGAAGGATTGAATGTCGTTTCGGCAGGGGATGGGTTTGTCAGCCGGATCAAGGTATCGCCCGTCGGATATGGCTATGCCTTGTATATCGATCATCCCAACGGATACACCACAGTCTACGGTCACTTGCAGCGCTATGCATCTAAGATTGATGACTATTTGAAGACGCAGCAATATGAGTTGGAGTCGTTCAGTGTCGATTTATACCTGCAGCCCGGACAGTTGCCTGTCACTAAGAGTGAACTCATTGGTCTGTCGGGAAACTCCGGGGGAAGCGGCGGCCCTCATCTGCATTTCGAAATTCGGGAAACCGCCACCGAGAAGGTGCTTAACCCGTTGCTCTTCGGATTGCAGGTAAAGGATAAAATTCCGCCCAGTATCAGCTCGGTGTGGATTGTACCGATGTCCGATAGCTCATGGGTGAATGCGGGCAGAGTGCCGATTGCGCTGGAGACGAAGGGTGGTGGGTTGAAGACTACGACACTACCCAAAGTGTATGGTGATTTCGGTTTCGCCGTTACCACCATTGACATGCTCGACGGGAACAGCAACCGTTGCGGTATTTATCGCATCGAGTTTTTTGTAGACGGCCTTCAGGTGTATGGTCAACGCATGGATCGTTTGGATTTCACGACCAACCGAGCCATGAACGCGCATACCATCTATGAGCGCTTTAAGAAGGACAGAAGTTCTATCCATGGCTCGTACCGATTGCCGGGTAACCCGTTGGATATTTATGACAACCTGGTCAATGATGGAATCGTCAGTTTTCGCGATGGAAAACAACATGCTTGCGAGTACCGGATCATCGATATCATGGGAAATGAAAGCCGGGTCAAGTTCACGGTGCAGGCCCTGTCGGATGCGGGAGGCAAGGTTCCTCCTGCGAAGAATGCACTTGCGCGATGGGATTGGGAGAAGGACAATACTATCGAGACGGAGGAGGTGCGCATCTCAATGAAAGCGTACACGCTTTACGAAGATTTGGATCTGACGATTACATCATCGAAAAAGGTGACTAATGCTATCGGATTTACCTATACCCTTGCCTCGCCGTATGAGCCTGTGCACAATGCATACTCACTTGCGTTGCGTGCAACCAACGTCAAGCCCGGTAAGGAAAACAAAGCGGTCATTGTTCGGTGGGATCCCGACAAGGAGAAAACGATTAGTGAAGGAGGTCATTACGAGAATGGATGGATTACCGCCGAGCCCATGTACCTGGGGCATTTCGCGTTAATGATAGACACGGTAGCTCCCGCGATTAGCTCGGTGGATTTTTCGCCAACCATGAAAGGTCGCAAGAGTTTCAATATGAAGATTTCGGATTGGCTTTCGGGCGTTGATCAGATTATCCCGAAGATTGATGGTAAATGGGCGCTGATGGAGTATGATGCGAAGAATAGCCGATTGACCTACTACTTCGATAATCGCTATATCACCCCGGGGGAACATCAGTTCGAGTTGAAGGTGATTGATGCGGTGGGCAATGAGAAAACATTTAATGGACGATTTACATGGTAACAGTGCAACAGTTTTACTCAAAGGGTATAGGCTATTTAATGGTCGTTTTACTTAGTGCATCGTTGACGAGTTGTGATGATCGGTCGCTACAGGAACCGGCAATGAAGGCAGCAGCGCTTGTTGGCTCTGCAGATGCTACCGCCAAATTGCTGGAGGAGTCCACGGGAAACGTGTTCTCGCTCAGTATTGAAAGCGCGAAAATCGCGGCTGACTTTACGCCGGAGCAAATCACATCGGTTTGTGCATTGGCTTTTTACAATGAGTTGAATGAAAATCAGCGCAGCGGAAATTGCTTTGTAAGAGTGAATATTGCTCCCGATAAAGGAGAGCCTGTGCAAGCGACTTTTACCTGTGAAGAGTTGACCATCGCCGATCGGTGCATTGATCAGGCGTCTACGTTTTTTCGCTGGCATCCTTCCATGGGCCTTGATTCCATTCGTCCCGCGGTTGATCCATTGTTCTTCCCTGATTCACTGTTATTACAGATTGGCCAGAGCATCTTGGCTCAAGATTCCGCTGACAACGGTTGGGTTCGCACGGAGATTATGGGCTTTCGTCAAGATACAGTAGCCAAAATTCCTGTTTTGGTGCTCAATGCTAAGGCTATTCGAAAGCAGAGGTCTCAGATTTACGAGGCCTATGCGCGTTATTCCAGTCAGCAACTTCTCTTTGTTGCTGCCAAGTTGGAAAACGATTAAACGAATTGATTGCGGTCCAACTTCAGCCATGATAGCGTGGAGTCGCAGAAGACAGCATCAATAACGTGCTGTGGTAAGTTCATGTCGGTGATGAATTTTCCGACTTCCAAATCACCTAGCGGGAAAGGGTAATCAGTTCCTAAGGTTACGCGATCAGCACCTTGCAAATCCAGTATATACTTGAATAGCATGGGATCGTGCGTAGCGCTGTCTACCCAAAACTTGCCGATGTATTCACGTGGATTGATGGGGTTGTCAATAGCCACCAAATCGGGTCTGCAATTGAAACCGTGTTCAATACGTCCAATGGTCGGCAGAAAAGATCCGCCTGCATGAGCAAAGTTGAATCGGATGTTGGGGTATCGTTCCATCACGCCGGAGAATATCAGAGAGCAAATGGCGCGTGTCGTTTCCGCCGGCATACCAACCAGCCACGGAAGCCAATATTTTTTCATATCGTCCTGGCCCATCATTTCCCAGGGATGGACAAGCACGGCCATATCCAGGGATTCAACGGCTTGCCAAAACGGTTCGAAAATCGTTTCGCTCAAGTTTTTCTGATTGACGTTGCTACCGATTTGAATGCCTTTCATCCCAATCGATTTACATCGTTCCAATTCCTGTATGGCCAAATCAACATCTTGCAAAGGCACTGTGCCGAGACCAACGTAATGCTTTGGAAGGCGCGCCGCAATGTCCGCAATGTGGTCGTTTAGAAAACGAGCAATGGTGAGGCCATCGGTCGGCTGAGCCCAATAGGCAAACAACACCGGTATGGTACAAACCACTTGTACCTGTGTGTGGTAACGCGCATACTCATCGATACGCAACTGCTCGTCCCAACAGTTGGCCTCAATTTCCCGAAAGAACTTGTCGCCTTGCATCATACGCGCATACCCCGGTCGGTGATGGTCCAGGTGAATGAACGTACCGTATCCGAATTTGCTCGACCAATCGGGGACATGCTTGGGCATGATATGCGTGTGCATGTCGATTTTGAGTGCCATAGTCTTGGTTGTCGGGATTAATTTTTCCGCACAGGCCGCAAATCTAGCATGTTCACGGGATTAGTTTGAAGTCCGCTTACATTGCTTCGAACGAAGTGAGAAACCTGATCGTAATAAAGGGGTATCACCGGCGCATCTTGCATGAGAACATCATTCATCTCATGGATGATTGATTTTCGCAACGAATCGTTTCGCTCCGTGCGGCATTGTCTGTACAACGCATCAAAGCGCTCGTTTTTATAGTGCGTGTAATTGGGGCCGTTGGGGCAGAAGTTTGGAGAATAAAAAACAGTCAGGAAATTTTCCGCATCGGCGTAGTCGGCCAACCAAGATTTTCTAAAAACAGCGAGTTGTGCTTTGGCGGATTGCTCGCGCAGGGCAGGTCCTTGAAGCACATTGATGCGCACAGGAATTCCAATCTTCTCCAGTTCATGTTGGATGTACTCCATTAAATCAGTGTAGTCGCTAGTGGTTGAAATAACTACTTCAGGCATGCCATTGCCGTTGGGATAGCCCGCCTCAGCCAGGAGTTGTTTGGCGGCTGCCGGATTGTAGGTGTAGTATTTTTCATCAGCTCCATTGTTGAGCATCGGTGGAACAAATCCGGATTCAGCAGGGAATACGGTATTGTTGCGCAAGTAGGCAACCATCTCCTCTTTGTTGATCGCGTAAGAAATAGCACGTCGCACGCGCACATCATTCAGTGGTGAGTTTTGATTAATGGAAGCCGAAGAATCCATGAGTATTCCCAGGTAATCCGTTTTGATAAATGGGGTTCGCTGAAAGCGAATGCGCTCGCTGTGCATCGGATGCAAATTGCCGTCGGCATCCAGCAGCTCATCTTTAAAGGCACTGTGAATCCCGCTCATGAAATCGTACTTGCCTTGCAGCAGCCCCTGAAACTCTACCGACATGTCTTTTACAAAATCGATTTTGACAGCATCCAGATAGGGCAGGCGTGTGCCGCTAATGTCCTTCATCCAATACGCCGTGTGTTTGTGAAAAACAAGTGCGACCTGCTCATACCAGAAAGCAAATTTGAATGGGCCGCAGCCGATGGGATGTGATCGAAAGTCGGGACCGTAATGCTCAACCACCTCGCGCGGAACCACGTTGCAATATTGCATGGTGAGAATGGAGAGAAATGGTCGAAAGGGTTCGCGTAGGATGATTTCTAAGGTGCTATCGTTATGCGCAATAAAACCGCCGTTACCGGAACGATCGACACTACTAAAGATCCAGGTTGCGGGCGAAGCAAGTTGCGGGTCAAGCAAACGATTGAAACTGTAAACGAAGTCGGAGGCGGTCACACTGCGATTAGCGGAATCAGCAAACAACGGACTCGGATGAAAGAGCACATCATTGCGCAAATGAAAGATGTAGTGCAGGCCATCTTCTGAGATTTCCCAGTTCTTGGCAATGCACGGAACAACCGCCATTGCACTGTCTAACTCAACCAAGCCGTCGAACAACTGATTGGTTACCCACATTGCCTCAATATCTCTGGAGAAGGCCGGGTCGAGTGAGGTGATGCCATTGCTTTCGTTGTAGTAGAAGACGCGTGCGTTTTCTTCCTCGCCATATCCGGTGCATCCTACAAATGCCGATAGCACCGACAAAGTCAGTGCCATCAAAAGATAGGTTCGGCAGGAATTTACGTTTTGCATGGCCTGCCAAAATTAGGCAGTTCATGCGTTCTTCTAATTATCGGTTGATATGTCAATGTTCATTGATTTTCGTCGGGCACTCGCACTGGAAGGTGGATAGTATCTGTCGGGTTTTTGATTGCCCAAGAAATCGAAGCGCTTCCAATGACCAACTTTTACACCGGCCTGAAAATCACCCTCACTCTCGACCTGTCCGTTGGGGAAGAAATATTTGAAGTGTCCGTCTTCTATATAGCGTCCGTTACGCTCGATGTAGAGACCTTCTACTTTGCGGTTTTCCATTCCATCGATGATGATGCCTTTGTATTTCGTGTCGTCAATGGGTGTGAGCTGAAGCCTGTAGATGGATCCTGATTCTGAACCGGTCTGCATCATAGCATTCAAATGAATGGTTTTGGGTTGTAGTTGACTTTGTGCCATCACCCCATGTCCGAAGGTGAACACGCCCAAAAGGACCGTATAGAGTTTGTTTATATTCATTGTCGTTCAGTTTTTATGTTGTTACGTGAGCGGTAGTGAAATAGTTTCGTTTTTTTGAATTTATCGAATCAAGGTCATCTTTGCCGAAAATTACCCAATGAACAATCATCGATTTTTTATGCCCCTAGTGGCAGTCGTGCTTAGTCTCTACTCTTGCGCTTCTGCACAGCATAAGGCTGCTTCAGCAAGTAGCGAGGCTACCATAGCATTTTATAATGTGGAGAACCTTTTTGATACCATTGATGACCCACGCACGATGGATGAAGACTTTACTCCTGGTGGTAAACTGCAGTGGAACGCCATGCGATACAATGAGAAGTTGTTGCGTATAGCTGAGGTCATGGATATGCTTCCGGGTGAACTGCCGGTATTTATCGGTTTATGTGAAATCGAGAACCGTGCAGTACTTGCTGATCTCGTGCAGCAACCGCAACTGAATCAAACACCGAAAAAAGGTTCTTACGAAATCATTCATGCCGATAGTCCTGACGAGCGTGGTATCGATGTTGCAGCCCTGTACGATCCTTCGCAATTCAAGAACATACGATTCGAGTATTATACCATCGCGTTGCCCGACCCTAAGGACCCCAATACTCGTGATATTCTCCATGCGCAAGGTGAATTGGGAAATGAAACCGTTCACTTTTTCGTCAATCATTGGCCTAGCCGCAGTGGTGGTCAGATGGAAAGCGAGCCAAACCGTATCGCCGTAGCCACGTTGCTTAAGACCAAAGTGGATGCAGTGCTTGCGGAAAACGCCAAAGCGAAGATTGTCATCATGGGCGACTTGAATGATCACCCCAACGATAAAAGCGTCTATGAAGTGCTCGGTGCAAAGGAACAGCCAACGTCAACGCTCTATAACCAAATGTATGCGATGCACGCAGGAGGTAACGGTTCCTATTTCTACAAGGGAGAATGGGGGGCTTTGGATCAAATGATTACCTCAGTGGGATTGATGCAGTCCTCGGGCTGGCATGTGGATGCATCTTCTGCGGGAGTTCTGCGGGAGGAGAAATTACTTTTCCGGGATAAGGAAGGCGTAGCGCGTCCGAGCAGGTCTTATGCGGGCGATGCCTACAAGGGCGGATACTCGGATCATCTTCCTGCCTTTCTGAAATTGACGAAGTAGGAATGCCCGGTCGCTAAACACAATTCTGTAAAACAAAAAACCCCGCATTGCGGGGTTTTCATTTCGTTACGAAGTCTATTACTTCTTAGCAGCAGCCTTCTTAGGAGCAGCAGCTTTCTTAGGAGCAGCAGCCTTCTTAGGAGCAGCCTTCTTAGCAGCAGCCTTCTTAGGAGCAGCAGCCTTCTTAGCAGCAGCCTTCTTCGGTGCAGCCTTCTTAGCAGCAGCCTTCTTCGGTGCAGCAGCCTTCTTCTTAGGAGCAGCTTTCTTAGCAGCAGCTTTCTTCTTAGGAGCAGCCTTCTTGGCAGCAGCCTTCTTCACGGCCTTAGGGGCAGCGTGTGATTTTGACTTTGTTTTCATATTTGTAACGGTTGATTTGTGATTTACAATTTCATAAGTGACCTTGGCCGTAACGCAAAACTCATTCACCTTCCCATTCACAACTCTTGCGGTTTGGTCTTGAACATAAACTGAAGTTATCGAATTGAACCGGAGGTTTGCATCTTCTACAATTTTCGTTGTTGCATCTTCCCAGCTTAGGGGAGACGAACTCGAAATTTCTGTTACACGATAAACACCCATGTCAATTTTCTACTTCGGTTTCTGCTCAGGTCGTTTTCAAAAAAACAATCCGTGTAGTTTCAAATTTCCACCTTCACGAATTTCTAAAGTTGGTCCCGGAATTTTTATGAAGCTTAAAACTTTCGCTGTTCGTCGCATCCATTTTTTCTTCCATTGAACACGTTCCAAATCTGCATCAAATGAAATGTAGAATTCACGCTCGCGTTGAAAATTATTAACATCATCAACAACGTTTTTTGCGGTCGTCATTTTTGTTGCTCCATATCCTATTGCGAGATTCAACCAACGCGGGAAAGCCGCGTCAGAAGCCATAAATTGATGTATGTTGAATGATGCCCAATACGTTTGCGCATTGTAGTCTTTGATGATGCGTTGTTGAAAATTACGTCCTAACAGTTCAGGATTTTCTTTCGCATACACTGATGGTTGATAGGAAAACTTGAGTGCGATGCGTTGTTCGTTCCAACATTTTTGTTGTGCGAAAAACAAAAAATTACCACTCGTATTAGCAAGCATGTCACCCCACGAAAATCCCCATTGCGCACTTCGTCCATCCAAGAGTTCTATGCTTGTGAGGTAGAGCATACTGCTTGCACACCCTAACATGATCGATGATGAATTGTCTATCGAAGACCAACGATAGAGCGAGGTGTAGAGCTTGCAGAGTTGGTATGCGCTGAACGCATGTCCAGCTTTATCCATCTGTAACCACTCTCCATTATCGTTGAATGAATGTAGCTGTGTGCGTGGATAATCTTTGTACCAAAGTTCGTTGAGCAGGATATAACTCGATGCTGTTGGAACGATGCCAATGCCCAATGCCCATAATTTTTTGTTGTGCGCCGCCAATGTGTCGCATTGCGCGGATGCGTTTCGAAGATGTGTGAAAATGAAAACGAAGAACAGGATTTGAAAGCAGATGAGCCTACAATGCGCAGTGTGATAATTCCGGTGCAGATGGAAACGCGCAAACACGTTTATTCGGTAATGAGCCAACGGTTTATTTTTTCCTGCAATGCTTCAGGTCGTGTTGGCGTCTCAACTAAGTCGTCCATACCTGCTTGCATGAATTGAGCTGTGTCTTTTTTACCCTTGTTGGTCATTCCGATAATCACAGGCATGTCATCCGAATCAATCGCTCGCTTCAAGTTGCGAGTGGTATCCATGCCAATACTTTCTTGCTCGTTGATGTCCATAAGGATCAAATCGAAATCCTCTCTTCTGGATTTCTCAACCACATCTTTTACAGTGGATACGGTAATATGACGATGCCCTAAAAGTTTAAGCGTCTTGGTGGTCACTGCTCGCGATAACTCATTGTCTTGTGCCAAGAGGATACGTAGGTTTGATCTTGTTGCCAGCACATCTGTGTTACCTGAAGTCATCGAATGACGAGCTTGTTGCGAAGGACTAACCTTTAAGACGTCGATAATCGTATCAAGTAACTTAAACTGTTTTGCCGGCTTTGTCAGATAAGCGTTGTATACGTTGTTCGTGTCCGGCAACAAGTGCTCACCAAGTGAGGATAGAACGATAATCGGTAACTCCGTGCGACTGTATTTCGACCGGATTTTTTCAGCAACCAACTGGCCATCCATCTCCGGCATCTGCATGTCAAGAATAACAAAATCGAATTTGTCGAGATTCGACATGATATCGGTGACCAACTGAGGACTATTAAAAGGAGTAGCTTGAATGCCCCATCCGGAGAGTTGCTTGACTAGTATTTTCAGATTGGTCGTGTTGTCGTCAATGACAAGCGCCTTCATTCCGTGGAGGGCTTGAATCTTTTGAAGGTGTGTTTCACCGGTTGTTTCAACGACCACACTGAATGAAAATGTTGACCCTTTGCCCACAGTGCTCTGCACGTTAATCTTACTGCCAAGCTCCTGAGCCAGACTTTGACATATCGAAAGACCTAGACCTGAGCCACTATATTTCTTGTGTGAGCTGGAGTCTACTTGATAAAAAGAATCGAAAATGCGATCCAGTTTTTCCGGTTCAATACCAATACCGGTATCCACAACGCGGAACTGCAGCTGCGTAAATTCCTGCGCAGTATTGATGACTTCCGTAAGAATAACAACTTCTCCCTTGTCGGTGAATTTGATGGCGTTATTCACCAGGTTAATCAGAATTTGACGAATTCTGTTTTCATCCCCGATTACCTCGAGGGGTACATTGTTTTGAAAGTCGCTCATCAATTCGACCTTCTTGCTCATGGCAACAGGCTTCATCAAATCAATCACCTGTTCGACGCAATCACTCAAGGAGAAGCGCTCTTTAATAATTTCAGATTTGGAGGATTGCATTTTAGCTACATCCAATACATTATTAAGCAAATCCAACAGTTGTAGCGCGCTGTTGTGGATGGTCTTGGCAAATGCGCGTTGCTCCTCTGCAAGTTTGCTTTGAAGTAGAAGTTCACTCATACCAATGACCCCATTCAGCGGCGTTCGCACTTCGTGACTCATGTTGGATAAAAACTCGGTCTTCGCATTCAGGGCTTCCTTGATAGCGATGTCTGATTTTTCTAACTCCTCATCCATGGCTTCAAACGTCTTGGATACGGGGGTTACTAAGAGTACTAAGGCTAACACAAAGAGAATAACGGAGCTCATGCTAACACCAATGACAGCTGCCAACATTACCTTATTGAGCATGTCACTTTCCGAAAGAAATTTCCCGGTGACGTTATTGATACTGCCGATGTAGGTGTCTAGTGCGACCTCAGTGGAATCGGTCTTGCCTGCGGTCATTTGATCGGGAGCACTTATGAATGCGCTCAGATGATCGCGTGCATGAACAAAATGAACGGAAGATTCCTGAAGCATGGCCTGGGCAGCATTCGAGTTATTCGCCGTTGTGCCATATTGGTCACTTCCGGTGATAAGCGCCTTTTGGGCATTCTCCCATTTATTTAAGCCTAACGTAAAGTCATTGGTCTCTTCAGTGTAGTCAATTCCCTGAGTTGATAAATCCTTAATCTTGACCATACGTCGCCCCAACTCTTCGGCAAGGGCTTTTTGACGGGATGACAGACTTACTTTCGATAAATAATTGCTCTGTTGGTTTTGACTGACAAATAATAGAACACCCGATGCTACGGCGACTAAAGCCATTAACGCAAAAAAGAACTTGAGTCTTCGGAGGATTTTGCCTCTAGCAATCATTGGAAAGCAAAGATAGCGAAACTCGACTTATTAACAATCCGGGAAAATCGGCTATTGAATGCTCCGGGAGTTGAGCCAGCGGATGTATGCGCGTCTGTTATTCTCGTGTTCTGATAGGCTCACAGCAAAATTGTGTTTGCCTGTTCCTCCGGGCTGCGCACACATATATATATAGCGATGCGTCGAAGCTTTTAACACAGCATCGATGTAGGCAGCTTCGGGAAGATTAATTGGTCCGGGCGGCAGTCCTTTGAACTTGTAAGTATTGTATGGATTGTCTGATTGAATGTCGGACAGGTAGACACGCTGCGCATTTTTGCGCGTGCCAAAAATGGCTGTGGGATCCGATTGCAAGGGCATTCCTATGCGCAGTCTGTTTAAGTAAAGACCGGCAATCATGTTGGCTTCCTCCAAGGTAGCTGTTTCGGCTTTCACGATTGAAGCCAGTATAACAATGTCCTTCTCTGAAAGGCCCCGTGCTTGAGCACTCAATTTCCTATCGGAGGTCCAAAACGAAGTCTGCTCTTTCATCATGCGTTCGATGAATGCCTTAGGAGACATGTTCCAATAGAATTCATACGTGTTGGGGAGTATCCGTCCGGATAAGTTGAAAGAATCGGTTTGCAGGGAGTCGAGCAAAAACGGATCTAGAAACTGCGTAATAAATTCTGTGCTGTCGTAACGCATGGAAGCCCCCAAAACACCGGCTATACCGTAAATATCGGTTGCACTATCGAGCCTCAAACTGACTACCGGTATTCCCCCTGAGCGCAAGTGATGAATGATTTCCGTATTGCTCATGCCTGCGGTAAAGCGATAATTTCCCGGCTTAATCTTGCTGAATCGCTTAATCGCGCAGGCAAGCTTAAAGTCGAATGAACGACGGATGGGTAGTTGATTCAACTCAATAAAATCTTGGATGCTCTTCGGGTTACGGCAACTTATGGTGATGTCGTTTTGAACATCTTCCAGGTTGTTCGAATACAAAACGTGGTAAATGAACACCGACAGGAGGGTGAGCACCAGCCCGAATGCAACAAGAATAAGCTTGACTGATTTTTTCATTTTTCGTGATAGCTGAGAAAGCAAACATATTGAATGGCCGCCTTACTGCGATGAAGCATTCGCGCACCGGCTGAAAACTGCAAAGACTCAAATAGCTTTAAACTGGCCTCATTATCTTCATGAATCAACGCCCTGAGCAAGGTCCACTTCTCCTTGAGCAGCCCTTGAATCAATAAGTTGAGCGCTCTTCCGGCATGGCCCTTACCGCGAAATTCCTCGGAAGCAATCATGATTCCCACGTCTGCGCTTTTGAGCAGCCAATCGATATTAAAGAGATCAATGATTCCAATGGGTAGGTGAGTGTCCGTTTCAATTATCCATCGCTTGATTTCACCTCCCTCCTCGATTAAACATCGTTGCATAAAAGATGCAATTTGCTCCTGGTCAAAAGGACCATTCTCGTCGGATACACGCCAGAATTCCTCGCGATTCTCCCATTCGAAAATCAAATCGAAGTCTGTCTCGGAGAGCCTTCTAATGCTGGTTTGTATCATACGGACGGAAGCGAGGGCCGAAAGGTAACGCTTGTCAAGCGCTTCCTTCCTAATGAGCATGGTTTCTTGGTCGCTTTCGCTCGACGACGCATTTAAGTAGTCTAGATTCTGTATCGTTCGTATTACTTTTGGGGAAAAATCGAAAATGGTTGGGAATTTTCAGCGGCTGCTTTTCTTCATGCTAATCGTAGTGTCGGTTACTTCGTGTAACCTGCTATCTGAGGTGATGTTCAAACCACCAAAGGATTATGTCTTTGACGAGCTAGTCATCGATACCTCTAAAACGGAGTACACCATACAACCATTCGACATCATATCGTTTGCCGTATTCACAAACGAGGGCGCTATCATTCTCGAGCAAAGCACCGGTCCGGCCGAAGCGCGTGTGGCAACAAGTTCATTACCTGTCGACTTTACCGTAAACGACCAAGGTGATGTGGAATTTCCGGTAATCGGCGTGCGTAAAATCGGTGGTTTGACCATACAGGAAGCACAGGATTTTATCGAAGATGAGTTCGAGAAAATGTTCAATAGACCTTATGTCATTATCCGCGTTCAAAATAGGCAGGTCGTAGTTTTTACGAGTCCGGATGGAACAGGACGTGTTGTGCAACTGGGGGGTCAGTACGTTAGTGTTGTCGAAGCAATCGCACGAGCGGGTGGTATTGGACAAGACGCCAAGGCGGCGAACATTATGCTCTTCAGGAATGTCGGAGGTAAGCGAGTTTCCTATTTGATTGATTTATCCAAAATTGAGGGAATCAAGTATGCATCCGCCCCGGTAGAAAGTGGTGATGTTATTTACGTTCAATCACGCCCGAATTATCCTCAAAGGCTTGCCGAACAAATTCGCCCTTTCCTCATCTTGTTTACGGGTGCGTCCGTTACTTTAACCATCCTCTTGTTGTTTCGCTAATTAACGGAATGAACATTATAAGCACAGATTTCAGAGGCCTTCTTATCCTTGAACCTACTGTTTACAGGGATGATCGCGGCTCATTTATGGAAAGCTTTAACGAAGCACGCTTCCGGGTTGAAGCCGGATTGAACGTCACCTTCGTTCAGGATAACGAAAGCATATCCGTGCGCAACACCCTGCGAGGATTGCACTTTCAGGTGCCTCCCAAGGCACAGGCAAAACTTGTCCGCGTTGCTCACGGCGCCGCATGGGACGTTGTTGTTGATTTGCGAGTCACCGAACCAACCTTCGGACGTTGGTTCAAAATCCTGTTGACCGCTGAAAACAGAAAGCAACTCTTCATTCCCGAAGGGTTCGCACATGGTTTTTGGACCGTGGAAGAGCATACAATCTTTTCGTATAAATGCACCAATTACTTTAGTGGCGATTGCGACCGCAGCCTGCTGTGGAACGATCAGCATCTAAACATCGACTGGGGTATCGAACAACCAATTCTCTCTGAGAGGGACCGTAATGCAATGACATTTTCGGATTTTAAATCTCCCTTTTTCTAAGGCATTATGCAACGGAAAGTCTATTGGATTGCAGCCGGTATCGGCTTAATAACATCCATTATCGCTGTTGGTCTGTTCAGCTTTGTTCTTAAATCACGACCTTCCAAAGAAGAAAATCAAGCCTACTTCGATGTCATCAACGGACGCTATCGGATTTACTCCTTACCGTTGCCCGAAAAAATGGAATTCGCCGGTGAACCCGTTCCAATGGATGCTCTCGATAGTCGCGAACGATTCGACCGTGAGTTGCTGGTGAATGTCTACTGGCATAGCAATACACTACTCTCGATCAAGCGCGCCTACCGCTGGTTTCCGGTGATTGAGCCGATACTCAAGGCCAACGAAATACCCGATGATTTCAAGTTTCTAGCCGTCATCGAAAGCGCACTCACGCAAACGTCTTCACCCGCAGGTGCCCGAGGTTTCTGGCAGTTTATGGAAGACACCGGTGTGAGCTATGGCTTGGAAATCAATGATCAGGTGGATGAGCGATACCACGTGGAGAAATGCACCTATGCAGCATGCCATTTTTTGAAGGATGCCTACGATCGCTATGGTTCATGGTCAATGGCTGCGGCATCCTACAACATGGGAGCCGGAGGTTTACAACGTCAGGTTGATCGACAAGGCCAAAACAACTACTGGGATCTCTTGCTCAATGAGGAAACGGGGCGCTATGTTTATCGAATCCTGGCTATGAAGGAAATATTCAACCATGCAGATAAATACGGATTTGTGCTAAGACCTGCAGATCTCTACGAGCCTTACCGTTATAGTGTGATTGCGGTGGATAGCACCATATCAGATCTTGCACAGTTCGCAAAGCAACAGGGAACAACTTACAAGAACCTGAAATTGTTGAATCCATGGCTGCGTGAAAACTACTTGCGTAACAAAGATCGCAGAGTATACGAAATCAAGATTCCAGCTTAAACCCGATACTGCTGATGCGTTTCGTAAGTTGTCCATCAATGACCTCTTCTCGAATCATCCGCTTTGCTGTTGTTCCCTCCATCACCTGCGCCATGTTTTTAACCGCTCCGGCGGGAACATTCGCCTTGTTCAGTTGCATCATCCATTCGTCACAGGAACGTTGTTTAAATGCAGGAAGCAACTCCTCGATAAGCGCTTGTCGGTGAATCACACGCTGAAGATTGGTTGCGAAACGTTCATCGCTGGCGAGCTGAGGTTTTTCAATAATTCCACAAAGCGAGGCGAACTGTGCATTGCTACCAACTGCCAGTACCAAGTGTCGGCCATCTGCGCATGCCATCGTTTCGCCATAGGGAGCGATGTTGGGATGCAATGAGCCCATGGGTTGAGGCACGTGACCGGTCATCAAAAAGTTAGACGCCTGGTTAACCAACGCCGTGAGCGCAGCCTCTTCCAAGGTGCATCGAACGGTTGAGCCATGTCCTGACTTTTCGCGCTGATACAATGCGCACAGAATACCCTCCTTGAGTTGATGCGCGGCAATTACGTCGATCATGGCGACCGGCATTTTAACAGGAGCGCTTTCCGGAGTGCCGTTCATATACATATGTCCACTTTCAGCCTGCAAGACTACGTCATAGGCTATGCGATTAACGTCGGAGGCGAAACCTGTTAGCGCTGCGTAAACGGCTCGCGGTTGGATTGCATGAATATCATCCGCCGTAAGTCGGAACTTAATGTCATCACCCTGTTTGAAGTTGACCAGGACAATATCACTTGTGGCAATGAGCTGCTCAATACGGTGACGATTGCTTTCATCACTCAAATCAATCTGCAGGTAGTGCTTTCCAAAGTTGACCGAAGAGAAGTAAGCACTAACACCTGATGGGGCAGATTCGCCTGGAAGCCTCCACGATCGTGTGATATCACCGCCATGGTGCGGGCTTTCGATTTTTGTGACCGTCGCACCCAATTCAGCGAAGAAGGTACCAACCGATGGCCCTGCCAATACACTAGACAAATCGAGTACGTTTAAATCCGCGAAGATTGGTTTCATGGATCAAAGCTAAGCATCGCGATCTTGTAATGCCGTTTTGAAGACGCGCAAAACACGTTCACGAGCAACCTTGTGGTCTACAATTGGTTTGCAATAATCCGAGGTGCCGAACTCCGGAACCCATTGCTTAATGTATTTAAACTGCGGGTCGAATTTCCCTGTTTGCAATTCCGGATTGAATACACGGAAATACGGCGCTGCATCGCATCCACTGCTTGCGGCCCACTGCCAGCCGCCGACGTTGCTGGCCAATTCGAAGTCATTCAACTTGGCCGCAAAGTAGCGTTCACCCCAACGCCAATCGATAAGCAAATGTTTGGTGAGGAAGCTCGCCACAATCATGCGCACCCGATTGTGCATGAAGCCCGTGGTATTGAGCTCGCGCATCCCGGCATCGACAATCGGATATCCCGTTTGTCCATTAAACCAGGCTTGAAATTCGGCTTCGTCGTTCCTCCATTCAATACGGTCATAGGCCGGCTTAAAGGCTGCGGTCGTTGTGTGCGGGAAGTGATAAATTATAGCTTGGTAGAAGTCACGCCAGATTAATTCATTCAGCCACTTTTCATTCTTTTGAACGCCTAATCGCGCTAGTTCACGAATACTTATTGTTCCAAAACGGAGATGAATACTGAGGCGTGTCGTACCACGAATAGATGGTATGTCACGCGTTTGATGATAGTTGGTGATGATGGATTCATTAGCATCTATGGCGGGAATGTGCTCCAAATTTGCAGGCTGCATCCCCATCTTTTCAAGTGCTATGAGCTCGTGTGGCTCACATTGACGCGCGGCCTGAGCTAAACCTGAGCAATCGAATGCGTTGAACGTGTCACCCGTCAGTTTGGATTTCCATTTCTTGCTGTATGGCGTAAAAACCGTGTAGGGTTTTGAATCATCTTTTACAATTTCATGCTTCTCAAAGATGACGTGGTCTTTACAACCGGTCATCCCAATACCATGCTGTTGCAATAATTCGTATACGGACTTGTCACGCTCTTGCGCGTAGGGTTCATAATCACGATTGGTATAGACGTGCGATGGATGAAGTTCTCCGATAATCTGTTGCCATACTTCCGATGGCTTGCCATAATAGGTAAGCAGCGAGCCTCCCATGTGTTGAAGCTGATTGTTCAACTTAGCCAGCGTTTCATGAATGAAGGTTAGCCGAACATCACAGGGATTCGGTAATTTTTCCAAAATAGTGGAATCGAAAATGAAAATGCATTGCACGCGATGGCCTGAGGCAATGGCTTTGTGCAAGGCATGATTGTCGGTCAGACGTAAATCCCGACGAAACCAATGGATAACGGTTGTTTCAGATGCAGCTGTCATGGTTTCAAAACAACGATCGCTTGCAATCGTTCTTTACGAGGTTTGATTATGGCCTTCGGATTCTTCCAAAAGTTGTTTGCGGTAGAGCGCAGCATATTCACCGGCCTGATGCAAAAGCTGCTCGTGTGTGCCTCTTGCCAAAATGCGACCATGCTCCATGTAAAGGATTTCGTCGGCATCCTTAATTGTTGATATGCGATGGGCAATCACAATCGAAGTTCGCCCTTCCATGACTTTGCGTAGCCCATGCAAAATACGGTTTTCGGTTTGTGTGTCGACAGCGCTGAGACAATCGTCAAAAACCAGGATATCGGGGTTTTTTACAACAGCACGCGCAATGGAAACGCGCTGCTTCTGCCCGCCGCTCAGATTGATTCCTCGTTCACCCAGTACTGTTTCGTACTGCGCAGGAAAACCGGAAATGTCCTCGTGAACGGCTGCAACCTTGGCTGCCTCTGCAATAGCGAAGGCATTGGCGTCACATCCGAATTTGATGTTGTTAGCGATTGAGTCGGAAAATAAAAAAACCTCTTGTGTCACATAGCCTATTTGCGTCCGTAACTGTGCTAAATCCAGCGTGCGTAAATCTTTGCTGTGAATGAGCACTTGACCTTGGATTGGATCCATCAAACGCGGAATTAATTGCGCTATAGTCGATTTTCCGCTTCCCGTGCGGCCAATGATACCAAGCGTTTTTCCGGGTTCAATGGTAAAGCTGACATCATCCAGTGCTTTGATGCCGCTGTCAGGATAGATAAAGGTGACGTGCCTGAATTCGATTTTTCCCGCCTGAAAATGAATGGCGTGCTCAGGCTGTTGGATTTCCGGACGTGTTTCAAGAAACTCGTTGATCCTGCCCTGACTCGCTTCAGCCTTTTGCACCAGGCTCGTAACCCATCCGACTACCGCGAATGGCCATGTGAGAATGTTTACGTAGAAGACGAATTGAACAATGACCCCGGGTGAAATTTCTCCGTTCATCACCTTGTGGGTGCCAACGTAAATCGTGAGAATCGTACTAAGTCCAACCAGAATAACAATGACCGGTAAAAAAAGCGCATCGATACGCACCAGTTTCAGTTGCTTCTTGCGATACATGGCGCTTTCGTCAACAAACCCCTGGGTGTAATAAGCTTCTCTGCCAAAGGATTTTAACACACGAATGCCGGAGATGGTTTCCTGAACCAAGGTGCTCAGGCGAGATTGCTGCTGTTGGACAAGTTCCGACTTCTTATTGATGGTGCGACTTACATAATAAATAGCAATCATCATGAAGGGTAATGGTGAGAGCGTGTACAAGGTCAATTCAACATCGATTTGTAGCATCACTACGGTGCACATAACGAGCAACACAACCAAATTGAGTGTGTACATGACCGCCGGTCCGATATACATGCGCACCCGATTCACGTCTTCGCTGATGCGATTCATCAAATCTCCGGTGCGGTTGCGCTTGTAAAACGCCAGATCTAACTCTTGGTACTTGCTGTAAACTTCGTTTTTCAGATCATACTCCACATGCCGCGACATCACAATCAGTGCCTGGCGCTGATAAAAAAGAAATACACCTTTGATGATGTACATGACCAGATAGAGTAGGGCCAGAAGCAATCCGATACGCACTACGGAGCCTTGAAACGTCTCCGGTGTGAGGGAAACATCCGGCGCATGGCTGCCTACAAATTGCGCGATATGTTCAAAGCTGCCTGGCGAGGGCAGAGACTGAGCCGCAGGGAATGATTTCTTGGCCTCCAAGGCGGATGCCAGAAAATCGATACCGTCGCGAACAACGACGGGCGCATACACACTGAAAATGTTGCCGAAAACAATGAGGATGAATCCCGCAAAAAGTCTCCCGCGATATTTCCAGAAGTACTTGTTGAGGTGGGCGAGCTGTTTCATTTCGAGTGGGGTGATCTGCGTTGCATTCTAGAATTCAAAATTCCAGGTGATGCTCGGCAAAATCGGAAACAAACTTACCTGATATGCCTTCACTTGAAACACGCCTGATTGCAATTGTCCGTCAGTTCCGAAATAAATGAAGTACGGATTCATGCGGTTGTAGAGGTTGTAGATGGAAAAATTCAGGTTACTGGAAAACTTCTTGGGGCGCTTGTCCTCGAGAGCTTGTTCCTGTGTTTTCCTCGACTTCCCTTGGAGTTTCCAGGTAGCTGAAATATCCGCGCGATGATAAGGTGCCATGCGATAACTGTTGCGGTCGCCGTAAACGTCAATAACACGGTTTTCATAAAAGTAGCGCTCAATCGGCAAGGTGATGGCATTGCCTGTGGAGTAGACGAAGACAAAACCGATATCCAGGCGTGGATGAATTTTATAACTGAGAACAAAACTCAAATCATGGCGTCGATCCCAGCGCGTAGGGAAGGTGCGTCC
>Ga0209617_10000324_pt1 | contig 20415 bp, 21 predicted proteins | sample LakEriepJuly2011_2_FD_187459 | JGI IMG/M metagenome (GOLD analysis project Ga0209617, IMG submission 187459) | Freshwater microbial communities from dead zone in Lake Erie, Canada - CCB epilimnion July 2011 (SPAdes) (version 2) | ecosystem: Environmental > Aquatic > Freshwater > Lentic >...
ATCAAGTAAAAAATGGTTTACCTTATTTTAAAAAAGAGTTATTCCGATTATATCCTGAAACATCATTATTGTCAAAAAATACAAGTATATCATTAATTTACAATATACTTCCATTGGCGATAAAGAATAATACACAATTTAATATATTTGTAACATCGTGTAATTTTAGCGAACAAAATTTTATGATAAATTCTTCAATAAAGGATAATTCAACAGGTATAACACAATTTTTATCGAAAGGTAAAGAATTTTTGTTTATAGTAGCATCTCTTTCATCACTAGTTGATAGCTGTTTAAGGAAACATTTCGATCGAATGACTTTCCAAGGGAAAGAAACGGCTGTTAAAATGTATTCCTTTAAAAAAAAGAGTGATAGAGTTGATGAAGAACTTATAGATGAAGTTGCCCGCTCATTAATATGCCTTAAGCATAGTATATTTGAATCAGCATATACCCCCGACATATCAGATAACTATAATTATGAAACTATGTGCCCTTATTTTTTAGGACCTATTGTTCCGGATGGTGCCAATATTCGCAATAATACAGAGAATGAATTAATAAATGAATTAAATAACAGCGAACCATTTAAAAAATCTCCAAACCCTATACAGTCAGAACTATATGCTATGGCAAAACTATATTTAATACAAGAGTTTATAGATAATATTGGAACGGTTTTAGAAATCGCTGTTAGTATGCTTTATAATTTATACAAAATATATATGTTAGTTTTAGAAGAAATAGATAATAATCCTAGCAATCCTTTATTGAGTGCGGGGTTAATAGATTTGTTTGAAAATAATCGTGAACCATTTATGAAACTGTATTATTTTTTAGAAAATGTATATGATAATTTATATTCGTATTATCTACCTAGATTACAAAATGATAAAAAGAATAAACATCCCGAATTCAAATCAAAAAGATTTATAAATAAACCGTTTTATGTTAAGTTTATGAAATTATATAAATCGAATAGTTTATTTTTTGATGAACATACCAATTTTATGCATGAGGCATCCTCGTATGAGAATATTAATCCTTATAAATATAAGCAACGAATTAATATGGATGATATACGTGATAGAATGCCGGGTAAAGGAAAGTTCCTTTCAAGTAGAAAATCCCCCAGGCTATCTAATGTCGCAAAAGATAAAATAAATGTGAGCATTTAATTATTATTATTATTAATATTCGATATTTATGTCATTTAGCAAATTAAATTACGAAGAATGAATTTTACAAACCGTCGCCCCTTCGACGGAAATAATACGATCACAGGGTTTTCCGATATTTTTGCCACCCCGAAGGATCGCTTTACAGCGAGGAACCGAAGACTGTTTCGCTAGTTTCTCTTGTATCTTTGCGTGTTCTTTAGCCTTTTTATCTTCAATTGTTTTCATCCGTTTTTCATATTGTCGAAAATGTTGCGCACAAAATAATACATTTTCCGCTTCATAATATAGTGCGTATTTGTCACATTTGGTGTCATTGCCACCGTCGCCTTCGTGTGTAGGTCGAAAAACGTGCTGACATTTCATAGCTGACATACACATATCCTGAGGAGAGTTTACATATTTTATTTGTTTTACGGATGGGTAAGGAATATATGGAAGAAGCTTATTTGTAATTTGGCGACAATATGGGCATTTTATTTCATTATTTAATAGTTTAGTGATTTCAAAGGATGTATTGTTCTTATTCTTCTGATACGAAATTTCTTTATAAATGGGTATATAGTTGAATTTATGTTTACAAGATAGTGTGATATGATTTGGGTGAAGTTTATCCTTTGAAATGAGACAAATGTTGTCATCGTCGTGATCGTCGTGATCGTCGTGATCGTCGTGATCGTGATTATCTCCTGAAGAAATAATAATATTTTTATGTGAACTATCGCTCTGTATAGATGGGGAAGGGGGAGGCACTTTAGCATTATTCATAATTTTAGCCAATTCTGTAAAAAAAAACTGGTTAGAAGAAGAATGTATAGTATCGGTCATACTTAAAAATTATGTATAATTATTAAAATAAAAAGTCTTTATATTATTATATTATAATATGGCAACTAAAAAAGAATGGGGAAATGCTACGTGGTATTTATTTCATACGCTTGCTTACAAAATGAAGGATCAACATTTTGATGAATTGAAGAATGATTTTTTGAACATATGTGGTAGAATATGTGCTAATTTGCCTTGTCCCGAATGTTCAGAACACGCTTTTGCTATAATGGTAAATGTAAAAAGGGATAATATTAAAACAAAAAAGGACTTACAGATGTTCTTTTTTGATTTTCATAATAGCGTAAATAAAAAGACGAATAAGCCGATGTTCCAGGAAAGTCAGATGTTTAAATATCAGACGGCTATAACACGTAATATTGTGTATAACTTTATTACGATATTATCGCGAAAGTATAATAATATTAAATTATTGACAAATAGTTTTCATAGAGATGCAGCAATGAATGATTTTAAAAAATGGATGGCTCATAATTCTTCAAAATTTAATGCATAAATGACGTATAACGAGTAGCGCGTGTAGCACTATTCATTTTACATTGTGTGAATAATCTCACCATTTTTATAAACCTTACACTTAAATGTTTGGTTATTTGGGCGGGAACAAATAGGGCTCGAATTGGTGTTATTGAAATAGATGAGATTATTATTTGCTCCAGCGACGATAAGATACCACAGGTATCCGACAATCCAACCGATGGCCATACCCATAAGAACACCGATGATAGGTGTACAACCATTCATAACTTTAGTAACACCGTCGATAAAGAACAGCACCATAATTACAGATAGAAGCACAAGATTGTAGCTCTCAAATTGAACCATAGGTAAATAGATATAGGCGAAAATGAAAGACAAAGCTGTGCTATTAAAGTTTGGGATGGTATAATCTGATAAATTGAATGGGAATTCAACAAAATTACATTCGCGTTTATAAAATGCCGAGCCTAATGTTTTATCGAACTTGGCATCGGTTGTCATAGCGGCGAGAGAGAATATAAATACCAGAAAAACCATTCCTGCTAAAAACATTGTCCATTTAAGATCGCCATTACTGATACTAGATAATATGAAAAAAACTGACATATAAAGTGGAGACAGTGATGATATTAATTGAAGAATACTTCCACCAGATAGTGGGACGCCAGGGTTTAAATTACTAATTATATTTTTAAATAATCCTGGATTGGGTTTAAGTTTATCTTTTTGCGGATTCATAAGTGGTTTTGATGGAGCTGAACCACCTGCGCCTGCTCCTGATGCTGGATTCATATTTTATATATTATATACTGTATTATATTATATATATAATACAATATATTATTCATTAAGCTAGAATATATAGAATAGAATATACAGAATAGAATATATATTTAAAATACATAGAAACATAAATATATATATAATTAATAACATATATCGTTGTTTTGTAAAACACACCACACACCACACTACACACCACACACAGCACAATGGGAGTCCCGAGTTATTTCAGTCATATTGTTCGTGACTATGGTCAAATAATAAAGAAGCTACTATCGCTTCCACATATTGATAATTTATATATGGATTGTAATTCGCTTATATATGATGCCGTAAAAAACAGCCCTACATATGATAAAACGAAAAGGAGAGAATATGAAAAAGAATTGATAAGTATGGTATGTAAAAAAATAGATTATTATGTCGAATCGCTAAAACCTCGAAAGCGCGTATTTATCGCCTTCGATGGAGTTGCGCCTGTTGCTAAACTTAGTCAGCAGCGCGACAGAAGGTATAAGTCGTGGTATACCGCACAACTTCAGCGCGAGTTTGAAGGCAAAGCATATAAAGAGGCGTGGAATACATCGTCAATTACGCCGGGAACTAATTTTATGAAGGAGTTAAATGAAACAGTAATGAATTATTATATGGCTAAAAACCACGCAATGGAGTTAGGGTCGGAATTTATAGTCTCTAGTAGTTCGGAAGCAGGTGAAGGTGAACACAAGATATTTGAGTATATGCGTAAATATCCCGAATATCATAATTCGCCTGATACTATTACACTAGTGTATGGTTTGGATGCGGATCTTATTATGCTTACCTTGAATCATTTACATATTACACCGAATTTGTATCTTTTTAGAGAGACGCCCGAATTTATTAAATCGATTGATTCGACGCTTGATGCTAACACTGACTACTTGCTTGATATACCAGAGCTTGCTGCTGCGATCGTCAAGTATATTCATAGTTACGGAGAGACGACTCTCAAAACACGACAAACGCCAATGACAGGAGAATCAGGTAAATTCAATGATAATCCCGAAGATAAATCGAAACTCTCCATTACTAGCACGACAACGACAAATCGTATAAAGGATTATATATTCATGTGCTTTTTATTGGGGAATGATTTCTTGCCTCATTTTCCGGCATTAAATATTAGAACAACTGGTATTGACATAATGCTAAATGTGTATCGCGAGACAATAGGGAATACTGATACATTTCTAATAAATGGAACAACAATACAATGGGGTAATTTCTATAAAATGATAAAACATATTGCGGATAAAGAGGATGAACTCCTTATTGATGAACATAAGAAACGCGACAAGTTTTCTAAAAGGTTTGGGACCGGGAGCAATGGAGGCAACGGAGGCAATGGGAGGGCTGGAAACACGATGAACGCTTTCAACGGGAGAAATGGTAAAAATCAATTCGTAGCACCAAAAAATGAAATATTGATCTCAAATAAAAGTGACGATGTCCTGGGGGCGGATGTTCAATGTATGGATGATCTGTTATTGCTTCCTATGAAAGAGCGGAGTATTGAAAAATATATTAATCCTTTTGAACGAGATTGGGAGTATAGATATTATAAGGCATTATTCGACGTGGACATCAATGATGAACGTAAGAAACAAATATGTGTGAATTATCTTGAAGGACTCGAATGGACATTTAATTATTATATTAAGGGGTGTATAGATTGGCGCTGGTGTTATAACTATCATTATGCGCCTCTGTTTAAGGATTTGGTAAAATATATTCCCCAAATGAGTAGTCAGTTTATTGTGCCGAAACAGCAGCAAACAATCCAAGATATCGTCCAATTGTGCTATGTATTACCAAGAGAGAACTTGAATTTGTTACCGATTAATGTAAACATATTGTTGCTTCAAAATTTGTCACACTTATATGGAGATGATTATGAATTTAAATGGGCATACTGTAGATATTTTTGGGAGAGTCACGCGGATCTTCCGAGGCTGTCTATTTCTACACTGGAGGATATAGTTGGACAGGCGACTACAATAACATCTTTTGCGACATCGAAGCCCATCAATATCAATGCAGCGAAGTCATTAAGCCCTCGTTAAACGAGAGAGACAGGTTAAACGGGAGAAAATAAGAAATTCTTTAAAACGTTCTCATTTAAGATGGATAATTTTAAATGAGAAAATGTGTAAATATGAAAAAAATTAATTATATGTTATTGCTGTTTGATCTTATTTTTTTGGTTTTTCTTTTACGATTTGTGTTTTTCTTATAGATTATTTGTTTTTTAATTTTATTTTTAATATAATCGTCTAAAATAGCTTTTTTTACGTGAGGTTTTAAAAAATTGTTTGTAGAATCATAAACTATTTTTGGGGATTTATTATTTTTGTATGCTTCATAATATCTGTCTTGACATATACACCATTGGTCGCCTGGTTTTACAACACTACTTAAATCATTCCCTTTTGAAGCAGTATATTTCAGAAATGATTCATCCATCTTGGCGCATACTAAATGACTTCCATTATCAGAATAATCTAGTCTACAATATCCATCACGATTGTATCCAGTCAAAGGATTCATCGAACACTTTTTCAAAGTTTTATTCTTAATATTTTTAAATAATCGCTTGTTCATACAGTAATTGTATACATTTTTATATTGATTTTTTGTTATTTATGCTAAATGTAATAAAATATATTATATAATGGGTGGTTTAATCAAAAAATTCTTCAAAAAAGAAAGTTGTTTACAAAATGAAGTAGAACAAGCACCGATACCAATACACGAACTATTCGTTTGATTCGTTTGATTCATTTTTTTCGAAAATGAGAAAAATATTTCAAATACCTTTTCTATTATTTTGTAAATAATGTAGTATATAATGACCCACGCCACATTGCGTATAAATATAAGTGTATTAGATATAGGGTTATCACCATTTATGATCTTATCTTCAATGAGTGGGAATTTTTTAGCGTATTCCTCTGTTTTTTTCACTGCATTTTCATATGTCATACCTTTCTCCATATAACTATCAATCCGGTATTTATCCATTTTTTTCCATATTTTACACCATTGCTTGTATACATATTCATAATAATCGTCCTTAGTATACTCCTTTTTGTATTTCTTTTCATAGTGCGCTTTTAATTTTTGCGGACAAATTTTGGGACCATAATATGTAAAAGTGTGTATACCTTCATTATATGTAAACTTCTCATCATCAATAATATACTCTTTATTTGTAGTATGAATAATCTGTAAAGGTAGATTATGTTCGAAAGAATGATAAATAAATCCCTTTTTTAAGATCGTGGATGGATTGGGTCTATGCGGACGCCGTAATCCTTCTGGGTAAACTAAAATATTTCGCTTAGTATCTGCCTTTCTGATCGCCTCAATATTGTTCATCGTTTTGATTATTTCATTTTTATCTTTCATATTGTTTATGAATATTGTTGAATTTATTTGACTAGCTAACAATGAAACTACAGGTAATAATAATTTAATTTTGTTTAAAGAAATAAATTTTCCATTATAATTAACAATATAAGGGTCTAGATAAAAATCTCCAGAAGTTAAATGATTAGACAAATACATTATATTCTTGTCAATAATAACTTCTCTTTTTGAAACTTTATGTAAACTAGATTTAATAAGTTTCATATTAGTTAATACCATTGATCTTAATACTTCCTTTTCTGTTTTTATACTATAGTTTAGAACTGAACATAAAGGATTAATAAATGCTAAATATAAGAAAATCAAAATATTATAAATAGTATGTAAGCCCAAAGTAGAAAGTTTATATTCTAACATAGGTTCAATGTCGACCATAGTAAATGTAATTATATTTAATGTAATCTAAAATATTATAATACTATTGAATAAGAATATTAAATGGGAGATAAAACGTAAACCAATATAAACCACAAATAATATAAACCAAAAATAATATAAACCAAAAACTAACTTAAAATAATTTTAATAATATTATTATATTTCATATAGTATAATAAAGACCTATATCATAAAGGATGGAAGGTGTTTTAAGCCGGATTGATAACAGATATAAAATTATAAAATTTTCAGGGACAAGGGTCGATTTCGCAACACTTATGACGAATAATCCAGGTATTCTTATATTTAAGTTTACTGCTGACTGGTGTGGACCGTGTAAGAAAATCAAGGAATATTCATATATGAAGTCCAATGAACTACCTGATCATATAACGATGTTTGAGGTCAATGTTGATGAATGCTTCGACTTTTACGCCTTTCTTAAACATAAGAAAATGGTAAACGGGATTCCTGTATTTTTGGCGTATGCTCGTGGTATGAACGAAGGACCAATTGCTTCTATAACAGGCGCAAGTGTTCCTGATTTAGATGTATTTTTTAATACGTGCATAAACTACAAATTTACACGGTAATCATAATTATTATTAACGTTGGTGGCAGAAAATACCTTTCAAAGATTTCGATAAATTCTTTGGCTCCGCTACAAACTCAAACTCAAATTCACCTCCCCAAGAATAGTATTGATAACAGAATTTATTTCAGTTTTCGACAGACTGCGTGGACCTACAGTATTGCTGGGGAACTTATGGCCATTTATTTTCCCGGCAATATGCGCAATATATTTTTCATATTTTTCATCAAATTTCAGGAAATGGTGTGACTGAGGGCTATATTCTGTTCCATCATTCCCGGTATTAATGTAGCACTTTCCAGCATAAACACCTACACGCCGAAAAGCGACATCATATGGGGCCAGTCCTTTCACATATTCAAAACCATTCTCGGCAACCTTTTCTTCGACAGGGCGTGGATATGTTCGTTTTACCCAGATTTGAAATACACAAGGGACATTGTGTTTAGCGGTAGAGTCCACCAAAATGAAAGCATTTTCAGTGATATTACTAGTATGAAGGCAATGAAACAGTGGATCAAATGCGCGAGACATGCTCGGTTTTACAAACGATTTCGGAAGAATAAAGGCAATGATTGTGGCAAAACTACAGCTTCGAGATATGAAGGCCTTCGCAAGAGTCGACTGACTACCAAATGGCGGATTGCCAAATACGAGAATCGGTTTAGTATTATTTTGCGGGGGGCTCCACTGAAGGAAATCGTGGCACAAAATATCGGATTTTTTAGGATCAATATCGAGGCCGATTTTGGTGTATGTTTTTGGGATATTATGTAGGAATGACCCATTACCAGCGGAAGGTTCGATCCACAAATAAGAAGATGGATCGAGGGTGCCGGTGCCACCAATAGTTTGTAGAGAGGATGTAATTATTTTAATACACGTCTTTGCTACACTGACGTCGGTATAAAATTGGTCTTTGGTATTCGTTCTAAATTTGCCTGTGTCTTGTGCTGATGAAGACGTCAAACTCATACAATGTGTGGGATGTGTGATGGAGGACGACCAGGATTCTATAATATCTAAATAGTATATTTTATATTATTTAGATTCAATTTTATATATTATAATATCCATCTCCATCTCCATCACGCCTTAACAAACACCTCAGTATTCATAAGATTGGTGCTTAAGGTTTGCTTATCTTTAGTGTCGACTTGTAAACCGTCGGCTAAGAATTCGTCAGGGTCGCAGTCATATGGCGATGTGCGTTGTGCCTTGTTGTTACAAATGAATGTTTCCCCATCAACATAAAAATGAGTCCCTTCTTTAATAGATGGTGAACGCGTAGTAAGCCAGTTTACAAATTTCTTTTTTGATGGAAAAATACCGGCATCACCATTAGGAATAAATTTCATCCGGGAGTAAGTATTATCGGCATTTCCTGCAGCCTTAGTCCAGGCATTTCGCGCCGGCCATTTAGATCCATATTCGCGCGTATATAAAATCAACGGTTTACCTATATGCTTTGCGGCATAGTCGACAGTAAACTTCCTAAAACCATTTAGAACGGCTTTGTCGGAAGATGTAGCAACCCATTTATTCTTAATGTATACACGACCATCCTTGCTAATCATTCCCTCAGTGGGTGACTTAATATCTGCCGATTTCATCCAAGCATCAGCACCATCAGCATCACCATCGCCCATATCACCCTTATGTTTCGCATCATATTCTTTCATATCTAGAACAATAATCTTATTTTTGGGGCCAGATTTAGAACCGGATTTTCGTTTTATAGTTTTGTGTTTAGAGGTCCCAACCGCGGAACCAACACCTTTTACCCAGCGGTATATTCCACGTTTATCAGGCTTTGATACATATGTTGCGCCATCGTTTCCCTTCTTCATTAAATCTTTACAATCCATTGCGGAATAAGGAGGCGAGCCACGTGAACGATATTTTTTGGTTTTTTGTTCTATACAAGCAGGCATATAAATGTAGGATAGTATATATTATAAGTAGTATATAATATATATACAAAATATATATACAAAATAAAAATATAATTCTAATAATACCCGTAAAAAGGAGCATAATTAGTTTTCATAGACAACCCAGAAGTTTTATATTTTTTACATTCGGTATTATAGCAATAGTATTGTTTACACACATCTTTCGTTATGTCAAACTCACCAATAGGAGCATATTTTTTATCATTTAATAAATAAACATATTTGTCACCTATCGCATATGGAAATGAATCATAGTTTCCACCAATCGGTGAATAAAATTTGCGAATCGTGTCTCCATTCTTAGTTGAAAACGATAGAACACCTTTACCTATGAACATATATTTGTCTTTGCTTGTTTGTAAAAGAATTGTATTACCCTTTGCCACTCCACGTTTAAAAGCCCAATAAGGATCATTTAATTCATTATCTCCAATAAAAATTTGTTCATATTTTACGTCCATTAGTTTATTCTTTAATTCGCCTTTATTACTTGCCTCGTTAAAATGATTATTATAAATATCAACGCGTCCGCCATAATCAAAGACAACAAATGGGAAAGCAGCATTATCATTTATTTCATATATGTTTTTAGGCTTACCACTAACCTCTAGCTGTTTTTTAAGTGTGTCGTTTTCGATACACTTTATGAATCTAGAAACATTTACTGTTCCGTAAATATTTTTTTTGTATATACATTTAGCGGTGCCGACCTTACTAGTTTTATTTTTAGGGGTCCCAATCGCAGAACCAACACCCTTTACCCAGCGGTATATTCCACGTTTATCAGGCTTTGATACATATGTCGCGCCATCGTTTCCCTTCTTCATTAAATCTTTACAATCCATTGCTGAATAAGGAGGTGAGCCACGCGAACGATACTTTTTGGTTTTTTGTTCTATACAAGCAGGCATTGTAATAGTTATGTTATACTATATATAACTAAAAATTATTAAAGTTTTTCAGTAAAAATATACATACCTGGATAAGAACGTTTTGTAAAAACAAACTGCGAAAGTTGTACGTTTTTAACTTCAAACATTACCATAGAAGACAATAAATAGAACTCCCACATTTTATAGAATTTTTCTGTAAAAAATGAAGGATTTGATTTTTGTATGGTATCCCAATTTGCTACAAAATTATTATACCATTGTTGTAATGTTTTTGCATAACTAATGGATAAATTTTGTATATGATGATACATTAATTTTCCTTTTATTGCAGACGATAATACTGTTTCCGCAGTTGGAAGAAAAGCGCCTGGAAAAGTATATTTGTCAGTCCATTTATCATTAGATATACTATCACATCCGGTTACATGCTTCATTTTTTCCGATTTTGTTATTGTATGTATTACGATTATACCATCATCAGCAATAACATCATTACAAATCCTGAAAAATCCATCATAATTTTTTAACCCTATATGCTCAAACATTCCTATACTAACTATTCTATCATATTTTATATTTTGTTTTGGTACGTCTCTATAGTCACACAAAACGTATTTAAGTGTATCGCTACCATATGTGTCGTTTGCATATTTTATTTGTTCCTTTGATATGTTAATACCCACGACATTACATTTAGGATATCGTTTAGATATTGCATTCGTTAATCCACCCCATCCACAGCCCATATCTAAAATGGACATTTCAGTATCATCAGGAATTTGTAATTTACCAATTACTAAATCGATTTTATTTTGTTGTGCTTCGTCTACTGTGGTAGTTCCAGGTTTCCAATATGCACACGTATACTGTTTTTGTTTATCTAACATGTGATTATATAAAATATCAGGAATATCGTAATGTTGTTCAGCTACACGTTTTGATAACTTAATAGATTGTCCATTATATAGATAGTCCATTATTTGTGTTTTAATATCGTTAAAACATATGATAATAATAAGTACAATTGTATATAAAAATGTCTTTATAGGAACGCCTTTTATTGCTGTAAAAAATAGGTCATTATAATTATCTAAAATGTTTACTTTTCGTAAAAATGATGCTAAATCATTACTAACCCATTCACCTTCCATGTAAGATTCTCCAATAATTAATGTAAGAGCATCACCACTTACAAGCCTTTTATAAAAATTTTTATTAACAATATTAAACTCATCTTTTGATATATTTAAAGTTTTCATTACATGTTCAAAAACATCTTCCATTTTATGAATATAATTAAATCTACTATAAAGTAAATATAAATAATATTTTAACAAATATAACGTAAATATTTTAACAAATATAACGTAAATATTATAATAAAGGGAGTGCGATATATTAAAAACTATAAATAAATATAAATAAATATATAGATAAAATTACTATATTATAGTATTATGTCAAGTATGTCAAGCGCGCTAGAAAGTATGGATCTAGATATAAACAATTACGAGTTAACAGATATACTAAACTTATTCAAACTACCTGTATTGTTTGATGAAAAACACCTTAGGCAGGCGAAGGTAATTGTATTACAGATGCATCCCGATAAGTCAAAGTTACCCAAGGAATATTTTCTATTTTTTACCAAAGCATACAAAATATTATACGAGATATACAAAGTCCGATTCCCTAGTGAAAAGAAATACAAGGAAGACAAATTTTCATATACTGCCATCATCGAGCGGGAATTAAACCAAAACAAAACGAAGACGGCACATAATGACGTGGATCGCGAATATCACAAAACACACGAGGAAGCATATAAGAAGATTCAAAAAATGGATGCCAGTAACTTCAGCAAATGGTTCAATGAAAAATTCGAGAAATTTCGGCTTCACGATGAGGAGCAGGATAATGGCTATGAGGAATGGTTTAGAGGGACTAAGGCAGGAACGGAAGAAGACGAAGATGAATTCGGTTATGAGCCACAAGAATTAGGAGGGACATGGTCAGAAAGGAATGAAAGGATTGAACGTAAGAAGGTAGCATTGCGGAATAAGATGGCACTTATACAACGCAGCGAGATACAGACGGCGAATAGTAGTGGCGGGGGCGGATATTATGGATTGGGACGCGAAGCACCACAAGAATATTCGAGTGGGTTATTTAGCTCATTACAGTATGAGGATTTGAAGAAGGCGCACACAGAGACGGTAATACCTGTAACGGCTGATGATTTTGAGAGTATAAGAAAATATGCATCAACAAATGAGATGCAGACATTTAGAGATATTGAAAGACTGAACTATAATTATTCGAAAGAGGCGCATACTACAAAGCTGGACCAAGAGACAGCGATTCAAGTGGAACAGGATATGCAGCGTGCTTATCGACTAGCAAAACAGGACGAGATAGTGAGAGAAATAAACAAAAGATTTAATTCGGAGTTTTATCAACTTACGAATTGACAAAATTACCGAAATAGAAATCACCGAAATACTAATGATAATGAATAAATTATATTCTAGATAATTATTATACATATAAATTATTATACATATAATATATATTATTCAATATGATTTCAGGAAAACAGATAATACTTCTTGCGCTACTTTTAATAATAGGGTATATGTATTCAAAATACAATAGTAAGATTTCGAAAGATGTAGAGAAAGAAGAATACGATTTAATACACAAATTTTTAGCAAACGATGACAATAAAATGGACAGAAAGAAGCCGTTTTTGTGGGTTCATGTAGAGTATGACGTCAATGAACGATCGTGGAAAAACTTCGGTTCGAGGAATACTACGGATTTGAATCAACCATACTTATATTTAACAATAAGGAGCATTATAGAGAAATGCGGTAACTCATTTAATGTTTGTATTATTGATGACAAAGTATTTAATAAAATATTACCTGGATGGAGCATAAATGTTGACCAGTTAGCGACACCACTTCGCCCGCATATGCGTGAGCTAGCAATGGCGCAACTTCTTAACAAGTATGGAGGTATGAGATTGCCGCCATCTTTCATATGTTTCCAGAATTTGAAGACGCTTTATGAGCTGGGTATAAGTAAGGGAACTGGCGCTGATGGCGTATTCGTAACGGAGATGGTATCCAAGAGCATCGCATCGTCTGTGATAACATTTGCGCCATCTACAAAGATAATGGGATGTAAGAAGGATAATCCAACAATGAAGAAGTATATAGAGTATTTAGAAACATTGGTGTCGCAAGACTATACTGATGAGATGGATTTTGAAGGCAAGGCAAGCAAATGGTTCTTTGACCAGATATCAAGTGGAACAGTAAATGTAATTAAACCAGATCTTATTGGAGCGAAGAAAGTGGATGAGTCGCCGGTAATTTTGGACGATTTAATGAGCGATACAATCGACTTAGACTTGTGCCACGAGACGTTTGGGTTGTATGTGCCCGCGTGCGAGTTAATTCAGCGCCGAAATTTTGGATGGTTTGTAAGAATGTCGCCGAAACAGGTTCTGGCATCGAATACACAGATAGCGAAATATTTGCTTGCTACGAATTAAATAGAATAAATAATATTTCGTATATAAACTATATAAAATATATATATAATTTACATATACCCAACATATACCCAACATATACATAAGAATGTTAAATTGGGTTCCGAATAAAAGCATTGACATCGAATTAGTTAATAATCTATTACAAAAATCGATAGAAACTAATCATTTTACAAATAACGGCCCCAATGTTCAACTATTGGAGTCATTTATAAAAGATAAATTTAAAATAGATGAAGACAAGAGTGTTATAGTAGTAACTAATGGAGCAGTAGCTCTTCATTCCATAACGTCTGGAATCCAATATACAGAAAACAAGACGATCGAATGGGCAACACAATCATTTACATTTCCGCCATCAGCGCAGTCAAATTTATCAAATGTTAAAATTATAGATATTGATCAAGGTGGGGGAATTGATTTAGAACTTTTAGACGACAGTATAAACGGTATCATTGTTACAAACATATTTGGTAACGTTGTTGATATAGACAAATATACAGAATGGGCAAAACGGACTGACAAGTTTTTAATATTCGACAATGCTGCCACTGCATATACATTTTATAAAGGTAAGAACTGCCTGAATTACGGGAATGGATGTATAATAAGTTTTCATCATACGAAACCATTTGGGTTTGGGGAAGGAGGTGCGATAATTGTAGATAAAAAATATGAACACGCAATAAGATGTTTAAATAATTTTGGAATAGGATTGACGACAAATGACTACTGGGTAAAAGAAGGGAACAATAACAAAATGTCGGATATATCAGCTGTATATATATTACAATTTTTAATGAATAACTTCGATAAAATCGTCAATCATCATAATGATTTATATAAGCATGTAAAGGATAAAATAGAAAAATATGACAATCCAATAACAACGTGGAAATTATTTCCATCATTTAATGAAGATAATATAATAGTACCATCGTGTTTATGTTTATTATTTGATAATTATGACGATAACATTAGGTTAAAATTATTAGAAAATAATATATATTGTAGGAAGTATTATTATCCATTGAAAAATACAAAAGTCGCATGTGAGATTTTTTATAGTATATTATGTATAACTTTTACTACAGAAACAACAAAAGAAGATATTGATAAGATATTTGAATTAGTAAAATAATATATATATAATATATTATGGAAACTCCTAGAATTTTAGTTTTACTTAACTGTTTTTTTAATACAGATTTTATTGAAAGAACGGTTGTATCTATTTTAGAAACAAAATATCCGTGCGATATAATATTTTTAGAAAATCCAAGTAAACATAGTGACGATATTAGAATATTAGCAAAAAAATATAATGTATATAAACATTTTATTAGTAATAATAATATGGAAGGTAATATTTTCCATTTATTTTGTAACCTACATAGTAATATTATAGAAAAATATATATATATAGCTATGTCAGAAGCAGACGTAGTTTTAGATAAAGAGTCTCTACATGAAGCTATTGAAATTTTAAACTATTCTAATAAAAAAATTGAAATATTATCAATAGACATATTATTGGACTATAAAAAATATTATAACTTACCATTAGATAATTGGGTTCCAAAACCAATAAATGTAAATGGATATAGCGTAGGTTCAACTGGTTTTCAGTTTATAATATTTAAAAATTATGTATTAAATGAATTTATTAAGTCATTGAATAAAAAAGAACTAGTTAGTCCTATTGCTTTAGGTGTTAGTAATTTTCATATGGCATCAGATTCAAATTTAAACATGTTTATAAAAAAAAGGAAAACGCTATGGGTTAGAACAATAAAAAATAAACTAGATCACATTGGATGGGAAAAATATATTTTAAATAATGATGAATATGTTAAAGAGAAAGAAAAAAACATAGTCGAAAAAAAAATAAGGGACAACATAGACTTAACATTATATACATTAAAAGAGTTAATATAGTATAGTAAAAAACACTATTTTTTATACACAATAAATTCATTTGAATATTTTAATCCGTAAGTGTTATTATATCCAACGGAAGTATCATGTAATGTATTTTTTGGAGAACCAATAATTTCATAAGCATTCGGATCAATGTGTTTCATAATTTCATCCACGGCGGGTTTAACTTCTGGACTATATTTGTAGTCATTATAGTCATCAAAAACAATATACCCACCACTATTAACAAAACCATTATAATTTTTCCAATCACTTATTACGCCTTTATAGTCGTGTGCCCCATCTATAAATAATATATCTACTTTTGTATTTGTATCTTTGAAATGTTTCAATAATATTGGATCATTTGAATAATTTTTACAAAGTTTAATATTATAATTATGAATATTATTATTTTTTATATTATTAAATAATGTTTCTCCCTGATTTATAGTGCCACCGTAATGTGAAGTGGGTAAATTACACGGATCAATACATATTATATTAGTAGGATATGGATTTCTGGCGATTAATGATGCCGATGAACCGATATATGAACCAATTTCCATATACGTTTTAGTTTCATCTCCCAACATTGTCCGAATCCCGTATAAAATATGTGTCCATTCGTGAAAATGGTTTAATTTAATATTCTTATTAACATCACGCAATAAATCTAAACTTTCTCGAGAGTTGTTTAAATCTTCAAATATTGAAAGTATATCAGACATAATAATATATGGATAAATATTATATTTATATAAATATTATATTTATATACGTATAAACGTTATATTATAGTTATAAAAATATACATAATATTAATGTTTACTGGTATTATATTTCCATCATCATCTACAGTTAGTTTAGAAATTGTAGAATCTTTAAATAATATAAAAGATATATCAGTAATTGGTATTAATTCGCATGATAATTATGAAACAAAAGACTTGTTTCAAATATCGTATAATGACTGCCCATTAATAGACGAAGACGAGCTCAAATGTATAGAGTATTTAATAAATATAGCAAAAATCCATGGATGTAATTTTATAATACCCACAATGGACTATTCTCATTTAATATTAAGCAACTATGACGACAATATTAGATTAAAATTAGTAGAAAATAGTATATATTGTAGAAAGTATTACTATCCATTAAAAAAAACGAAAGTTGCTTGTGATATTTTTGATAGTATATTGTGTATAACTTTTACAATAGAAACAACAAAAGAAGATATTGATAAGATATTTGAATTGGTCAAATAATAATAAGTTTAGTTTAAAACATTTTTATAGATAACATATTCAATTTTTATATTACTTAAACTATTTTTAAAGTTATATAATCCGTCATTATCAACTATTCCGCCACCTAATATAAATAATTTATTTATAGATAAATTTTTAACAACATTTGTAATTAAAAAACACGAAATTGATTTTGAAGAATTATCATTACATGATAAATGATAGTGAATAAAATCTTTAAATATAAATAAAATAGACATACCTATAATATTATTTGAACTATTGCGCACTACGGCAAAATGTGCGTTATTAATTTTTTTCAATGAATTATAATAAGCATCATTAAAATAATAATAGTCACTCGCGTTTATTCGTTTCATATTATTATTATATAAAGTAATAAAGTTGTTCATTAAATCGAGGTCATCCATTTCATGAAGTGTAAATGTAAAACCTAATTTAGTTGCGATAGATATATTTTCTTTCTTGCCTTTATGTAAAACTTTTTTTAAAAATAATTCATAGTTATCTACTTTTATAGCAAAAATTGTTTTCTTTTTCAATATATCATAATTAGAAATATCAACATTTATATATGGATTTTGACGTAATATTTCTGTTAAATAATTTCTTTTTACTGCTATACTACGAAATAGTGGTATAAATTTATCATATGTACATTTATTTATATAATAATAGCCTGAATAACCATATGGTGTTAGTAAATTATAATATGTAATACCAGAAATGATTGATGGCAATTTTAAATAAGTATAAATTAAATCTTCAAAAATACAACATTCCCATTCAGCATTATCTGAATATTCACATGCTTCCCCATATTCTGGTGTAAAATACACATCTGGGAATTCAATATTTATATCTTTTATAGTGTATTTATTATAAAAATTTAAAGACATTATATATTAATATATAATAACTTTATATATTTTATATAAAAAATATAATGGAATATGTATCTGATTTTACTATATCATACAAAAAGTATAATGAAAATAATGGAAATAATGAAAATATCTACTACTTTACAACCAAAAGGTGTTTCAATGGACTTTCTATAACTACAAATACTTATATCTCCATATAAATTATTAGAATAAATATTGTGCGTATAATCTTCAAAATTATTTTATAGTTTAATATATAAAATAATGATATTTATAAGACCCTTGTATAAATATGATATAGAAAAACTATATGAAATGAAAAAAAATCCTTTAATTTTTAATAAAAATTTTCATAATATTGACTTTTCCACAGTTACTAAAGAGTCAATTAATGAATGGTTTTATAATTTTATTAATGAAATAAATACAATTCGGTTGGGTATATGCTTATGTGAATCTAATACATTAATTGGTTCATCTACTTTAGGTAATGTTGATTATAACAAACAATCTTGTGAGTTACATATATACATAGACAATTTATACCACGGTAAAGGTTACGGATATAATTCACTAAAAATTATAATTGACTATTGTAAAAATATATTAAAATTTAAAGAAATATATCTTAATGTTCATAAAGAAAACTTAGCCGCGATTAAATTATATAAAAAAGTAAATTTTGAACCGATTTCAATAAATAACAACTATATATATATGAAATTAAATCTATTATAAATTTATGCAGGAAAATTAGCATCCGTTACTTTGTTAACAGTTATGATTGGAATGTATAATGATTTTATTTTTTTATCGATTACCATCGAATTTATTTTATTCAGAATTGTAGCATCAGTAGGAGGGATATCCGCATCGCATATTTCTTTATTATTAATTTTATTAGCTATAATATGATTTGTATTAATTATATCTAAAACTACATTACCTAATAATGGTAAGCTATATATATGCGAAGCATGAACGGAATCTTCGCCTTGTGGTATATAGTTATTATAAAATATTTTTGTTTCTGTAGTCCGGGGTAAAAAAATGGTTGTATATTTTGCTCTAGTTAAAATAAATTGAGAAAATGGAAATTTTTTGATATTGTCTACTACAAGTTGTATATGTATATTTCTCCATTCATCATCGTCATCCAAATGAAAGTAAAAGTTAAATTTTTCTTCAATAGCATTTTCTATACCCGTTTTTAAAGCGAGTGCTCCGCCGATTGCCCAGTAAGTATCTTTATTGGGGAAATCATAACACCTATAATGTTCTTCATTATTTTTATAAAAAATATCATTTTTATATGTTTTACATATTTCTTCAAATTCATCATTATCATCATAGTGGTCACCTATTACAAAAAGTTTAAAGTTTTTATAAGTCTGTGCTTCTAAATTTCTAAGCGCTCTAGATAATAATTTTTTTGTAGAGCCATCCTTTCTATAATATGTCGCCATTATAACACATACGCGTGGATCTTTCATTATATATATATATAAATGAATATTTTTATCATATTATAATACCTTAAATATAAATTATGAAAATTTAATTGTAAATTGTAAATATGTATTTTTATCTATTTTATTAATGTAATTTAACATTAAAATATTTTTCCATATCTATGTATATACATATATGTCGTATCCTTGGATAAAAGATGGTCAATATGTCACGCCCGCAGCAACTAATTATTTAGCAGTTACTTCGCCTAATGGATTATATTTAACTGATGGTGTTGGGTCACCGACTATAATCACTGCTACTTCGGTGACTGCAACAACATTTAACGGAGCTTTAACTGGTAATGCAACAACAGCAACAACGGCAACAACAGCAACAACAGCAACAACAGCAACAACAGCAACAACAGCAACCAGAGCAACAAATATAGCAGGCGGATTAGGCGGTCAAATCCCTTATCAATCTGCTGTGAATACTACTGCTTTATTAGCAAACGGAACAGCAGGACAAGTTCTCACCTCTGCAGGAACTACTCTCGCTCCCACTTGGGCGACTCCTTCTTCTACTACTATTTCTATTACTGATACTACTACTACAGGGACATATTATCCTACTTTTGTGTCTGCATCAGGTTCAGGTCAAATTTTAAGAGCAGATATAAGTACTTCACCATTATCATATAATCCAAGCACGGGTGTTTTAACAACAACTACTTTTGCT
>Ga0209617_10000327_pt1 | contig 20315 bp, 17 predicted proteins | sample LakEriepJuly2011_2_FD_187459 | JGI IMG/M metagenome (GOLD analysis project Ga0209617, IMG submission 187459) | Freshwater microbial communities from dead zone in Lake Erie, Canada - CCB epilimnion July 2011 (SPAdes) (version 2) | ecosystem: Environmental > Aquatic > Freshwater > Lentic >...
CGCCGGGCTTTTTTCAGTCTGCTGCGCGGGTGGCGAAATTGGTAGACGCACCAGGTTTAGGTCCTGACGCCAGCGATGGTGTGGGGGTTCGAGTCCCCCCCCGCGCACCACAGACGCGTTTTTGTTATCACCATTTCTGAGAGTTCACATCATGGCGATCACCGTGGAGACCCTCGACAAGCTGGAGCGCCGCATCACGCTGTCGCTGGCAGCTGACGTCCTCAAGAACGAAGTCGATGCCCGCCTCAAGAAGCTGGCTCGCACCACCAAGGCCGACGGCTTCCGTCCCGGCAAGGTGCCCTTGAACGTCGTGGCCCAGCGTTACGGCTATTCCGTCCAGTACGAAGTCATCAACGACAAGGTCGGCCAGGCGTTTGCCGAAGCCGCCCAGCAAGCGCAACTGCGCGTTGCCGGTCAGCCCCGCATTTCCGAGAAGGAGGGCGAGCCCACCGACGGCCAGCTGCAGTTCGACGCTGTGTTCGAGGTCTACCCCGAAGTCAGCATCGCTGACCTGTCGGGCGCCGAAATCGAGCGCGTCACCGCCGAAGTCAACGATGCGGCCATCGACCGCACCATCGACATCCTGCGCAAGCAGCGCCGCACTTTCGCCCAGCGTCCTGCTGCCGAAGGCGCTGTCGACGGCGACCGCGTGACCATCGACTTCGAAGGCAAGATCGACGGCGTGCCCTTCGAGGGCGGCAAGGCCGAAGGCTTCCAGTTCCTGGTTGGCGAAGGCCAGATGCTCGAAGCCTTCGAGAAGGCTGTGCGCGGCATGAAGACCGGCGACTCCAAGACCTTCCCCCTGGCCTTCCCCGAGGACTACCACGGCAAGGACGTGGCCGGCAAGGAAGCGGACTTCCTGGTCACCGTCAAGAAGGTCGAGCAGCAGAACCTGCCCGAGTTGACCGAGGACTTCATCAAGTCCCTGGGCCTGGCCGACGGTGCTGTCGAGTCCCTGCGTGCCGACGTCAAGCGCAACCTGGAGCGCGAGGTCAAGTTCCGCGTGGCGGCCCGCAACAAGGCTGCCGCCATGGAAGCCCTGCTGAAGCTGGTCGATTTCGACCTGCCCCAGTCGCTTGTGGCCGCCGAAGGCGACCGCCTGCTGGAAGGCGCCCGCGCCGACCTGAAGGCCCGTGGCATCCCTGACGCCGACAAGGCCCCGATCCCTGCCGAGATGTTCAAGCCCCAGGCCGAGCGTCGCGTGCGCCTGGGCCTGACCGTGGCCGAGCTCGTCAAGGCCAACAACCTGCAGGCCAAGCCAGAGCAGCTGCAAGCCCACATCCAGGAACTGGCCCAGAGCTACGAGCAGCCCGCCCAAGTGGTGGCCTGGTACATGAGCGACCGCCAGCGCATGGCCGAAGTCGAAGCCGTGGTCATCGAGGGCAACGTGGCTGACTTCGTGCTGTCCAAGGCCAAGGTCACCGACAAGGTGATGGGCTTTGAAGAGCTGATGGGCCAACAAGCTGCTGCTTGATCTGATTCTGACCCGATTTTGACGCCGATCTGATCGGCGTTTGGCTGCAAAATCGACTGCAAGCCCCGAGGCACCTGCATTCCCGAGTGGATGCCGGTGCCTTTTGTTTTGTGCAACCGTCCCCAGATGCTGAAGGCGGGCGCCAGGGCGGATTCCGTCGCTGTGCGCGCAAACAACGGAAAGACGACGTCCGTGGACTGCCGCTTTTTCCAGCCTTCGACGTGGCCGGATCGCACGTCATAATGAATTCATCCTGATCCATTCGATTTCGCCACAAGGACGCACATGAGCGCACTGGACATCCAAAACCTGGGCATGGTGCCCATGGTCATCGAACAATCGGGTCGCGGTGAGCGCGCCTACGACATCTACAGCCGCCTGCTGCGCGAGCGCGTGATCTTCCTGGTCGGCCCCGTGAACGACGCCACGGCCAACCTGGTCGTTGCCCAGATGCTCTTCCTGGAGAGCGAGAACCCCGACAAGGACATCTCGTTCTACATCAACTCGCCGGGTGGCAGCGTCAGCGCGGGCATGTCGATTTTCGACACGATGAACTTCATCAAGCCCGACGTCTCCACGCTGTGCATGGGCATGGCCGCCTCCATGGGCGCCTTCCTGCTGTCGGCCGGTGCCAAGGGCAAGCGTTTCGCGCTGCCCAACAGCAAGATCATGATCCACCAGCCGCTGGGTGGTGCGCAGGGTCAGGCCACGGACATCGAAATCCACGCCCGCGAGATCCTGAAAACCCGCGAACAGCTCAACAAGATCCTGGCCGAGCGCTCGGGCCAGCCGCTGGACAAGATCCAGAACGACACCGAGCGCGACTACTACATGACGGCCGAAGAGGCCGCCACCTACGGACTCATCGACAAGGTGCTGGAAAAGCGCGCTTGAGCCAGGCCCACGCCCGGTTCACCTGCGCTGGAAGCGTCGCTGACGCTTATCATCGTTCCACACCTTGCCGACACCCTGACAGGCCGCACCATGCCCGAGAAAAAAGGCTCTTCCAGCGAAAAAATCCTCTACTGCTCTTTCTGCGGAAAGAGCCAGCACGAGGTCAAGAAACTCATCGCCGGCCCGTCCGTTTTCATTTGCGACGAGTGCATCGAGCTGTGCAACGACATCATCCGTGACGAAGTCGCGGCCGAGTCTGAGCATGCCAAGCCCTCGCGCGGTGACCTGCCCACCCCCGCTGAGATCAAGTCCAGCCTGGACCAATACGTCATCGGCCAGGACACGGCCAAGCGCACGCTGTCGGTGGCGGTCTACAACCACTACAAGCGCCTCAAGCACATGGGCGCCGGCGAAGGCAAGAAGGGCGAGGTCGAGCTCTCGAAGTCCAACATCCTGCTGATCGGCCCCACCGGCTCCGGCAAGACGCTGCTCGCCCAGACCCTGGCCCGCTTGCTGAACGTGCCTTTCGTGATCGCCGACGCCACCACGCTGACCGAGGCCGGTTACGTGGGTGAAGACGTCGAAAACATCATCCAGAAGCTGCTGCAGAACTGCAACTACGAGGTCGAGAAGGCCCAGCGCGGCATCGTTTACATCGACGAAATCGACAAAATCTCGCGCAAGTCCGACAACCCGTCCATCACGCGTGACGTGTCGGGCGAGGGCGTGCAGCAGGCCCTGCTCAAGCTCATCGAAGGCACGATGGCCTCGGTGCCCCCGCAAGGCGGCCGCAAGCACCCGAACCAGGACTTCCTGCAGATCGACACGACCAACATCCTGTTCATCTGCGGTGGCGCTTTCGATGGCCTGGAAAAGGTCATCCAGAACCGCTCGGTGAAGTCCGGCATTGGCTTCGGTGCCGAAGTGCAGAGCAAGGACGACCGCAAGGTCGGCGAGGTCTTCCGCGAAGTCGAGCCCGAGGACATCATCAAGTTCGGTCTGATCCCCGAGCTGGTGGGGCGCCTGCCGGTGGTGGCCACGCTGGGCGAGCTGACCGAAGACGCGCTGGTGCGCATCCTGACCGAGCCCAAGAACGCGCTGATCAAGCAGTACGGTCAGCTGTTGAACATGGACGGCGTCGAGCTGGAAATCCGGCCGGCCGCCCTGGGTGCCATCGCCCGCAAGGCGTTGGCGCGCAAGACCGGTGCCCGTGGCCTGCGCTCCATCCTGGAGCAATCGTTGCTGGACACCATGTTTGAACTTCCCACTCAGGAGGGCGTGCAAAAAGTCGTGCTGGACGAATCCACCATCGAAGAAAACGCCAAGCCATTGTTGGTGTACCGGGAACAGGCCAAGGCCAGTGCCTGAGCGTGCTTGACGCGCTCTGTGGGGCACCGCTGACAGGTGTCACGGTGCCCTTGTGTTTCTCCCCTGAGGCCCCACGTGGTCTTCAGAGAAAGTGAGCCCAAAATGTCTGGACACCCCATTCTTCCTTCCGATCCCATCACCTTGCCGCTGCTGCCGCTGCGTGATGTCGTGGTCTTCCCGCACATGGTGATCCCGCTGTTCGTGGGGCGCCCCAAGTCCATCAAGGCCTTGGAATCCGCCATGGAATCCGGCCGCCAGATCATGCTCGTGGCTCAGAAGGCCGCTGGCAAGGATGAGCCCAAGGCCGAGGACATGTTCGACATCGGCTGCGTCTCCAGCATCCTGCAGATGCTGAAGCTGCCAGACGGCACCGTGAAGGTGCTGGTCGAAGGCGTGCAGCGCGCCAACACGCAGTCCATCGACGATTCGGGTGAGTTCTTCACCTCGGTGGCCGTCCCCGTGCAGCCCGAAGGCGATGTCACGCCCGAAGTCGAAGCCCTGCGCCGTGCCGTGACGCAGCAGTTCGACCAGTACGTCAAGCTGAACAAAAAGATCCCGCCCGAGATCCTCACCTCGATCTCCGGCATCGACGATGCAGGCCGCCTGGCCGACACCATCGCTGCCCATTTGCCACTCAAGCTCGAAGCCAAGCAGTCTGTGCTGGACCTGTTCTCGGTCTCGGCCCGCCTGGAAAAGCTGCTCGAGTTGCTGGAGCACGAAGTCGACATCTTGCAGGTCGAAAAGCGCATCCGTGGCCGCGTCAAGCGCCAGATGGAGAAGTCGCAGCGCGAGTACTACCTCAACGAACAGGTCAAGGCCATCCAGAAGGAGCTTGGCGAAGGTGAGGAGGGCGCTGACCTCGAAGAAATCGCCAAAAAGATCGAGTCGGCTCGCATGCCCAAAGAGGCGCGCAAGAAGGTCGATGCCGAGTTCAAGAAGCTCAAGCTGATGTCGCCCATGTCGGCCGAAGCCACGGTGGTGCGCAACTACATCGAGACCCTGGTCAACCTGCCCTGGAGCAAGAAGTCCAAGGTCAAGCACGACCTGGCCCTGGCCGAGGAGGTGCTCAACGAAGAGCACTACGGCCTCGACAAGGTCAAGGAACGCATCCTCGAGTACCTCGCAGTCCAGCAACGCGTGGACAAGGTCAAGGCGCCCATCCTGTGCCTGGTGGGCCCCCCTGGCGTGGGCAAGACCTCGCTGGGCCAGTCCATTGCCCGTGCGACCGGACGCAAGTTCGTGCGCATGGCCCTGGGCGGCGTGCGCGACGAAGCCGAGATCCGTGGCCACCGCCGAACCTACATCGGCTCCATGCCGGGCAAGGTGCTGCAGAGCCTGAGCAAAGTCGGCGTGCGCAATCCGCTTTTCCTGCTCGACGAAATCGACAAGCTGGGCATGGACTTCCGCGGCGACCCGTCCTCGGCGCTGCTGGAAGTGCTCGACCCCGAGCAGAACCACACCTTCGGTGACCACTACATCGAGGTCGATTTCGACCTGTCCGATGTGATGTTCGTGGCCACGTCGAACTCGCTGAACATCCCGCCGGCGCTGCTGGACCGGATGGAAGTGATCCGCCTGGCGGGCTACACCGAAGACGAGAAGGTGCACATCGTTCAAACCTACCTGCTGCCCAAGCAGATCAAGAACAACGGTGTGAAGGACGGTGAGCTGGAGATCGCTGAAAGCGCCATCCGCGGCATCATCCGCTACTACACCCGCGAAGCTGGCGTGCGCTCGCTGGAACGCGAAGTCTCCAAGATCTGCCGCAAGACGATCAAGGGCATCGCGCTCAAGCAGTTCACCGACAAGGTCGTGGTGACCGATGAGAACCTCAACGACTTCCTGGGTGTGCGCAAGTACAGCTACGGCGAAGCCACCAAGGAAAACCAAGTCGGTCAGGTGGTGGGTTTGGCGTGGACGGAAGTGGGCGGCGACTTGCTGACCATCGAAGCTGCGGTCATGCCGGGCAAGGGCAACATCATCCGCACCGGCCAGCTGGGCGACGTGATGAAGGAGTCGGTCGAGGCTGCGCGTTCGGTGGTGCGTTCACGCGCACGCCGCCTGGGCATCACCGACGACATGTTCGAAAAGCGCGACATCCACATCCACGTGCCCGATGGCGCCACACCCAAAGACGGTCCCAGCGCGGGCGCGGCCATGACGACGGCCTTTGTGTCTGCGCTCACTGGCATCCCCGTGCGGGCGGACGTGGCCATGACGGGCGAGATCACGCTGCGAGGCGAGGTCACGGCCATCGGCGGCTTGAAGGAAAAGTTGCTGGCGGCCCACCGCGGCGGCATCAAGACGGTGCTGATCCCGGAGGAAAACGTCAAGGACCTTGCCGAGATCCCCGAGAACGTGAAGGGCCAGATCGAGATCGTGCCGGTCAAGTGGATCGACAAGGTGCTTGAAGTGGCGCTGGAGCGTCAGCCGCAGGCTTTGCCCGATGAGGAGCCCAAGGCCGAGGCCAAGCCAGAGGCTGCCGCCACCACGCCAGCCGCTGGCACCGGCCCTGCCGAGTTGCTCAAGCACTGAGTGAAGTCCGATGCCGTGGCTCGATCACGGTTTGACGGTGTGGCCAAACGATTTCAAACGTGATGCGTTTGGACCACACCGCCAAAAATAACGACCGGCACTTGACCTGAGGCTCAAAAACGATGTACAGTTCAAGTCTTCGCTGAGCACTGCACCAAACAGTGCTGAACAAACAGTGAAGGCAATGCGGGATTAGCTCAGTTGGTAGAGCGATACCTTGCCAAGGTATAGGTCGAGAGTTCGAGTCTCTTATCCCGCTCCAAATCGCGAAGGGAAGCCTGAAAAGGCTTCCCTTTTTGCATGGCGGGTCTGCATGGTGGGTCCGCTTCGTTGTGCTCTACCGGTTTCATGGTCGGCTTGTGCCGGTTGACCTGGTGCCCCGAGCCGGACTTGAACCGGCACGCCATGTTGGTGGCGGCGGATTTTAAGTCCGCTGTGTCTACCGATTTCACCATCGGGGCCTGGCGGGAGTGTAAGCGGGCCAAGGGGTGGTGCCCTGGGCTCGCTTGGCTGCCATGACCTTGCACGCGGCTTTGTGTGGCATGTGTTGTCAAGGCGCACCAGGTGATGAAAATGCGCAACACCTTGCCAAGGGTGCAAAATCGATGTACATTATTGGTCTTCGCTGTTCACGACACCAGACGTGAGCAAGGCAACAGGTCAAAGCGAAGCGTTGCAGTTGTTCTTTGAGTCTTCTTTGAATGCGGCAGCACATGCGGGATTAGCTCAGTTGGTAGAGCGATACCTTGCCAAGGTATAGGTCGAGAGTTCGAGTCTCTTATCCCGCTCCAGATGCAGAAGGGAAGCCCGGTTGACCAGGCTTCCCTTTTTTCAAGCAGGTCAGCGCCTGCAGCAACCGATTGGCGCGGTAGCAAAGCGGTTATGCCCCGGATTGCAAATCCGGTTAGTCCGGTTCGACTCCGGACCGCGCCTCCAGAAAAAGCCCTTCGCGTCACCGCGAGGGGCTTTTTTTCTGGGCGCTGCATCTCGTTGCACAGCCAGCCTGGCCACCAGGGCGCTCAGGGCAGTGCGGAGGCCGCAGCATCCAGCCCCAACCAGGCCCTGGCGACGCGCTGCAGGTGCTGCGGGTCGGCGCTGCTCCACAAGCGGGTGTCGCCCGATGCCAGTGCGTGCGTGGTGGTGGTTGCGCCTGGGTGTTTCCCTGACACCCGTCGGGTGTGCTGTGCCACGGCCTGTGCGGTGTCCACGATGTGCACGTGTGTGCCCAGCGCTGCCTGGATCAGCGGCGCCACGAAGGGGTAGTGGGTGCATCCCAGCACGACGGTGTCCACTTGTGCCTGGCGCAAAGGCTCGCAAAAGCGCGCGACCATCTCTCGCAGCGCAGGGGTGTCGAGCACGCCGGATTCGATCTCACGGGCCAGGCCCGGGCAAGCCTGCAGCACCAGGTGCGCGCCCTGGCCGTGCTGTTCCACCAGACGGCGGAACTTGAGGCTGCCCAGCGTGCCCGGTGTGGCCAGCACGCCGACCCGTTTCGACGCCGACATGGCGACCGCCGGTTTGACGCCGGGCTCCACGCCGATGACGGGCAAGTCGCCGCAACGCAGGCGCAGCCGGTGGATGGCCGCGGCCGTGGCCGTGTTGCAGGCCACCACGATGGCGTCTGCGCCCTGGTGGACGAGGAAGTCGCTGATGTGCTCAGACCGTGCCTGGATGAAGGCGTCGTCGCGCTCGCCATAGGGCGCATGGCCGGAGTCGGCCACGTAGAGCAGGGAGGCTGCGGGCATCTGCGCGCGCAAGGCGCGCAACACGGACAATCCACCCAGGCCGGAGTCGAACACACCGATGCGCAGACCCTCGTAGGTGTTGCCGGTCGGTGGTCTGGCTTGTTCGGTATCGGAGTCGGTGGGCATGCGCGAAAGAAGAAGCGGTCGGATGTGTGACGAAAGGCTGGCCGATGGTTGGCGCAAGGTGCTCCCAGCCGACGCACAATTGTCCCGCGTTCGCGCACGCCGCAGGTTCCAAAATCACAGAAGTTCGCGTTAGAATCGAACGATCGTGCTTTTTAAGGCGCGGCCCTTTCCAATGACCTTCCTCATGACGCAGGAGAACAACGCATGAAGGCTCTCGTTCCAGTCAAGCGGGTTGTGGACTACAACGTGAAAGTTCGCGTGAAGTCCGACGGCTCTGGTGTCGACATCGCCAACGTCAAGATGTCCATGAACCCCTTCGACGAAATCGCCGTCGAGGAGGCCACCCGTCTGAAGGAAAAGGGCGTTGTCACCGAGATCATCGCCGTCTCCATCGGCCCGGCCCAATGCCAGGAAACCCTGCGCACGGCCATGGCCATCGGTGCCGACCGCGGCATCCTGGTCGAGACCGATGCGGACATCCAGCCCCTGGCCGTGGCCAAGGTGCTCAAGGCCCTGATCGACAAGGAACAGCCCCAGCTGATCATCCTGGGCAAGCAAGCCATCGACGACGACAGCAACCAGACCGGCCAGATGCTGGCGGCCCTGGCCGACCTGCCCCAAGGCACTTTCGCCTCCAAGGTGGAAGTCGCTGACGGCAAGGTCAACGTGACCCGTGAAGTGGACGGCGGCCTGGAGACCGTGTCGTTGAGCCTGCCGGCCGTGATCACGACCGACCTGCGCCTCAACGAGCCGCGCTACGTCACGCTGCCCAACATCATGAAGGCCAAGAAGAAGCCCCTGGACACGGTCAAGCCGGCCGACCTGGGTGTGGACGTGGCCCCGCGCATCAAGACGCTGAGCGTCGCCGAGCCTGCCAAGCGCTCGGCTGGCATCAAGGTGGCCGACGTGGCCACCCTGGTGGACAAGCTCAAGAACGTCGCCAAAGTGATCTGAGGAGATAACCCATGACCGTTCTCGTCATTGCTGAACACGACAACAACAGCATCAAGGGCGCGACCCTGAACGTCGTGACCGCGGCCAAAGCCATTGGTGGCGATGTGCACGTGCTGGTGGCCGGTGCCAACGCTGGCGCCGCCGCCGCTGCGGCTGCGCAGATCGCTGGTGTGGCCAAGGTGCTGCACGCCGACTCGGCCGCCTTCGCAGACTCGCTGGCTGAAAACGTGGCCGCCCAGGTCCTGGCCGTGGCTTCCAGCTACAGCCACATCCTGTTCCCCGCCACCGCTTCGGGCAAGAACGTGGCCCCCCGCGTCGCCGCCAAGCTGGACGTCGCCCAAGTGTCGGAAATCACCAAGGTGATCTCGCCTGACACGTTCGAGCGTCCGATCTACGCTGGCAACGCCATCGCCACCGTGCAATCGGCCGACGCCACCAAGGTGCTGACGGTTCGTGGCACTGCCTTCGACGGTGCCGCCGCCACCGGTGGTTCGGCCGCTGTGGAAACCCTGGCCGCTGTGGGCGATTCGGGCAAGTCCTCGTTCGTTGGTCGCGAAGTGACCAAGTCCGAGCGTCCTGAGCTGGCCGGCGCCAAGATCGTGGTGTCCGGTGGCCGTGCCCTGGGCTCTGCCGACAAGTTCAACGAAGTCATGTCGCCCCTGGCCGACAAGCTGGGTGCCGCCCTCGGTGCCTCGCGCGCTGCCGTGGACGCTGGCTACGCCCCCAACGACTGGCAAGTGGGCCAGACCGGCAAGATCGTCGCCCCCCAGCTGTACGTGGCTTGCGGCATCTCCGGCGCCATCCAACACTTGGCAGGCATGAAGGACTCCAAGGTCATCGTCGCCATCAACAAAGACCCGGAAGCCCCGATCTTCCAAGTGGCTGACTTCGGCCTCGAAGCCGACCTCTTCACGGCCGTGCCCGAGCTCGTCAAGGCCCTGTGATGACATCGCGCGGGTGGCACAGGCAGATCACCGTGTCTGACTGAACACCTCGAACGGGGCGTCTTGCGAGGCGCCCCTTTTTTCCGTCTGAAGTCTCCGGCGTTTTAAACGGAGACACCTGGAGAGAAACCATGGCATACAAAGCACCCGTCAAGGACCAGCTGTTCTGCATGAAGGAGCTGGCAGGCATCGACAAGATCGCCGAAATTCCCGGCTTCGAAGATGCGGGCTACGAGACTGCGCAAGCCGTTCTGGAAGAGTCGGCCAAGTTCAACGAAGGCGTGGTGGCCCCGCTGAACTGGTCCGGCGACCAGGACCACGGCTCCTGGGACAACGGCGTGGTGCGTGCCTCCAAGGGCTTCAAAGAAGCCTATGCTGCGCTGGCCGAAGGCGGCTGGCAGGGCCTGGGTCAGCCCACCGAATACGGCGGCCAAGGCTTGCCCAAGCTGATCGGCGCTGCCTGCGTCGAGCAGACCATGGCGGCGAACCTCAGCTTCTCGCTGTGCTCCATCCTGACCGGTGGCGCCATCGAAGCCCTGCTGACCGCAGGCAGCGACGAGCTGAAGACCCGCTACATCCCCAACATGGTTTCCGGCAAGTGGACGGGCACCATGAACCTGACCGAGCCGCAGGCTGGCTCTGACCTGGCCCTGGTGCGCTCCAAGGCGGTCAAGCAGGACGATGGCACCTACCGCGTGTCGGGCCAGAAGATCTACATCACCTATGGTGAGCACGACATGACGGAGAACATCGTTCACCTCGTGCTGGCGCGCACCCCCGACGCACCCGAAGGCGTCAAGGGCATCTCGCTGTTCGTGGTGCCGAAGTTCCTGGTCAACGCCGACGGCTCGCTGGGCAAGCGCAACGACGTGTACTGCGCCTCCATCGAAGAAAAGCTGGGCATCAAGGCCTCGCCGACCGCCGTGCTGGTCTACGGCGATGACAAGGGCGACGTTGGCGCTGGCGCCATCGGCTACCTGGTGGGCGAAGAGAACCGCGGCCTCGAGTACATGTTCATCATGATGAACGCCGCCCGCTACGACGTGGGCCTGCAAGGCCTGGGTGTCTCCGAGCGCGCTTACCAGCACGCCGTGGGCTACGCCCGTGACCGCGTGCAGTCGCGCCCCGTCGATGGCTCGGCCAAGGAGTCGGTGGCCATCATCCACCACCCCGACGTCAAGCGCATGCTGCTGACGATGCGCGCCCTGATCGAGGGTGAGCGCGCCATGGCCCTGGTCGGTGCCGCGGCCTACGACACGGCCCACAACCACCCGGATGCGGCCGTGGCCAAGCAGGCGCAGGCTTTCTACGAATTCCTGGTGCCGCTGATCAAGGGCTTCTCGACCGAGAACTCGGTGGAAGTGACCTCGCTGGGCGTGCAGGTGCACGGTGGCATGGGCTTCATCGAAGAAACCGGTGCGGCGCAGTACTACCGCGACTCGCGCATCCTGCCGATCTACGAAGGCACGACCGCCATCCAGGCCAACGACCTGGTCGGCCGCAAGACCGCCCGTGACGGTGGCGCGCTGGCCAAGGCCATCGCGGGTCAGATCGCCGACACGGAAGGCCAATTGGCCGCCCGCCCGAGCGCCGCTGGCAAGAAGCTGGCCGTGCAGCTCAAGGCGGCTCGTGAGTCCTTCCTGCAGGTGGTCGACTTCGTCGTGAACAACGTCAAGTCGAACCCCAATGCCGTGTTCGCTGGCTCGGTGCCTTACCTGATGCTGGCGGGCAACCTGATGTCGGGTTGGCAGATGGGCCGCGCCTTGATGGTGGCCGAGGACAAGCTGGCCGCGGGTGAAGATGCCGAGTTCATGGCCGCGAAGATCGCCACGGCGCGCTTCTACGGTGACCACATCCTGGCCCGCATCGCCTCGCTGCGCGACACCATCCTCGAAGGCGGCGACAGCGTGTCGTCCATGGCCGTGGACGCCTTCTGATCGCGAACCCGGCCTGATCGCCACGACCTGATCTGTCAGGATGGCATCTGACCGCAAGGACACCCTGGGCTGGCACCTGCCAGCGGGGGTGTCCTTTTTCTTTTGATTCACGAGAACCCACACCGAGGAGACCCCATGGCCCTGCCCGAAGTGCTCAAGCGCGTCCCGTTCCCCGTCATCGCTTCGCCGATGTTCATCATCTCCACGCCCAAGCTGGTCATTGCGCAGTGCAAGGCCGGGGTGGTGGGCTCCATGCCCGCGCTGAACGCCCGCCCCGCGGCCCAGCTCGACGAGTGGCTGGCCGAGATCACCGAGTCGCTGGACGCCCACAACCGCGCCAACCCGGACAGCCCGGCCGCGCCGTTTGCCATCAACCAGATCGTGCACAAGAGCAACGACCGCCTCGACCACGACCTGGAGATGTGCGTCAAGTACAAGGTGCCGCTGATCATCACCTCGCTGGGTGCGCGTGAGGATGTGAACCAGGCCGTGCACAGTTACGGCGGTGTGGTCATGCACGACATCATCAACAACAAGTTCGCGCGCAAGGCCATCGAGAAGGGCGCCGATGGCCTGATCGCTGTGGCCGCCGGTGCGGGCGGCCATGCGGGCACGACGAGTGCCTTCGCCCTGGTGCAGGAAATCCGCGAGTGGTTCGACGGCCCGGTGGCCTTGTCCGGTTCGATCGCCAATGGGCGCTCCATCCTGGCGGCGCGCGCCATGGGCGCGGACTTTGCCTACATCGGCTCGGCCTTCATCGCGACCGAAGAGGCCCGTGCCGTGGACGCCTACAAGCAGATGATCGTGGACAGCAGCAGTGCGGACATCCTGTATTCGAGCAAGTTCACGGGCGTGCACGGCAACTACCTGCGCCCGTCCATCGTGAAGGCCGGTCTGGACCCGGACACCCTGGGCGATGGCGACCCCAGCCAGATGAGCTTTGGCAGCAAGGACGGCGGCGATGCCAAGGTCTGGAAGGACATCTGGGGTTGCGGTCAGGGCATTGGCGCGATCAAGCAGGTCGTGCCCGCGGCCGAGCTGGTGGCCCGCCTGAAGGCGGAGTACGCCGCAGCGCGCGAAGAGCTTTGCCGCGCTTGAGGCCGGCGCTGATTGTGCTCAACGTGATCAGCGTAGTCAGCGTGGTCAGCGCAGACCGAGCTTGAAGGCGATCATGGCCCTCAGCTTGGTCGGCACCACGGGCTTGAGCAGCACGTGGAACTGGTGCTGTCGCGCCTCTTCCTCGTGCTGGGTCATGGTGCTGCCGGTCACGAGGATGGCGGGCAGTTCGGGGCCGAAGGCGCTGCGCAGCGCTTTGATGGCGTCGATGCCGGTGCGCTGGTCGGGCAGGCGGTAATCCACCATCAGCAGGTCCGGGCGAGCCGTGGTCGCCGGGTCGAAGCCTTCGGCCCAAACGCTCACCGCCGCCACCGAGTCAAACGCGCTGACCGTGGCGCCCCAACCTTTGAGCAGCACTTGCAGGCCCTCCAGCACGGCCTGTTCGTCCTCGACCACGACGATGTGGCGGCGGTCGAGCGTGACGCCCAAGGATGGCTTGGGCGAGCTGCTGACAGGCTGCATGCGCGGTGCCCGCCCGATGGGCAGCATCAAGGTGAACACGGTGCCGCGCCCCACGCGAGAGCGCAGGGTGAGCGGTGCGTCCATCAGGTCGGCCAGTCGTTTGACGATGGCGAGGCCCAGTCCCAGGCCCTTGCGGTGATGCGGCTGAAGCGGGCGGTTGCTCTGCGTCTGGTAGAACTCTTCGAAGATGCGACCCTGCTCCTTGTCGGCGATGCCGATGCCGGTGTCCCAGACCTGCAGGCAGAGCTGCTCGCCGCGCTTGCGGCATGACACCAGCACGCCACCGTCTTCTGTGTAGCGGATGGCGTTGGAGACCAGGTTGCGCAGGATGCGCTCGACCACCAGCGGGTCGGCGTAGCAGTGGTATTGCTCGCCATGGAAGCTCAGCATCAGGCCTTTCTCGAAGGCGATGGGCTCGAAGTGCAGCTGGATGCGGGTGAACAGGTCGCGCATGGCAAAGTGCTCGGGGTCGATGTCCACTCCGCCGGTGTCGATCTTGGTGATGTCGAGCAACTCGCTGAACAGGCCCTCCAAGGCATCGACCGAACTGTTGATGCTGTTGACCAGGTGTGCGACCTCGACGTCCTTGCTGCGGTTGCGCAAGGCTTCGGCGAACAGACCGAGCGCATGCAGCGGCTGGCGCAGGTCGTGGCTGGCGGCTGCAAAGAACTGGGTTTTGGCGCGGTTGGCGGCCTCGGCATCGCGCTGGGCGGCCTCGGCCGCTTGCATCTCGCCGCGCAGCTTGTGGGCGAGTTCCTGGGTGTGCATGCGCAAACCCACCATTTCACCGAACATGTTGCGGAAGGCATGCCCCAGGGTCAGCACGCACAGGCACATCAGGCCCCACACCCCGGCGATCTGAAGGCCTTGGGCGTCGTAGATGGCGGTGATGGTGATCATGGGTACGAAGTACATCGCCATGCAGCCGATGAACAGCCGGGTGTGTGCTGCCATGTAGGGCACCGAGCCGATGGCGTAGGAGTACACCGCCAGCATCACCACCAGGCGCTCGAAGTGGCCGCCATGTCGGTAAAGCAACACCGGCACCACGCCCCACATGGCTGCGCTGAGGATGGCACCGACTTTCCACCGCCGGTACCAGGGGCCTGGATCCACACGGTTTTGCAACACGGCCCGCTCGTAGCTCAGGAGGTTGACGAAGCGAAGGGCCCACAGCAGGGTGAAACTGCCCGTCCAGCTCAACAGGGTCAGGTGCGGTGCGTGTTGCCAGAAGGCCATGGTCACGGCCAGCACGCCCAGGAACTGCCCGATCAGGGCCGCGCTGTGCTGGCGGTAAACCAGGCGGGTGCTGTCTTCGAGGAGGATGGCATCGGTGGGCGTCGGCAGGGCACGTTCAGCGGAGGCTGCGAGGGACATGTGCATCTCCGGCTCAGCGTGGGCCGACTGTGAGGGCGCCTGATTGGCGCTGCAGCATCTGGCTGACGGCGATGACCGCCTGGGTGCGCGAGCTCACGCCCAGCAGGCGCAGAACGGACGCGACGTGGTCCTTGATGGTTTCGACGGACAGGCTGAGTTCCCGGGCGATCATTTTGTTGGGCTGCCCCTTGAGCAGCAGGTGCAGAACCTGGGCCTGGCGGTGGGTCAGGCCCAAGTCGCGCAGGTTGGGCACACTCTGGAAGTCCGACACCTGGGCTTGCTGCTGGATCTGGCGCAAGGCAGGTGAGTGCGCCAGCGTGGGCTGGAAGTCGGCGCCCATGCTCATGGGGGGCACGTACACACCGCCAGAAATCACCTGCTGCAAGGCGTCGAGCAGGGTGTCGTTGCTGGCGCGCTTGGGCACGAAGCCCATGGCGCCCATGTCGATGGCGCGGATGACGTCGCTGGTGCGGTCGGAGGCGGAAACCACGACCACGGGCAGGGCAGGGTAGCGGCTGCGCAGGTCGGCAAGGAGGTCGAAGCCATCGACGTCGCCCAGTTGCAAGTCCAGCAGCACCAGGTCGTAACTCGGGTCCTGGCGCAAGGTGTCTCGGGCTGCGCGGCCGCTGTCGGCGGTGGACACGCTGACGTGGTCCCCCATGCTCAGGATCACGGTCTGCAAGGCAGACAGGATCAAGGGGTGATCGTCGATCAGCAAAACCTTCATGGCGGGACTCCTGCATTGGCAGGATCACCACAACGCGCAGGCAGGCCGCGGCGATCCTCTTTGTTTGTTCAGGATGATAGTGGGCTTGCGCATGGCAAAAGGTGAATACCCCACAGAGGGGGTGTCAGGTTCGCCACACCCGTGGCGCGCAGGGCGCCAGACCCCAGGCGGCGTGGCGCCATCGTGCCCAGACGGCCGTCAGCAAGGCCATGGCAGGTTCAACGCGCTCGGCCAGCACCCGCAGTACCACGACCTGGGCGTTCGGGCTGGTGCTGCCGCTGTGCGAGGCCAGGGGGCTGTCTGCCTGCAACTCACGGGCAGCCTGGAGCAAGGCCTCGCGGTGCTGCAGGGAGGCGGGGGCACCGCTGGCCCACCACAGGGTGGCCATGACGCGGCGGCCGTCCCAGCCCAATGGGCTGTCGAGCAGCGTGGCGTCGCGGGCGGCCACGGTGCCGCGTTCCAGCCATGTGCCTGGCAGGTGGATCTCCTGGGTGAAGCGGCCGTGTGCGAAGGTGTGGTCATCGAAGTGCTCGCCCGCGGCCGGCAGCCCCAAGGCCAGCACGTCCCAACCCATCATCTCGGCGCCGGGGGCCAGGTCAAAGCGCATGCGGTTCACTGCGCGGCAGCCGCGGTAGGCCAAGGTTTCCAGGGGCAGCCACTCAAGGCGTGTGCCGGGTGACAGGCGAGCATGCAGGCTTTGCACGGCTTCATCCCCTTGGCTTTTGTAGAAGCGGGTGGCTCCGGGGGTGGTGATCAGGGCGTGGCAACCTTCCGCCATCTGCACTTGCACGTCGAGCACGTCACCGCCAGCGATGCCACCCGGCGGGTGCACCAGCACGTGGTGGCAGACGCCTGGGCCTTCTGGGTAGAGGCGCTGCAGCACGCGCAAGGGGCCGTTGTGGCGGTCCAGCGCGGTCGTGCGCTCGCCGTCGTGGGTGTAGTTCAGTTGCAGTTGGCCGTGCCAGGTCATGGGCCCTTGGGGTGCGGACATGAGCGCAGTGATGGGTTGGAGGCCACCGGGTGGCCCATGCACCAACTTGATGCAAGGGCCGTGCCATGTCGCCAGATCAACGGTGCTCAGCCGGGCAGGCAGCGCACTGCATCGCCAACGCGCAGCAACCCACCGCGCAACACGCGGGCTGTCATGCCACCGTGGCCGCGCATGGCGTGGTAGCCGCCAGGGCCCAGCACGGTCTCCATGCGTGAGCACGGGTCACAGGGGCCGGTGAGTTCCAGTTGCACCTCGGCGCCGATGCACAACAGCAAGGGCGTGTCTTTGAACAAGGCTTTGCATGCCACCAGGTTGAGGCCCGAGACCAGCAGGTTGCGGCGCAAGGTGGCGGCGTCCACCCGGTCACGGTGCGTGAGCGCGGCGATCACTCCGAGGTGCTCGGCTTGCATCAGCGTGACCTGCCGCTTGCTGCCGCCCGGCCGGCTGGGCGCGCGCGCGGCCGAGCGGTCGCCTTGCAGGCCTTGGTCCACCAGCGCGATGGCCGAGTCCACCGATTGAACGGCTTGCAGCCTGGCTGGGCGCAGGTGGATGGCCTCGAGCCTGCCGACGTGCGGTGCGTGGCGAGACAACTCGCGCATCGTGGGGTTGGCGGACAGTGCGGACGCCGTGGGGAAAAGCGGATGTGTCTGCGACATGGGCAGGTGTGTCGGCGAGCGGTGACGGACCGAAAGGGTGCTTGTTCCCAGCGACAATGCGGGGATGAACCTCGACCGAGACCCCATCATCGCCGATACCCGCCGCTGGATGGAGCGCGCCGTGATCGGCCTCAACCTGTGCCCTTTCGCCAAGGCCGTGCACGTCAAAGAGCAGATCCGCTGGGCGGTGTCTGAGGCCACCACGCCCGAAGCTTTGCTGGACGACCTGGTGGCGGAGTTGCAGTTACTCGCCGAGGCCGACCCCGAGGCGGTGGACACCACCTTGTTGATCCACCCCGAAGCGCTGCAAGACTTCCTGGACTTCAACGATTTCCTCGACCTGGCCGACGCTGCGCTGGAAGCCCTGGAGCTCGACGGTGTCTTGCAAGTGGCCAGCTTCCACCCCGACTACCAGTTCGCCGATGCGGCTGCCGACGACATCGGCAACTTCACCAACCGATCGCCTTACCCCACGCTGCACATCATCCGCGAGGACAGCCTGGACAAGGCGGTGGCGGCTTTCCCCGAGGCCGAATCCATCTTTGAGACCAACATCGAGACCCTGAACAAGCTGGGCCACGAGGGCTGGCGCAAGCTCTGGGTGGGTTGAAGCGGGCCGTCAGCCCAGCACCTCGCTGTCGTGCCAGCCCGCCAGCAAGCGGCGTGACAGTGCCGAGAGCAGGGCGAACTGCGCCACCCCGGTCAGCGTGACCAGTGTGAGCGCTGCGAACATGCGTGGGATGTCGAGCTGGTAGCCCGATTGCAGGATCTGGTAGGCCAGGCCGGTGGCCGTGCCGCCCGTGCCGGCGACGAACTCCGCCACGACCGCGCCAATGAGCGCCAGCCCGCCGGAAATGCGCCAGCCCGTGAGCACATAGGGCAGGGCCGAGGGCAGCCGCAGCCGCCACAGCATTTGCCACCGGCTGGCGCCTTGCAGCGCGAAATACGCTGCCAAGCCGGGCGAGACACTGCGCAGCCCTTGCGTGGTGTTCGCGATGATGGGGAACAGGGCCACCAGGGTGGCGCACAGCACCAGCGACCAGGTCGGGTCTTTCACCCAGATGATGATGAGCGGCGCGATGGCCACGATGGGCGTGACCTGCAACAGCACGGCGTAGGGGAAGAAGGCCGCCTCGATCCAGCGGCTTTGCACGAAGGCGAAGGCCACGCCCATGCCCAGCAGCGCCGCGCAGGCGAAGGCCCACAGCGTGATCTTGACGGTCACCCACCAGGCGGCGCTCAGCAGGCCCCAGTCGTTGACCAAGGTCTGGGCGATGCGCCAGGGTGAGGGCAGCAGGTAGGGCGGGATGTCGGCCACCGTGACCCAGGCTTGCCAGCCGCCCAGCAGCAGCGCGGCCACGCACAGGGGCAGCAGCCAGGGCAGGCGCGTCAGCGTGGCGAGCAGAGCGCTGGCTCGCGCTGGGCGGGATGTTGGGCTGGCGATGGCGTCGTGGGGCATGGGGGCGGGCTTCGGTCGGCTCACGGCAGCGGTGGCATCGGGGGCGTGGCGCCATCGCCGGTGGCGCCCAAGGCGTCTTCCAGGCGCCGCACCACGGCGTTGAAGTCTGGACTGGTCCGGTGGTGGGCTTCGCGCGGCCAAGCCGTGCTCAGGGCGATGTCATCGACGATGCGACCAGGACGAGGCGCCATGACGACCACGCGCGACGACAGGTAGGCCGCTTCGCTCAGGCTGTGCGTGACAAAGACCACGGTGAGGCCCTGCGCGCGCCACAGTACCAGCAGGTCGGCATCGAGGCGGTGGCGTGTGATTTCGTCGAGCGCGCCGAAGGGCTCGTCCATCAGCAGCAGGCGAGGGCGGGTGACCAGGCCCCGCGCGATCGACACGCGCATCTGCATGCCGCCCGACAGCTCGCGCGGCAGTTGGGCACCGAAGCCATCCAGTCCCACCTGGGCAAGGGCCTGTGCCACGCGTGCCTCGGCGTCGGGGCGCGGCACGCCGGCAAGGTCCAGCGGCAGGCGCACGTTGGCGGCCACCGTGGCCCAGGGCATCAGCGTGGGCTCCTGGAACACGAAGGAGAGGTTCTGGCGAGCCGCCGCAGACGCCGGTGGCTGGCCTTGCACGCGCACTTCGCCCGAGGTCGGCGTCAGCAAGCCGGACATCATGCGCAGCAAGGTGCTTTTGCCGCAGCCGGAAGGCCCCAGCAACGAGACGAACTCGCCCTCGCGGATGCGCAGGTCGATGGGCAGGAGGGCGCGCAGGCCGTTGGGATAGACCTGCTCGGCGGCGTCGAGCTGGATCAGGGCATCACCTTCAGGTCTTGCACGAAGCGCGTGGTGTAGGTCTTCTTCAGATCGACCTTGGCAGGATCGAGCAGCTTGTGCTGGACCATCACGTCGTAGGTTGTCTGCATGCGCGCGTCTGTGATGGTGCCGATGCCCAGCCTGGCCGCATCGCCGCCCAGCACCACGCCTTCGGACTTGAGCTTGGCGATGGCCTGGGCGATGACGTCATCCCGCATGTTCGGGTTGTCTTTCTTGATCAAAGCATTGGCAGGCGACGGGTCACCCTGCAGGTAGCTCTTCCATCCTTGCATGGAGGCCTTGAGGAATGCGCTGACCTGCTGGGGCTTGCGCTTCAGGGTGTCGGCCATGCAGACCACGGCGTTGGCATACGGCGGCCAGCCCAGGTCGGCCAGCAGAAAGACCGTGGGTTTGAAGCCGGCCGTCTTTTCGATGCTGTAGGGCTCAGAGGCCAGGTAGCCCTGCTGCGCCAGGGACTTGTCGGCCAGAAAGGGCTGGAGGTTGAAGGTGTAGGGGCGCAGTTGGGCGTCGGTGAAGCCGTAGCGCGATTTCAGCCACGGCCAGTAGGTGACTTGGCCAACCTGACCCACGAGGATGGTGTGGCCCTTGAGCTCCTCGATGCGCTTGACCTGAGGGTGGGCGATGAGCACGGCGGGGTCTTTCTGGAAAGCCGCGGCCACGCTGACCGCCTGGATGCCTTGCTCCCAGGCCTTGAGGGTCTGGTTGTCGAAGCCCATGATGCAGTCG
>Ga0209617_10000328_pt1 | contig 20301 bp, 21 predicted proteins | sample LakEriepJuly2011_2_FD_187459 | JGI IMG/M metagenome (GOLD analysis project Ga0209617, IMG submission 187459) | Freshwater microbial communities from dead zone in Lake Erie, Canada - CCB epilimnion July 2011 (SPAdes) (version 2) | ecosystem: Environmental > Aquatic > Freshwater > Lentic >...
AATAAAGAATTAATTGAAAAAATAAAAATGATCGAAGATGATATTTTAAAAAAAATATATATTACTAATAAGATTCCTCAATATAAGATTTATGATCAACTTAAAAATGGGTATATTAAAATTTTTCAAAACATACAGAATTTTCACAATAATATACAAAATAATATGAATATAAGTAATCATAATTTTATTTTAAAAATATCTGGAATATGGGAAACAAACATTAATTATGGTTTAACATATAAATTTACAAAAATAAATAAACAAATTCATCCATCCGCTGAATAATTCTTTAATATAGTAAATAAAGTTATAGAACATATTGTTGTAATTACACTAAATAAATATAAGGTAATCGATGTAATCTTTGATATTTTTTTTGTTATTTCAAATTTTTCAGTGTTGATATTGTTATAAATAAAATAAACTTGTAATAAAATAAAAATAACAGCTATATTACTAAATGTATAATAACTATTTGAAATATGATTCAATAGTATTTTATTTTTATAAGTAATATTTAAATACAATATTACTATAATGGATGCTAATATTAATATAAATGGCCCTGTAGCATTCATAATAGCAAAGAATGATTGAAGAAAAGTTGTTTTTTGTGTTACTTGTAATACATTGTATAAAATAATATATAAAATCATAACTATACTGAATGATAAAACTGTTAAACCACTAATCATAGCACCTAAAGATACATTTCCTGATGTAAAATTATATATTATAAATGAAATAACACTCGCAAAAATAAAAGCTTTATAAATTACACTATACCAATTACTCATTGTTTATACTATTATATATCTATATTTTTTTAAAAAATAAAGAATATGAAATCATAGAAATATTATGTCAGAGGTTTATAATTATTTAATTGTTTAATATAATCACCTATTTGATTATACGGTGGGAATGCTTTTACAAATGCAAACATAAATGGTTGTTTTAATGGATAATTGAAATCATTATTAAAATTTTTTACAATGCCTGTATTACTTGGTTGTTTACCACCATAATTAACATTTTGATTCATTTGATTCATTTGATTCATTTGATTCATTTGATTCATTTGATTCATTATATAATATATATAATCATTTTTTGCTTAAATATATATTATAATTATAATATAAAATGAATATTAATAGTTTTAGTCATACTTATTCGAATACTTCTCAAAATCATCCACTACAACACAATTCACAAAATTATTTATTATATAACAAGTATGTTTCTATTCATTCTGAAGATAGAGATATTTTAGCTTATCCAAACTCTTCCGAATTTGAAATTGAATTGCCAGAAGACATTACAAATATTTCTACTATGAAATTAGTGAATTGGACATTTCCTTCCAATTACAATACATTCTCAGCAATAAATTCCAATATAACAATGTTTTTTAAATTTATTAATCCATATCATCCTGCGGCGAATGGTGAACAGGATTTACTTCAAAACGCAATTGCGAATGCTCTAAACTACTATAATGATTCAACGAATTATCCAAAAAATACAAAGGATATTGGGTATTATAAAATTATTATAGAAGAGGGATTTTATAATCCTTCGCAATTTACAATTGAATTGACAAATAAATTTAATGAAGCAGTTACTAAAGTCATAACTAACTATATGATTGATAATAATTTAATCACTGAATTAAATGAATTTCAAAAAAATGGTGGTTATACTAGGTTCATTATTGTTTATAATAATGTATCACAAAAAGTATGGTTTGGCAATCAATGTGATTCATTTGAATTATTGAATGAAATCATATTTCTATCAAATAAAGACGATAATTTTATATGTAAAAGGAATATGCTCCCAGATTTTTCTAATTGGGGATTACCAGCTAATGTTGGTTTAGAAAGAACAAATGTTATTTCTATTGAGCCTATTGATGCGACAACGAATAATTATGTCCGGTTTTATTACGGCGATGTTGTTACCACGACTGATAATGGGTATTGGCTCACACCACCAGTAAATGCTATTGGGGTTCCTCTTAAAAATGCTATTGTTCAATACATAGAATGTCCTTATAAAATAAATATATTTGGCCCTTCCCATTTTTACATGGAAATTCAAAAATATAATGCAATGGATGAGACTGAACCATACAATGTAAGTAATTTTACATTGACTACAAATGAAACAAATGGTATTGTTAATTCAGCTTTTGCTAAAATACCGATTATTTCTACCCCACTTACACAATACTATGATGGACCTTCCAACGTTTATAAATTTTTTAATCCACCGATAGAGAGAATTCGGAGACTTAAATTTAAATTAAGATATCATAATGGAACATTAGTCGATTTTTCAACTTTTCCATATTCATTTACTATAGAATTTACTACTCTCCTTCCTATGATCAATCGAGCTGTTAGATTTGTTGATAATATTTAGAGATTATATTATATATTATAGTTAGTATATATTATATGTTTCTTTTAACCATGATTTTATAACATCGTTGTCGCATGTTCTATAATCATCTTCAAATTTTTTCAAATCAAAAAATTTGGGTTTTTTCATTTTTGATGTCTTGAAGAACACATAATCACCTTTTTTACTTTTTCTAATACTAATATCCTTAGTGATTTCTCTCACCATACTAGATCCTTCTTCCAATATTGGCTTTACTTCTTCAAACGTTATATTTTCAATGGGACGATTACCAAATTGTTTGAGTGTTTTTGAATTGTCACCCCATGAAACATATAGCCCGAATTTTCCTTTTCTCAATATTACATCTTTATCTTCGTATTGTCCTACTATTACATTATTAGCATTTATTCTTGATTCTTCCGTTGCTTTATCTATTATTAATTCTTCCACTTGATATCCACCATTTTCCAATTTATTTAAATCTATTTGTAAGTCCTTTTTTAAAGCTTTATAAGTAGTCACTTTTTTTCCATCTATTTTCTCTACACATTTTATTGTTGGACCATATTTACAAATAGTATAGGAATGCTTGTCATCTATTTTAATATCAATTTTACCAATGTTTTGCTTCTTCAGTTCATCTATTTTTAAATCCAATTTATCATTGCATTTTTTACATAACAACGTCCATTCTATCATACCTTTTGATATTTTATCTAAATCATCTTCCATTTCTCTCGTAAAATCATAATTCAGAAGCTCCAAAAAATGTTTATCCAAAAATTCCATTACAATCTTTCCCAAAGGTTGTATAACTAGCTTATTCTTTTCATTTCCAAATTCTCTCGTTGACTCTATTTCAAAAATTTCTCCTTTTTCACTCAATTCAAAATCATTTACAGTTATTGTCTTCCCTTTTACATCTTCTTTATTAACATAACCACGTTCTTGAATTTTGTCTACTAACATTGAAAAAGTAGATGGTCTACCTATTCCTTTTTCTTCTAATAATTGGATTAAACGCGCTTCACTATAATGCTGTTTCATATTTTTGATCGTCACTTTACTACAAATTTTGTTATGTTTTATAAAATTATTTTGTTTGATAGTTTGTAAATACTGATATTCTTTATTATCTGTCGAAAACTTATTTTTTACAATTTTCCACCCAGGAAAATTAATTAGCTCTGATGTATAATTAAAGAATAAATTATTACAAGCCAATATTTCTGCTTTTACAGCATAATATATAGCAGGACTCATACAACTTTCTAAAGTGTTTTCCCAAATCAGTTTGTACATTCTTTTCTCTCTAGGATTCATTTTTTCAGGAAGATCTTTGAGAGAAATTTTCGTAGGTCTTATTGCTTCATGAGCCGCTTGTACAATAATTTTGTTTTTCTTACTATCTTTATTCTGTTTTTCATTAATAGTTCTATTTAATTGTAGTTGCGAAGTAGCACTACAACCTAAATGATCAATATTTTCATTTATATATTTATTTTCATAAGTTTTTGCTATAAAAGTTTTGACATTATCAATAAATTCATTACTATATTTTTTACTGTCTGTTCTCATATAAGTTATATAACCAGATTCATAAAGGGTTTGACACAGCTTCATTGTTTCTTTTGGAGTGAAATGTAATTCATTACTTGCGGTTTGTTGTAATTTCGACGTAGTAAAAGGTTCTGGTTGTGACTTCAATGTTTTTACAGGTTGTGAACAATTATAAACGTGAGAAAAATCAGCACTACTATCCAAAAAATCCACTAATTCTTCCTGTTTTTCAAATTGATGATTTAATTCAAATGGTAAATTCAAATTAGTAAAAAACCCTGTAGTATTATAAACCCTTTTATTATCAGCATTATCTATTTCTTTTTGATTATCATAAATTAAACGTAATGCTGGTGTTTGACATCTACCCGCTGAAAGTGATTTCTCAGAATTTTGCGATATAAATTTCCATAACATAGGTGTTATTTTGAACCCTACTAATAAATCTAAAATTTGTCGCGCTTGTTGAGCATAAACAATATTCATATCTATGATTCTCGGATGTTGTATAGCATATTTTAATGCCGTCTCAGTTATTTCATTGAATACAATCCTTTTTGTATTTTCTGGAAGATGAAATAATTGTTGTATATGAAAACTTATTGCTTCGCCTTCGCGATCATCGTCTGTTGCTAAGACAATGTCATCCGCTTTATTGATTTCTCTTCTCAATATTTCAATTTGTTTTTTCTTCAATGAATTATCAATTATACTAAAAGTAGGTTTGAAATTATCAGATATATTTATATTATCGAGAGAAGAAAGCTGTCTTAGATGACCAAAACTTGCTAAACATTTGTATCCAGGACCTAAATATTCTTCTATTTTTTTACACTTTGCGGGAGATTCAACTATAACAAGAGTTGTAGTGGTTGAATATTTTTTGGACATAATTATTGGAGTAATATATTTATCATACAAGTAATCTTTAACTAGTAACTATAATTACTTTGTAAAAGATTTAGAGATTTATTACCATCATGTAAATAATAACATGTTTATTCAAAAATATTATTATTTATTTTTATTAGTTCCATTGTTTTTTGCGAAATGTTTTTCTTTTATTCATCTTATCGAGAGAACAATATCATCGTTTGATGATAAACCCAATTATAGTAACAATATAAAATCATGTAAAAATTGTAAATATTTTATTGAAAATGAAAATGTTGATTTTAGCAGATGTTCTAAATTCATAAAACAAAAAAAGAAACAACAAAAATATAATTTTCACTATATCAAAACTGATACAAATAGTAAATATGATTTATTAGATTTTTTTTATTTAGCATCCACTTGTAGAAATAATGAGAGTTTATGCGGTATAAATGCGAAATTTTATCAACGTAAATATCATGATATTTATTGATTTTACATAGAACCATTCATTTTTCTAAATTGTTTCCAATTAATATTCATTACAGGTTTTCTCTCTTCTTTATTATTTATATCTTCAGTATTTTCTTGATTTATTTTTTCTGCTTTTTTTAAAGCACTGTCAACATATAATTTTTTTAAAAGAGTTCCTACTTTAAATGAACCTTCGTGCTGGTCTAAATCACCGTTTTCAATTTGTTCTAATACATCTAGAAAACTTTGTAATATGGTAATATCAATTTCATCTTTTCTTATTTTATTGTAAATATCTGTATAATAAGTAAATAAAAAATTACATTCATTCATGCACTCATAATGAATTTTTTCAGAATCCCCTTGATATTTAGCCTTTATAAGATTCATAGTATTAATTTCATTTCTCATAATAACACTATGTTTCAACTTGCGTATTAAATCTGTTTGATCTTCAACATTATTAGCAGCAATCATTTTTTGTAATTGAAGTTTTTGATTGTCATCCATATTTTTATTAAATATATATTAGACCTATCGAAAATAAAAATAAGACAAAAACGAATTACACTAAAATATAATCTATTTTAATTGTATATGACAAATAATAATTCTTCTTCAGGAATGATTTATCCTACTATACAATCTATGCCTGGACCAAATCCGAGAGAATCTACAATTATAGCAAGCAACGCCTCTAATCAAAAATTAAATGATTTAATTAAATCAACTTCCGGTGGAAAAAATGGTAAAAAAAGAATTCTTAAAAGAGGTGGTAGTGAATCATCCAATATTGTTGTTCCGCAATTTACAATGTTGTATCCTACTCAAGGTGGTTTACAAACACCGAATAATAACATAACAAATATGTCTAAAACAATTACACAAAGTAATGCTAATAGCACTTATGATAATCTTGCTACTGTTCAAAATGGTGGTAATGTTTATGTAAACCCAAACACAAATAAATATGAATGGGGATGTTACAGTGGAGGAAAAAAATATCGTCGTAGTATAAAAACAAAAATAAAAAGAAACACCAAACAACGCAGTAAACAACGCACTAGAAAACTCAGGAAAACATATAAACTAAGAATGAAAAAAAATAGACATTAGATTGATAAAACTTTAGATATCCTATATTTGCATCAATAATTCTCGAATATTCTGAATAATAATTATATCGCAATAATATAAGTTTGAAATGCCTTCAGGTAAAAATTGGATTCATTTTATTTATATTAATTTAGCTTTTATTATATATATAATTATTATTTTTTACTTATCATCTATTCAAGATATTAAAGAAAACTGGTCCTTATATAGATGTAATCCTTTATATATGCCATTATCTGATAATATTGAAAAAGATTTCACATATTGTATTCAAAACGTACAAACTGGATTTATGGGATATTTACTTCAACCTATTACTTTTGTAACTAGCACTCTTTCAGGAAGTATGGCAAACTTTATGGAAGAAATTAATATGGTTCGAGCTATGTTTAATAAAATCAGGACGTTTATTTCATCTATTATTCAATCGGTTTTTGGTGTATTTTTGAATTTAGTTATTGAATTTCAAAAAATAACCATCAGTATTAAAGATTTAATGGGCAAAACTATTGGAATTATGGTGACAATTATGTATTTAATGGATGGTAGTATTAAAACAATGAACAGCGCATGGAATGGACCATCTGGACAAATGGTAAGAGTTTTAGGTAAATGTTTTCATCCAAACACCAAACTGAAACTCAAAGATGGCACAATAAAACGTATGAAAGATATTCATTTAGGAGATGTTTTAGAAAATGGAAGTATTGTAGAATCAACTATGCAAATAGATAATAAAATTAATAAAATACCGTTGTATGTTTTAAAAAATAGTGGAGTTGATAATGAAGACATTTTTGTAACAGGATCGCATTTAATTTACTGCAAATCAATGAATCAATTTATACGTGTAGAAAATTATCATGTCTCGGAATTAGCCCCTAGCGTAAATACAGAATGGTTTAGTTGTTTAATAACAAATGATCATAAAATACAAATAAGCAACGAAATATTTTGGGACTGGGAAGATCATTATGTCAAATTTTGATGATTTTTATTTTGTAATTTTTAGAAATCATTTATATCCATTTACTATATATATATGAATATAAATCAAAAAGATGGAATAAATAAAGTTGAAAAAATGTATGAAAAATTGACTTATTTTGATCAATATGGAGGTTCATTCATTTTATTTATTTTAATCACAATTATACTATTATTATTTGTTGGCGGATGTTATGCTTTTTCAAATATTCAATTTATTAAAGATGATTGGCCAAATCAAAGATGTAAACCATATATTATGCCAATAGCAGGGTTCATTAATAAACCACCCAATATCAGTATCAAGGATTTTACTTCACAAAATTTTACATATTGTATTCAAAATACCACCAAAAATATTACTGGGAATGCTACAGAACCCATTAATTATATAACAACCATAATGGCGAAACAAGCAGAATCGATAAAAGACTCAATAAATAGCATTCGGGGTATGATGAATAAAACCCGTAGTTTTTTCCAATCCATAATAGAAGAAATTATGAATAGATTGATAAATATTATAATTCCTTTACAAGAAATTATTATTCGTTTTAAAGATTTTATTTCAAAAATTCAAGGCACTATGACAGCCAGTTTATTTACAAGCTTAGGTGCTTTTTACACTTTAAAATCATTATTAGGAGCAATTGCGCAATTTATTATTATTATACTAATTACATTAGCATCCTTAATAGCAATGTTCTGGATTTTCCCTTTCACATGGGGCGCCGCAATCGCTAATACAGCTATTTTTGTTGCGCTTTCTATTCCTATGGCATTACTTTTGACTTTTATGTCAAGGGTTTTGAATATAAATACTGGTCTTTCAGTGCCTACCTTAAAATCATCCAAATGTTTTGATAAAAATACGGAATTTACTATGAATAGTGGAATCAAAAAAAAAATTTCTGAAATTGAAGTAGGAGAGAAACTTGAAAATAATAATATGATTACTGCAAAAATAATAGTAGAAACATTCGATTCTATTATGTATAATTTAAATGGAATAATAGTATCAAATAGTCATATTGTTAAATACGATGATAAATGGATTGCTGTAGAAAAACATCCTTTTGCTAAAAAACTAGAAAATTACAGCGAACCATTTTTATATTGTTTCAATACAGAAAATAAAAATATAGTATTGAATAATACAACATTTAGTGATTGGGATGAAATTTGTCATGAAGAAATTGATAAAATCAAAAATGTGAAAATTAAAAATGTAAAATATAATTTGGATGATGTATTCGTGGAATATGAAAATACTATTAAAAATAGTGATATTCACAAATATTTAGATGGAGGATTTCATCCAAATACGATAATTCGATTAAAAAATGGACTGATTAAAAAAATCAAAAACATAAATATAGGAGATGTTTTAGAAAATGGAGAAAGAGTTTATGGATATGTAGAAATTGACGGTGAGAATATTTTTGAACAATGTTCTTATAATTTAGCAAAAAATAAATTTGTAGTTGGAGGATCGAACTTAAATATTTGCGATAAAACAAAACAATTTACTTCCACTTTAGATTTAGACAAAAAGTACAAAAAGATACAAAACTGCAAAGAAACCAAATTATATCATTTATTAACTAATCAAAAAACTTTTTATGTAAATGAAATACCTTTTTATGATTATAATTCTTGTATTGATTTATTTTTAGATAAACATAGAGGAAAATTATTATCTATGAAATATGTATAATAATAAATGGAAATCTCTATTTTTGGATTTAAATTTAACTTGGAAGTATTAATTTTAATTGGAATTATTTATTTAATTTTAGTTGGTCACACTGTTTGCGGTTGTTGTAGTTTTTATCGAACAATAGAAGGTTTTGAAGACAAAGAAGATTTTGTTGTTCCACCTCACATTATTCCACACACAAAGAATACAAAAAAGAATACAAAATCTGAATCCAAAAAGGAGGGTTTTGTAGGTGCTAACACTAACTATGGCGAATCATCCACTTATTCATTAACAGATTTTATTCCAGTAAATACTGCTAATTGGGGTATGCCTACTTTAACAATTGTTCCAGGTCAACCAATCCCTAAGGCCGCTCAAGCAATTATTGATCGCCCTAACCAAAAATTACCTCTTCCAGAAAATCAATTATCGTTATTCGATAATATGCCATTTAGTCCAGAATGTTGTCCTAATGCTTACTCAAGTAGTATGGGATGCGCATGTATGAACACAGATACTTATAATTATCTTATTACCAGAGCAGGAAATAACGTTCCTTATTCTGAATATTAGATTTTGTAAGTGGAAATTGTAAGTGTAAAAAATAAATCAATAAATAATAACTAAACTATTTATAATGATGGTAAGCTACGATTCTATTATACACCTTTTACACATTTACACAATTACACCTTTTCTCATTTAAAACGCTCATATTATAATAATAAAAAATTGATTTATTATTATTATAATATAAATCTATATTCAAACAAGTAACAAAAATGAGACAACCAGAACCTTCATACAAATTATTAGATTGGATAGACCCAAATAAAATTGGTTGGGATTGTTTATCAGCAAATCCAAATGCTATTCATATATTAGAAAAAAATTTAGATAAAATTGATTGGTGGTTTTTATCAGCAAATCCAAATGCTATTCATTTATTAGAAAAAAATCCAAAAAAAATTAATTGGAGTCAATTATCCACAAATCCAAATGCTATTCATTTATTAGAAAAAAATCCAAATAAAATTAGTTGGCGGGTTTTATCAGCAAATCCAAATGCTATTCATTTATTAGAAGCCAATCCAAATAAAATTAGTTGGAGTCGCTTATCCACAAATCCAAATGCTATACATTTGTTAGAAAAAAATCCAAAAAAAATTAATTGGAGTCAATTATCCACAAATCCAAATGCTATTCATTTATTAGAAGCCAATCCAGAAAAAATAGATTGGTATTATTTAGTAGAGAACAAAAATGCTATTCATATATTGGAAAAAAATCTAAATAAAATTACTGGGTTTTGGTGGAAGTTATCGGCAAATCCAAATGCTATTCATTTATTAGAAGCAAATCAAGATAGAATTCATTGGGTTCAGTTATCCACAAATCCAAATGCTATTCACTTATTTGAACAAAATCAAGAAAAAATTGTGGAACTTACGAGGAAGTGTTTATTAAAACACCCATCTATATTTGAAATGGATTATAAAACGATGAAAAAACAAATGGTTGATATTTATTTGGAGGAATTGATGAAGGTTGCTTTCCATCCAAAACGTATTTTAGCATGGTTAGATGCTGGATTTGAAGATTTTTAGTATTATAAAATCTCATTTAAAATGGGCGTTTTAAATGAGAAAAAGGTGTAAAATGTCTACATTGATGAGTTGGAAGGATTTAATTCGAACCTTTTATATAATAAATACGTAAAACAACTTAAAGGATTAAAAAGGTGTATTTATCCTTTTTCAATACCAACAACCTTCGCAATTTTCTTGATGATTTTAGTGTTTTTATCATAATCATCGTCCCCTTTGCCTCCCATCGATTCATATACTATCTTATTATACTGATCATTTTTCTTAGAATCATAATCTTCACAATCTGGATATTTAGCCCGAAATTCTTTTAGCATACAAATATTTTTATGGGCTATCATGCGAATTGCTTTTCGTATTTTTTGATTGGTTTCATCTTCTTTCTCCCATGTATTTTCATCCTTAACATACATAACTTCCCTTTTTTGGTCTGTACAATGTACAGGTCGTTTGTCAACATCCAACGCCTGTAAATTCTTAATGATTATATTGGAAATCCCTTCAATATAACCGACTTTTCCCACATTTTCTAAATCTGTTACTTGTAATTGAACAGATTCCACAAAATCACTAATATTCATCGCATCTTTGCATTTCTCATTCAAAAACACCTGTAAATTAAATGTTTTGTTATTACAATTAGTATTGATATTAGATGTATTGTATGATGTATTTTGACCTTGTTTACAAATTTCAAGCATATTTTTTTGTAGTTCTGTATTACTTTTAACCATTTCAAAAATTAATCCAGTTAAAGCTTGTATATCAGTTTGTTCTTGATAATGTTGTGACATCATTACATTTGTAGTTGTGTTTTGTAAATGTATTTTGTCACTAATAGGATTTTTGTCATTTGCTTTCGTCTTAAATTCACATTTATTTTCGTGATACCATAAACTGTTTCTCGCCTTGTAACTTTTTTGACAAAATTTACAGGTATATTTTTTGACATTTTCGGCGTTTTTTTGTTCTAAATCGGCGTAAAATGTTCTATTTTTATGTTTCCTAGTGGACGTATGTCTATCCCAATCACTTTTTTTACAGCTTTCAAAGTTACATTTTTTACAAAAAAAAATATCTGTTGTTTTTACGCCAAAAATCATTCTAAATTCTATATTACACTTAGAACTTTTTTTACGCCAAAACCCGAATTATAAAAATTGGAAAAATTTACAGTAACAATTTTAAAATTATTTTTTTTGTAATCAAATGATAATTTTCATTTATGGTCACATTATTGATATTTTTTCAAAAGTAAATCGACCCTTTTCAAAAATGGACAAAAATAAATGTCCAAAATCGAAAACCCAAAATACTTTTTGGATCATTTTTCTGCAATAATTTAATAAAGACTGAGAATTATTAAAATAAGACGTATTATTTATTTTTTCAATTGTATTATGGTAATCCATAAATGTTATAATTGTTTAAACAAACGTTAATTTACACTTTTATCTTGTAAAATGCCCACTAATTATTATCAATCCAATCAGAAATTTTTTTGTAATCACTTGGATGTTCAGTTTTACACACTTCAACTTCAGAATTATATGAAGAAATAGTACCCATTCCAAATCCAGCAATAGTCCATTTTGACCCATCAAATTTGTTACTCGCAACATTAATACAATATTTATTTGGCTTTATAACTATTGAATGTATGTAATTTATATTTATTATTAAATTGGTTATTTTTATAAATTTTGACATTATAATAATATTAATTATCCAAGTATTTTTAAGTTATTTGTATAAAATGACTATAAATGATTATCTAATTCGTCAATACTTATACCCATATCTAAATATTTTTGAATTCTTGATGGGTCCATTGTTTTTTGTATGAGTTGTTCCTTGTAAATATTACAACGTTTAGTCAATGCTTCATAGTCATAATCCATCATACTTGATACACGTATTAACATACCCAAATCAATTTTATATGGATTTTTTTCTAATAAATGAATAGCATTCGGATTTCTGGTTAATCGCCACCAACAATTAGCATCTAATCTATCCAGATTTTGTTCTATTAAATGTATAGCATTTGGATTATCTACTAAAGAACCCCAATCAATTTTATCTGGATTTTTTTCTAATAAATGAATAGCATTTGGATTATATGATAAATGAACCCAATTAATTTTGTCTGGATTTGCTTCTAATAAAGGTATAGCATTTGGATTTTCTGATAAAAACACCCAATCAATCTTATCTGGATTTGCTTTTAATAAATCAATAGCGTTTGGATTTTTTGATAAACTAGGCCAATTAATTTTATCTAGATTTTTTTTTAATAAATGAATAGCATTTGGATTTTGTGATAAATTATACCAAGTAATTTTATCTGGATTTTTTTCTAATAAAGGAACACCGTTTGGGTTCAATGTTAACCACCACCAATAAATTTTATCAGGATTTTTTTCTAAAAAATGTATAGCATTTGGATTTGGATTTAATGATAAATTGTTCCAAATATTATCATCTTTACTATTTTCAATATCAATCCATTTGTTTATTTTGTACATTTTCAATAAAAGTTTTCTTGTATTTTGCTGATAATGAATTGTTTATGATATTAATTCAATTTTTTATTATAGAAAAATACAGAAATATCATTAAGGGTGCTTACGAACGACCAGAAAAATATGTTCCAAAGAAAAATAAGACACGTAAAATCAAGAAGAAATATTTATGAGTTTTCATTTAAAACGGGCGTTTTAAATGAGAAAAATGTGTAAATAATAAATACGTAAAACAACTTAAAGATCAAAGGGTACTTTTACCCTTTTCAATACCAACCACCTTGGCTATTTTCTTGATGATTTTGGTATTTTTATCATATTCGTCATCTCCTTTACCTCCCATGGATTCATACACTATTTTATTGTATTGATCATTTTTCTTTGAATCGTATTCTTCACAATCTGGGTATTTCTCTCGAAAAGCCTTAAACATACAAATATTTTTATGAGCTATCATACGAATAGCTTTCCGTATTTTTTGATTGGTTTCATCTTCTTTTTCCCAAATATTTTCATCTTTCACATACATCACTTCCCTTTTTTGATCAGCACAATGAACAGGACGTTTATTCACATCAAGTGCTTGTAAATTCTTAATGATTATATTGGAAATCCCTTCAATATAACCGACTTTTCCTACATTCTCCAAATCGGATACTTGTAATTTAACAGATTCCACAAAATCACTAATATTCATAGCATTTTTACATGTTTCATTCAAAAATACTTGTAAATTGAAGGTTTTATTATTTGAATTAGTAATGTTATTGTTGTTGTTATTATTAGTTCCATTTTCTAATACTTTAATCATCATATTTTTCAATTCAGAGTTCTCTTTAATTAACATCATAATAAGTTCTTTGTCTGAAGGTTCATAAATATTATTTTTAGTATTGAACTCTTCATGATCTTGTTTGTTGTTACTACATTTTTGTTTATGTTTCCATAAACCAGAACCTGTTTTGAATTCTCTATTACAATTTTCACATAATCGCTGAATTTTGCTGATTTTTTGCTGAATTTCATTTCCAAATATTTCCTTTGATGACTTTTCACAGTGTCTCGTGCTATTTAAATGAGTATCATAATTACATTTTCTACATGTTCCATAGTCACAAATATTACAATAAAATTTCATCGCTGAATTTTGCTGAATTTTATTTCCTAAAATTTCCATTTATTTCCAATGAGAAAAAAATGTAAAACTTTATACAAAAAAATTATCGTAACAAAACTAAAATTTTAAAATTACGCCCTGACCTTAATTTTTCATTCCAGTCACAAATTTCATTTTTTTCAAAAGTAAATCGACCTTTTTCAAAAATGGACAAAAAAAATGTCCAAAATCGAAAACCCAAAATACTTTTTGGGTCATTTTTCTGCAATAAATTAATAAAGACTGAAAATATTAGAATTATAGTATATTTCTTTAAAAACAACAAGGTTGTCAGTAACAACAAATAGTATGTTCATGACAAACAAACCATAATTATGTAAATCATATAAAATCTGAGGTTTGATTTATTCTATATTTATTTCGTACAATTACATATTTTACAATATTCAATTGTTTTTGATGTATCAAGGTCAATATCGATAGAATCAATATGCCAATCATGTTTGCAAAATTCTATTAATTTTTGATTAATTTTGTTATTCAACAATATAAATTGTTGTAAATATTCATTTTGTTCATTTAATAGATTGTCAATTTGAGTGATCTGTTTGTTATATTGAACATGTTCCTGATTTACATTCAGACTTGTTTCTATTAAATAATATACAGATTCTTCTTTCATTTGTTTATAGATCTCTTTAATTTGATCCAAATAAGCACGTATGTAATCATTTTCAGGTTTTATTTTTAATAAATATTCTGTATTCATTTATCCTAATAAAATATTGCGTCAAATGTTTATATTATTTTATCTAATAATTTCGGAAAAATAATAACAATAGGGGGTCTTTTTTTTATTTAATTTGTCAGCATAATAGTATTAAAATTTGCGATGGTAATAAATCTTCTTTTGGATAATTTTGATGAATATCAAGAAATAATAAAAATGAAATATTTTTACAAAACTTTATATTATTGTAAAAATATTAATTTGATATAAATCATAATGAGCCAATTTGAATGTTATAATATTACTATTGAAGAAAGTAAGAATACTAAAAATAAAAAAGTAGCATTTTCAATTTTTAGAGATGTAATTGTTATTCCGAGAACAAGTGAATTGTATGATAGTATAGATATATGGTGGTCTGACTCAGATAAATGTAAAGCACAACTTAGTATGATTACCGAAATACATTATTTAATGAAAGAATATCCGCATATCACAGTAAAACAAGCAATGGAAATTTTATATCAACCAACAAATGTAGATTATGATTATGATACTATTTTTCGTAATCAATTTATAAAGACAACAAGAAAAAAATACAATTTAGAAAAATAATTTTATTTTATTATTTACAGTAAATAACTATATATTTTTTTTACAAAATATAGCAATTTACATATACATTTACACATACATATTATAAAGAGCGGAGACATTTTCCTTGTTTATCTTTATTAATTTATCAATAATATCTTTTGTAACAGTAAATGGAAAATTAACTGTTAATGACATATCTTCTTCAAATAAATTAGTACCTGGCTTCATCAAACGATACAAATTTAATTTTGTATGAATAATTTCCAAACAACGTTTTAAATTACGAACCCCATCTTCTTTATTACAATAATTATCAACAATATAATGTATAGCATCATCTGGTATGATAATATCACCATCGTTAAATTTCACTTGTTCCTTTATTTTTGGGAGCAAATAATTGTTTGATATTTGTATTTTTTGTTTTTGATTATATCCCTTGGTTTGAATTCTATACATTCTATCTTTCAAAATAGGGTTCACTTTGCTTTCATCATTATAACTAAATATAAATAAACATTTACTTAAATCAAAATTGATTTCAGCAAAATATTTATCATGAAATTGACAGTTTTGTGTTGTGTCCGTTAAATGTGTTAAAATACCAGCGATTTCTTCACCTCGCGGTGTATCGCTTATTTTATCCAATTCATCAAAATAAATCACTGGATTCATACACTTACTGTCAATCAATATTTGGACAATTTTACCCCAAGTACTTCCTTCATAAGTATAAGAATGACCCTCTAAAAAGCTACTGTCTGTTGCTCCACCAAGAGCAATAAATGCGAATGGTCTGTTCAAAATTTTACTAATGCCTTCTTTAACAAGCGATGTTTTACCTGTACCTGGAGGCCCATGAATAGCAATTGCGGTTCCAATTGCTTTTGGATTAGTTAAAAGTTGGCCAAGCATTTGCATGATTTGCATTTTAGCATCATTCAAACCATACACAGCACTATCCAATGTTTTTTGAGCATTTTCCATAAAGTCGTGACATTGTTCAACACCATTTTCAATACTAATGGGTAAAGATTCATATTTATCAAATGGAATTCTCATAAAAGTGTCAACCCAATTTTTAATTTTATAGAATTCACCGCTTCCTGGTTCCATATATCGTAAAGAATTGATTTTTTTCATAGCAGATCCTTTGAATAGAGTTGGAATATTAGATTCTAATAATGTCATGCGGTATGGTTTTTCGATTCTAGTCAATTTATTAATTTCTCGCAATTCTTTGATTATTTTCTTTTGATAATTGAATTCTAAATTTTCGAAAAATTTAAAATCATTCATTGTATTTTTATCTCGAAGGATTTTCTTGAAAATTCTACTGTTTTTTGCTTTTTGTTTCTTGTCTTTTTTTTCTTTTTTAGCAATTGCTTTTTTTATATCATTTTCGCAAATATCAATACATTTTTTAAGAACATCATTTTTTGGATCGTCTTCTAATAGTTTGTTCATTTTTTCTAATAATAATTTATTATCAACTGTTTTTGATTCATCATTATCTACGTGAACATTGGGTTCGGTTGTTCGTTTTTTAGGTTTTGTATTTTTAGTTTGATGTTTTTCAGTTTTATTGGATAATTTTTTACTTTTATTTGTTTTTTTGGATTGTTTTTTCTTTAGTAATTTAGCATCATTATGGCTTTCGTCATCTTCGTCATCTTCATCATCACTTGATGACTCAGATGAAACAGAAACGTCTTCGTCTTCTGTTTCTTCTCCCAATTCTTCATCATCATATTCAGAGTCATAGTCATCCCATTCGTCTTCATCTTCAGCACCTCCTATTGTGAAAATAATATTAAGTTTCTCAGTACCTTTTGTAGTAATTTCTTCATCATCATCTTCATCATCTTCATCTTCATGTTCATCTTCATCTTCACTTTCTTCGTAATGTTTACTTTTATTTTTTTGTTTTGATTTACTTCGTGTAATAATAACTTTTTCATCCTCCTCCTCCTCCTCCTCATCCTCAGTTTCCCATTCTTCTTCACTTTCTTCAGGCTCATGTTTTTTATTTTTCTTCACTGATTTAGACTTTGTTTTTTTGATAGGTTTTTTATTTTTAGTCTCGCATTCAATATCATCATCATCCTCCTCCTCTAATTGTTTTTGTAAATTTTTAATTTGTTCGCCAGCATTTATTTTATTATTTAAATGTTTCGATGGGAATATTTTTGACAGAAATTTTCTATATTCATGTACATCCATTTCATCACTATCGCTTTCACTTATAAAATCATTACAATCATCATCGTCGTCAGAATCTACAATTTTTTTTTGTTTCTTTGTTTTGTCTTCTGTTTTTTTTGTCTTTTTACTTTGTTCTTTTTTTGTTATTAAATTGTTGGATTCTCTTGTCATTTTTTGAATAGTATAATTATTTTATTTTTAATTTATTTAAATATAAATCAATTTTATTTTATTTGAAATAATAAAAAATTGAATATAATTAATAATATTAAAAGTATTACTATAAGAATTACTAATGGATATAACTTTATTGTCACAAATGTCTAAAATTGAATTATTAAGTAAGTGTAGCGATTTAAAAATACTAAAATGTAAAACTAAGAATAAAAAAGAATTAATTGATTTAATTCAAACAAAGTTATTACATAATGACTCGAAAAATGTGGATCCAGAAATCACGAATAATTCAGAAAATTTAGCCCAAAATAATTATGTTGTAGGTGATAATTTGAATGTTTTGAAAACAATAAATAATGATAGTATTGATTTAATTTATTTCGATCCTCCTTTCAATACAGGTAGGAATTTTTACGATTTTGACGACAAATTTACATCAAAGGAAGATTACATTCAATTTATTAAATTAAGAATAGTAGAATGTTTCCGTGTATTAAAAAATACAGGAACAATGGTAATTCACATAGAACCTCGAGTGTCGCACTATTTTCGGTTTATTTGTGATGAAATTTTTGGAGAAAATAATTTTAGAAATGAAATAGTTTGGCAAACTGGCGGAAATGCTAAAAATAAATATAAATTAAATCGGTTTCATGACACTTTGATTGTATATTCAAAAAATAATAAATATCAAATATTCAATCCATTGTATTTTGATTATGATGAAGAATATAAAAAAAAATCAAATGTTAAGTTTTGTGATAATCGAAAAAAAGAATATGTAACAACTGCTCTCTATAATTCACAACCAGACGTGAATCCAAGAATGAATTTAAGATATAAATGGAATGGACATGAAAAACAGTGGTATGTAAGTGAAGACAAAATGAAGACATTACATGATGATAATCGTTTAGAATATAATAAAGAAGGCGTTCCAAGGATAAAACGTTACTTGGATGAAATGGAAGGTGTCCCTTTGAGAGATATATGGTGCGATATTAACAATGTTCAATCAGGAGAAAAAATAAATTATGCTACGCAAAAACCAGTTAAACTATTAGAAAGAATTTTAAAATTGTATTCAAATGAAAATGCTTTATGTTTAGATATATTTGCTGGTTCAGGAACACTTGGAAGAGCATGTATTTCTTCACATAGAAATTATATTTTAATTGATATTAATGAAAAAGGAAAAGAATTATTTTTAGAAAGTATGGCTTCATAAGTTATTTACTCAATAGAGTAAGACCAAACTCCGTGTTATTATAGAACAAATATTAATTTACAGTACCATAAAAATGTTAGAAATATCGCTATCTATATTTATTACATTTTTTTTTAGAATTTCTGTTGTAATATGACTAATACAACAGTTGTGTACTTCATCTTTCAAGTCAGTAATAGGAATGATACAATAAGACCATAAATTACAATCAGTAATGTTATTACGGTTTACCTTATCATTAACAAGTGAAATCATCACAAAATCAAATTCATCCAATGAATAACATACGTGTCCAGTATGATTCTTTTCTTTATTTTTTTCACTATGTCTTCGTGTGGTTTCAAAATGTACTTGATGTGAAATGTCTGACACACCATTTACTTGTCGAAGTTTAGATTGGATAGTGATTACTTTACCATCTGGTTTAATAATAACTAAATCGAATCCAGGTGAATTATTTGCTGTAATAATGTGAGATGGTAGGTCATCATCGTCGGTCGAATATACTTTAAAGCCGTGAGGTTCTAGTTTGTACTTCAAAATGTTTCTTTGAATATACTGGTTTGATACAGCCATTGTTTTTCCCCAATCAATTCTACTCATTTTTGATATTCGCTTATTTTGCAACAGATTTTTATCATCTTCTTCAATAATATTCATTAAATCAATAGTATTCGTTTTCATTTTAAATCTTCAAGGGTGTAAATATATTATTTTGTAGTATTCGTAAAAATGAAATGTTTTAAATCAATTTTTTTATTTACCATATTGTTCCTGTTATTCATACTATTTATGTGTTCCAAAACTTATTTTAGTTTTCAAATTTTTGTAAAATAGGTAAATTTTTAGCAAATGGTTATTTTTTCTTCAGAATATTACAAACTCTATTGAAACAATTTAAAAATAAAAAATAAAAATGATTTTAAAACGATCTAAATATAAATATAACAATATAATAAGAGATGCCGAGAAATACTATCTCAAC
>Ga0209617_10000329_pt1 | contig 20281 bp, 16 predicted proteins | sample LakEriepJuly2011_2_FD_187459 | JGI IMG/M metagenome (GOLD analysis project Ga0209617, IMG submission 187459) | Freshwater microbial communities from dead zone in Lake Erie, Canada - CCB epilimnion July 2011 (SPAdes) (version 2) | ecosystem: Environmental > Aquatic > Freshwater > Lentic >...
CATCAGTGCCGCCACCTTGTGCGAAATCATCTTTACCGCCACCGCCGCCACCGAGAACAGCTGAACCAATTTTCACCAAAGCACCTGACTTAGCGCCAAGTGCGCGTGCCGAATCAGATGCAGCAACAACCAGAACTGACTTACCAGCTGCCGAACTAATAAGTGCAATGACCGAAGTGGCAAATCGATTTCGCAGATCTAAGGAAATTGTGCGCAAATCATCGCCTGAGATTCCGTCAGGTAATACTGCAGCGATCAGATCAACCTGGCCAACCTTGGTAACTGATTCCGCAATGGCCGAGACAGTTCCTAAAGCCTGGGCAGAACGAACTGCGGCTAACTCTTTCTCAATCTCTTTTATTTTCTCTAGCAGATCATTAATGCGCTCAGGCAATTCATCAACCCGAGCACCCTTGATAATTTGAGTTAATGAGTTCAACAGTAAATGCTCTCGGGCTAAGAATTTATAAGCATCTACGCCCACTAAAGCTTCAACGCGTCGAACGCCGGCACCAATGGATGATTCACTAAGAAGTTTTACAACTCCTAGCTGACCGGATCGCGTTACGTGTGTGCCGCCGCATAATTCGCGTGCCCAATCGCCAACGCTGACCACACGGACTGTGTCGCCATATTTCTCACCGAACAAAGCCATCGCGCCGATAGCTTTCGCCTCAGCTTGCGACATGCTCTGCGCAGTTACTTCCAGGTTATCTAGCAATAAAGTATTTACACGTGACTCAACTTCATCCAAAGCCGCATCTGATACTGCGCCAGTTGCTGGGAAATCAAAGCGGAAGCGACCTGGTGAGTTTTCCGATCCTGCTTGCGTAGCGGTTTCGCCTAGAACTTCACGGAACGCTTTATGCACCATGTGGGTAGCTGTATGCGCACGAGAGATCGCATCACGACGTTCTTGATCAATAGTCGCGAGAGCGCTTTGACCAACTGCAAATTCACCACTTAATACTCGGCCACGGTGAACCGATAATCCATTAACTGGCGCTTGCACATCATCGATTTCAACGATGGCACCATTTGCCAGTTTGATGATGCCGGCATCAGCTAATTGGCCGCCACCTTCGGCATAGAACGGCGTGCGATCAAGAATAACTTCAACTTCATCGCCGCTTTTCGCACTTTGCGCAATTACGCCATCAACTAATAAACCATTGATCTTGCCTTCGGCTTCAGTGTGCGTGTAGCCAAGGAAAGTTGATAACCCAGATCCATCGGCAATCTGCTTGTATTGCGATAAATCGGTATGACCAGATTTCTTAGCGCGAGAATCTGCTTTAGCACGATCTTTCTGCTCTTTCATTAAACGCTGGAAACCATCAGTATCGATTTGGAGTCCAACTTCTTGGGCCATCTCAAGCGTTAAGTCATATGGGAAACCGTAGGTATCGTGCAATTTAAATACTTCTTCGCCACCTAACGTGGAAACTTTCTTAGCTTTAAGAGCCGTTGCGGCTAGATCGAAAATCTGGGTTCCGCTCTTAAGTGTTTGCAAGAAACTTTCTTCTTCGGCTACTGAAACTGCCAAGATGCGTTCTTGAGCGGCAACAAGCTCTGGGTATTGCGGACCCATGGCACCGATCGCTGCTCTAGTTAACTCAGAGATAATCGGATCGTGCGAGCCAAGTAAACGCATATTTCGAATGGTGCGACGCATCATTCGGCGCAATACGTAGCCGCGTCCTTCGTTTCCAGGTGTTACGCCATCGCCAATCAGCATTGCTGAAGTTCGGGCATGATCGGCAATAACTCGCAGTGAAATATCTGACTTCTCGGAACTTCCGTAACTGATACCTGTTAGAGAACTAGCCATATTCAAAATTTGCATCGTGGTATCGATTTCGTAAATATTCTCGACACCTTGAAGTAGAGCCGCTGTCCGTTCTAAACCAAGCCCAGTATCAATACTCTTAGCTGGCAGTTCGCCTAAAATTGGATAATCATCTTTGCTAGTGCCGGCACCACGTTCATTCTGCATGAACACTAAGTTCCAGATTTCTAAGTAACGATTTTCATCAGCTATTGGGCCACCTTCGGCGCCGTAGGCTGGACCTCGATCGTAATAAATTTCAGAACATGGACCGCAAGGGCCAGGTACACCCATAGACCAGAAGTTATCGGCCATTCCACGACGCTGGATACGTTCCTTTGGAACACCCAACTTGTGATGCCAAATATCCGCAGCTTCATCATCAGTATGAAAAACAGTTACCCATAACTTTTCTTCCGGAAAACCATATCCACCCTGAGCAATTGGCTTAGTTAATAACTCCCAAGCAAGTGCGATCGCGCCTTCTTTGAAGTAATCACCGAATGAGAAGTTTCCACACATTTGAAAGAATGAAGCGTGACGAGTTGTCTTGCCTACTTCGTCAATATCTAAGGTACGAACACATTTTTGCACTGAAGTTGCGCGCGCATAGGGCGGAGTAACTTCACCTAAGAAGAAAGGTTTGAACGGCACCATGCCAGCATTTACTAAGAGTAGATTTGGATCATCGGCAATCAGGGATGCAGATGGAACTACGGTGTGCGTTAAACCTTGAGTGTTCTCAGATTCGAAAAAGCGCAGCCAGCGTGAACGTATCTCGGCAGATTCCACTGTTGCTGATCACTCTGCCTTTGTCTTTTTAGCTTTACGCTTCTTTGAAGCACCTGCTGCGCTCATTAACGCACCAGCGATCTTTAGCGCCGGACCACCTTTATCAACAAAGCTAGATGTTGCCTCAGAGGCTTTGGTCGAAATGTTCTCAACGTTCTTAGTGATTTTGTTAAAACTTTCCAGCGGCCCATTAACTAGAGTCACAGTCTGTGTAACGCCGTCTAGGAGCGGAACAGTCTCTTCGGTTAGGGATTTAAGAGAAACTTTAGCCTCATCAATTAAGCGACCAAATCGGATTACGGCGTAGGCAATTGCCACGGCAATTGCAAATAGCGAGACCGCACAAATGATTAAAGCAATTCCGCCTGCGCTCATAACATCCCTTTCGTTAACTATTAACTAAATCCTACCGCTTAGGCGTCTAACTACTTCTTTTCAGCCCCTTCTGGCACCCAATCAATTGCTGCTTCCTTGCGTTGCGCAGGTGTGATCGGAGTTGGCGCACCAGTTAGTGGGTCGCCACCAGATGCGGTCTTAGGAAAAGCGATCACTTCGCGAATTGATTCGGAACCACTTAGAAGTGCGCATACTCGATCTAGGCCAAGCGCAATTCCGCCGTGAGGTGGTGGTCCGTAATTAAAAGCATCTAGTAAGAAGCCAAACTTGCTATTGGCTTCTTCATCAGTTAATCCGATAACTTCAAAGACCTGCTTTTGCATATTGCGATCATGAATACGAATTGAACCGCCACCCAATTCAGTACCGTTTAGAACAATGTCATAGGCATAGGCCAGAGCTGATGCTGGATTATCCTTAAAAGTTGTAGCGAACTCTGGCTTTGGGCCAGTAAATGGATGGTGAACCGCAGTCCAGCCGCCACCATCAGTTGGTTCGAACATTGGTGCATCTACTACCCACAAAAATTCCCAAGCGCCTTCATTAATCAAATTACAACGCTTACCAATTTCATTTCGAACTGCGCCTAACAAATTCTGCGAAGCAGCGCGTTCACCAGCAGCAAAGAAAATTGCATCGCCATTTGCCGCATTTGCTGCAGCCACTATTCCGGCTAGCTCTTTTTCGGAAAGATTTTTAGCGACAGGGCCACCTAAGGTCCCATCTGCATTAACCAAAATATAAGCCAGTCCTTTTGCGCCCCGTGCTTTAGCCCAGTCTTGCCATGCATCTAACTCGCGACGAGGTGAATCTGCTCCCCCGGGCATTACAACCGCGCCAACATAAGGTGCTTGGAATACGCGGAATGGCGTCTCACTAAAGAAGCTAGTTAGCTCAACTAGTTTCTGACCGAATCGAAGATCAGGTTTATCTGAACCATAATCTGCCATTGCATCGGCAAAGGTCATCCGCTTTAGTGGCAATGGGATTTCGTAATTAACGGTTTCGCGCCACACTGTAGAAACAATTTTCTCGGCAATAGCCAAAATATCCTCTTGATCGATGAACGACATTTCAATGTCGAGCTGTGTGAATTCTGGTTGACGATCAGCGCGGAAATCTTCATCGCGGAAACAGCGGGCGATTTGGTAGTACTTCTCCATGCCAGCAACCATTAATAGCTGTTTAAACAACTGCGGTGATTGCGGCAAGGCATACCAAGAACCTGGTTGCAGACGAACTGGAACCAAGAAATCGCGAGCACCTTCTGGCGTTGATCGAGTTAAGTAAGGAGTTTCGATATCAAGAAATTCTTCAGAATCCATAACTCGACGAATCGCCGCGGTAACTTTTGAACGCATACGAAGATTGGCAGCCGGCTTTTCACGACGCAGGTCTAAATAGCGATACTTCAACCGAACTTCCTCAGAGATATTGGCTTCATCGCCACTATCAACCGGAAACGGTAGTGCTGCAGCTTCGCTAAGCACAACAACTTCATCGGCCATAATTTCGATCTCACCTGTTGCAACATTTGTATTTTCGTTACCAGCTGGGCGTTCAGACACAACACCAGTGATCTTCAAGCACCATTCAGCCCGCAACATATTGGCGATAGCCTCATCGCGAATAACAACTTGAACCCAACCAGTGGCGTCACGGAAATCAATGAAAGCAACTCCGCCATGATCGCGACGACGCGCAACCCAACCAGCCAATGTGATGGTCTGCCCAACTTGGCTCTTGCGGATCGTGCCTGCCCCGTGTGTACGGATCAATTTAGCTACCTAGCTTTCCGTTAGTTCATCAAATCGAAGTTCATGATCCAACGCTTATTTCAAGGCGCTGGCTAAGGAGTCAAGTCTAACCGAGTTGGCAGTACCCCTGCTCATCTCTTTAACTTCAACAACCCCACTGGCCATCTCTTCATCGCCAATTACTAGTGAATAACGAGCACCACTCTTATCAGCTATCTTCATTGCCGTTTTCAGAGCGCGGTCACCGAATGCCAACTCAACTTTAAAGCCGGCAGCACGTAGATCGGCTGCATACTTTAGGGCAGCAGATTTCGCGGCTTGACCCATTGGAATAATAAATAGGTCGCTTACAAAAGACTCTGGAATAACAACGCCCTCGGCTTCAACGGCAAGTAGTGCGCGATCGAGTCCGATACCAAAGCCAATTCCAGATATATCTTGGCCGCCAATTTCACCCATTAAGCCGTCATATCGACCGCCGCCACCGATACCTGATTGCGCACCCAATAAATCGTGTACGAATTCAAATGTGGTGCCGGTGTAATAGTCGAGACCGCGGACCATGCGGGGATTAATCGTGAAAGCAATACCCATGGCAGTTAGATGCTCTTGTACTTCAGCAAAATTAGCTTTGGATTCTGGCGACAAGTAATCCAATAAAATTGGCGCTTTTGCCATTAAGTCGCGTACTTCATCGCGCTTATCATCGAATAACCGCAATGGATTTAACTTGGCGCGTTCTTTGGTCTCATCATCGAGATCAAGGCCAGCGATAAATTTCACGAGATCTACCCGATGTGCAGCACGTGATTCGGCATCGCCCAATGAGGTCATTTCTAGACGATATTTAGTAAGACCTAACTGTTTAAAGCCAGCATCTGCAATTGCAATCACCTCGGCATCAAGGGCGGCATCATGAGTTCCGATTGCTTCAATACCGATTGAATAAAATTGGCGGTATCGACCTTTCTGCGGGCGTTCAGCTCGGAAGAATGGTCCGCAGTAATAAACTTTGGCAGGCAGTGATCCTCGATCTAAACCATGTTCGTTTACGGCGCGAAGCGCGCCAACTGTTCCTTCTGGACGCAAGGTGATCGAACGACCGCCGCGATCTTCAAAGGTATACATCTCTTTAGACACCACATCAGTTGATGCGCCGATGCGAGTAAACAAATCGGTATCTTCGAAAATTGGGAGCTCTAACAATTGGTATCCGGCTGAACTAATAGTGCTCTCTAAAGTTGAGCGCACCCATGCGAAAGCGTTACTGCGCGGTGGTACGTATTCACTAACACCCTTGGGCGCCTGAAATTTCATGATCTGCTCGCTCTCGCCGCTTCAATTAAGTACGGATTGTTCTTGCGTTCATAGCCAATCTTAGTTTCTTGATGGTGTCCCGGGAGAACTCTTATCTCATCATTTAGCGGTAAGACTTTCTTGATCAGGGTTTTCTGCATGTCCGAACTAGAACCGGTCGGCAAATCTGTGCGACCGATAGAGCCAGCAAAGAGAACATCGCCACTAACCAGCGTTTCGTCATCTACTAAAAACATCAACGAACCACGAGTATGACCTGGGCTATGAATAGCTTTAATTTTTAAGCCGACTAACTCAAATTCTTCGCCGCTCTTTAGCTCTTTTACCTCTTTAGGTTCGGTAAAAGTCATGGCTCCTAACGTTGCTGCGAACTCCGGGCTAACGGCAGCTGCCGGATCAATTAATAGATTGCGATCTTCGCTATGAATGTAGGCCGGAATTCCGTAACCATCACAGATTGGCACGACTGAAAAAGTATGGTCCAGATGTCCGTGAGTTAATAGGGTTGCTACTGGTTTTAGGCGATGCTTACTAAGCAGGTCTGCGAGCTCCATCGAAACATCGGGCATTCCTGGATCAATGACGATGCATTCCGAACCTTCACCCGTTGCGAGAACCCAACAGTTGGTGGCATACATCTGGGCCGGGAAGCCTGCAACTAGCATCCTCACCCCACCCTTCCACGCTCAATTCCGCAGTCTTGAATAGACCCATTGGAAATACCCTAGGCGGACAGGGTACCTTTACCTTTCCAACCAACGACGTAGTGCGGCGATGATTTCGATCATTTTTGTACATCGTCACCCAAATGTTTCGCCATCTATCAATTAACCCAATAGCGAAGGCTCTACCGAGAATTTCTCCAGAGCTACCGCGCTGAAAGGATCCACCATGACCGAGAATCCAATTAATCCCACCCAATCCCCCGCAGTTATATCTGCAGCATCAGCACTAATTGGGGACCCGGCTCGATTCGGTCGCGTTGGCGATGATGGCACTGTCTATGTAATTACCCCCGAAGGCGATAAGCCAGTTGGTTCCTACCCTGGCAAAAGTAATGACGAAGCACTTGCTTATTTCGTCCGTAAATTTGAAGCAATTGCATCTGAAGTTGCACTTCTATCTGCGCGAATTAAATCTGGCGCAATGGTTCCGGGAGACGCCACAACTGCCGTTGTTAAATTACGCGAACAAGTTCGCGAACTAAACGGAGTTGGCGATCTGGCCGCGCTAGCTGTTGCAGTTGAACAACTTTCACCACTAATTGAAGATCATCGCAGCGCCTATGAGGCGAAGAAGGCTGCCGACGAGATTGTTAAGGCTGAGCGTTTAGCTCAAGTATTAATTGAGAAAGAAAAGATTGTTGCAGAGGCTGAATCTCTTAGCGATTCAACTAGTTGGAAAGTAACTGGCGATCGCCTTAAGGCGCTACTCGATGAGTGGAAGTCAGCACCACGTTTAGATAAGAAGACTGATACCGATCTCTGGAAGCGCTTCTCATCATCACGAAATAAATTTGATAAGCGTCGTCGCACACACTTTGCTTCCCTTGAAGAAGTGACTGCTGTGGTATCTGAAGCCAAGAAGAAATTGGTAGCAGAGGCGGAAAGCCTTGCCACCTCAACTGATTGGGTTGCCACAGCTCGTCGCTTTAAATCACTTATGGATGCTTGGAAAGCTGCCGGTCGCGGAAAGATGAGCGATGACACAAAGCTTTGGGCACGTTTTAAGGCATCGCAAGATACTTTCTTTGCGGCCAAAAACGCTGACCTAGAAAAGCGCGAAGTAACAATGGGCGCAAACCTAGAAAAGCGTAATGCGCTCATCACTGAGATCGAGAATCTTCTTCCAATTACTAACTTAGCTGAGCAGAAGAAAGTGCTTCGCGAATTGCAGAACCAATGGAGCAAGATTGGCATGACTGCTCGCGATAAGCGCGCCGCTCTTGATGCTCGCTTGGAAGTTGTCGAGGCAGCCTACAAAGAGGCCGAAGCAACTATCTGGCGTAAATCTGATCCAGCGGCAAAAGCACGTGCTGCCGATGTGGTTCGCCAGTTGTCAGAGGCAATTGCTAATTATGAGAAGGCTGCTGCTAAAGCCACTGCCGCCGGAAATACTAAGAAGGCTCAAGAGGCTGCCGATTCCGCAGTGGCTCGTAAGGTTTGGCTCGCTGAAGCTGAAAAGAATTTGGCTGAGTTTAGTTAATTCACTTAGCCTTAATTATTGAAGGTGCGATACACATCGTAAACGCCTTCAATATTTCTAACAGCGCTAAGCACCGCATCTAGATGCGTTGCATCCGCCATTTCAAAAGTAAATCTCGAGATTGCGGTGCGATCTTTTGAAGTTGTTACTGAGGCGCTCAAAATGTTTACGTGCTGCTCAGAGAGCGTGCGAGTTACATCTGCCAATAATCGTGCTCGATCGAGTGCTTCTACTTGGATATTTACCAGGAATACGCTGGCCGCGCCAGCTAACCATTTCACAGCAACAACGCGCTCACTCTGGTTATTTTTCAAGTCACCGGCATTAATGCAATCTCCACGGTGGACTGATACACCATTTCCTTTAGTTATAAATCCCATGATGGCATCTCCGGGAACTGGCGTGCAGCAACGCGCTAACTTCACATAGACATCGCCGATGCCCGCGACTTCGATGGAACTACTCGAGCGTCTGGAAGTTTGAACGCCAGTTGGAAAAGTTGGAACAGTGGCTTCTGGGTGTGAGTCTTCCTCCCCCATTGATGCGATTAACTTTTCAATAATCGAAGCTGATGAAACGTGCCCGTCACCTACTGCGCTATATAACGCGGAGATATCCGGGTAATGCAGTTCATGAGAAAGTTCTAACAAAGCATGACCCGCAAAAATCTTCTGCAGTGGCAGACCTGCTTTGCGCATCTGACGGGCAATTGATTCGCGCCCAGCTTCAATAGCTTCTTCGCGGCGCTCTTTGCTAAACCAAGCTTTTATCTTCGAACGTGCTCGGGGACTCTTAACAAAGTTAAGCCAATCACGACTTGGCGCAGCATGTTCGCCCTTATTAAGCACTACCTCAACAACGTCGCCATTATTTAATTTAGATTCCAGCGGAACTAACCGACCATTTACTTTTGCGCCAGCACAACGATTACCAACATCGGTATGAACTGAGTAAGCAAAATCCACTGGTGTTGATCCGCCTGGCAGTGCAATAACGCTGCCCTTTGGCGTGAAGACGAATACTTCAGGTGAACCGAGATCGAAACGTAATGAGTCCAAAAATTCGGATGGATCCTCGGTCTCCTTCTGCCATTCGTGCAACTGACGCAACCAAAGCATCTCCGGCGATGAAGATTTAGCCTCATCACCCTGCTTGTATTTCCAGTGCGCCGCAATACCGAACTCAGCACGAGAATGCATGTCATAGGTGCGAATCTGAATCTCGATAGCTTTACCACTTGGCCCAATTACTGTGGTGTGCAGCGATTGATAAAGGTTGAATTTAGGCATCGCGATGTAATCTTTAAATCGACCCGGTACAGGTGACCAGCGCGCGTGGATCGCACCAAGGACGGCGTAGCAATCACGTACATCTTCAACTAGTACTCGAATTCCAACTAGATCGTAAATGTCATTGAAGTCGCGACCACGAACCACCATCTTTTGGTAAACACTATAGAAATGCTTCTGTCGTCCAGTCACTGTGCACTTAACGCCGTCAGCTAACAGATCTGATTTAACGGCTTCGATAACTTCATTGGTCAGAGTTGTGCGAGCTGGATTACGTTCTGCCACTAACCGAGAAATCTCTAGAAACTTCTTAGGTTCCAGAACTTCAAAACTCAAATCCTCGAGCTCCCACTTGATTGCATTCATGCCTAATCTATGAGCAAGTGGCGCATAGATATCTAGAGTTTCTCGAGCTTTGCGCTCTGCGGACTCGGGTGAAACATATTTCCAGGTCCGAGCATTGTGTAAGCGATCAGCCAATTTAATAAGTAAAACGCGAATATCTCGCGACATCGCCACGATCATTTTTCTTACCGTTTCAGCTTCAGCTGTTGGCCCATAAGTTAATTTGTCTAACTTAGTAACGCCATCTACTAAAAGTGCAATCTCTTCGCCAAAATCTTTCCGCAATTGTGGCAATGAATACGTCGTGTCCTCAACTGTGTCGTGAAGCAAAGCCGCGATTACTACCGCTTCGTTCAAACCAAATTCGGCCAAAATCGCAGCAACTGCAACTGGATGCGTTATGTAATCCTCGCCAGATTTACGTAGCTGGCCAGTGTGGGCTTCTTTGGCAACCAGGAATGCGCGTTGCAGATTCTCTAACTTATCGCCAGGATGATGCTCTGTTAAAGCACTAACCACCGGCGCTAACAGAGTGTCCATGATCGGATTCTAGTTAGCAACACGGTGGTTAGTTACTTGAATAGCTAAGTTATTACTTTTTCTTGGCTTTACGTTTTGGTTGATTACGTGGGCCGCGGCTTTGGATCGCTTCAGTTCCAGCATCTGCTGTAACTGATGTAACTCCGCTACGAGCATTTACGCGCTTAGCCAAAGCGATCATTGCTGGCTCACGCTCGCGCAGACCTGAGAGAACTTGTGGCGCTATAAATAGTGATGAGTAAGTACCGATAGCTAGACCGATAAATAAGGCTAGTGAAAGATCCTTCAGCGTTCCTGCTCCCAGAAGTCCAGCTCCTACGAAAAGAATCGAACCAACTGGAAGCAGAGCGATAATTGAAGTATTCAATGAGCGCACGATGGTCTGGTTAACAGCCAGGTTTGTCGCTTGTGAGTAAGTTGATTTTCCAGTCGTTGTGATCGATTTAGTATTTTCACGAACCTTATCGAAGACAATAACCGTGTCATAAAGTGAGTAGCCCAGGATCGTTAGGAACCCAATAACCGTAGCTGGCGTTACATCGAATCCGACTAGAGCATAAATTCCAACAGTGATAATCACGTCGTGAATAACAGCCACAATTGAGGCGATCGCCATTTTAGGTTCAAAGGCCATTGCCAGGTACAGCATTACCGCTAGCAAGAATGCGATCAGACCATAGAGAGCTTTTTTAGTGATCTCTTTACCCCAAGAGGGACCAATGATTTGGGTATCAATAGTTTCTACGTTGATCGCAAACTTTGCCGCCAGGGCATCTTGAACCGCGTTTGATTGCACAGTTGATAGCGAACCAGTTTGAACACGAATCTTGTCGTTGCCAACTGTCTGCACGATTACTTCGGAAGAAACGCCAGCGGATTCAACTGCAGAGCGAGCTTCTTCAACAGTTGCGCCAACTTTAGTAACTGTGTAACTAGATCCACCCTTGAACTCAATACCTAGGTGCAAGCCTTGGAAAACAATGGTGCCAATTGAGATGGCTAGTAGTAGGGCAGAGACCGCATACCAACGTTTGCGGGAAGCAATGAAATCGAATGAAGTCTCACCACTGTAGAGACGTGCACCTAGCGTTGTTCCGTGTGCCATTTCTTTACGCCCCCATGCCTGTGGTTGATACTTGAACGTTATTTGTTTCTTCGATGCCAGAACTCTTCTTGGATAAACCAGAGAGCGGATGACCGCTTGCATAGAATTTCCACTTTGAAAGAATCGTCATTAATGGTTTAGTAAATGCGAAGATCACAAGTAAATCCACCAAAGTTGTTAGACCTAGAGTGAAGGCGAATCCGCGAACCCCACCTACAGCTAAGAAGTAGAGCAACACGGCTGCAATGATCGAAACAGAGTCAGCCACCACAATAGTTCGGCGGGCTCTTACCCAGCCTGTTTCAACGGCGGAACGAAGCGATTTGCCCTCACGTAGTTCATCTCGAATACGTTCGAAGTAAACGATAAATGAGTCAGCCGTAATACCAATGGCAACAATGATTCCGGCAATACCAGCCAATGTGAGCGTAAAGCCGATCCATTCGCCGAGTAGAAGAACGAGCAGATAGATCATTAGAGCTGCAACTGTTAGCGAACCAACTGTTACTAGACCTAGGCCGCGATAGTAAAGAACTGAATACAGAAGTACGAGTCCTAGACCTAGACCACCAGCAAGCAGACCTGCGGAAAGTTGATCAGCGCCAAGAGTTGGTGAAACTTGTTGAACTTCACCACGATCAAATGCCAGTGGCAATGAACCGTACTTCAGCACATTTGCTAAGTCTTGTGCTTCTAATTGTGTGAAGTTTCCAGTGATCTGTGCACTTCCGCCCCGGATCGCTTCATTAATTCGTGGAGCTGATACCACTAATCCATCGAGCACGATTGCTACCTGGTTCTGCGGAGCGGTTAAAGAAACTACTCGAGCAGTTTGATCACCGAATGCTTTGGTGCCTTCACCATTAAAGGTAAGAGAGACGAACCAGTTTCCACCAGTAGTGGTGTCAACAGCAGCGGTTGCTTTAGAAACTTGGCGACCAAGCACTTCGGCTCCAGCCAAAATATATTTTGCACCACCATCAGTTGAACAAGCCAGGATTACATCGGTTGCAACATCGCTTCCGGTTCCTTGACGATTTTCTGGAATGGTGCAATCAAGAGCTGCATAAAGTGCATTTAATTCTGGGCTAATTCCAGCAGGCGGTGTTGCAGCTGCATCAGTAGCAGTTGTTGGAACGCCAGATGTTTCGGCAAGTACTTGACGGAAACGAAGTTCGGCAGTTTGGCCAACTAGCTCAATAACGCGACGACCACTTTCGCCTGGAACTGAAATTACGATCTGGCGATTAGTACCTGAACCTTGTGACGCGACTTCACTCTCGGCAACACCTAGTGAGTTAACACGTTGACGAATGATCGAAACCGCTTGATCAATTGCCTCTGATGTGACTTTGCCAGTCTCGCCCGCGCCAATGCGTGGCTGCAAGGTAACGCTCGTACCGCCGCGTAGGTCTAGACCTAAGCGAACGGCAGTTGCACCTTGGATGAAAACGGCGGCAATTAATAGGACAAAGGCACCAGTCAAGATCGCAAGTGTGCGACCTGGACGACCGGTGCTCTTAATAGGTTTTGTAGGTGTTGACATAAGAGGTGAGTCTAGGCGTCATTTAGCGGTGTGTCGAAAAGCGAAGCAGCGCCAGCAGGCGCAACTTTGCCCAAATGTGACCAACCAAGTGCGGTAGCCACTCGACCACGCGGGGTGCGCGCCATAAAGCCATTTCGAACCAAAAACGGCTCAGCTACCGACTCAACTGTCTCGGTTTCCTCGCCTACTGCAATGGCTAACGTGGAAAGACCAACTGGTCCCCCACCAAATCGTTCAATCAAGGCAGTCAGAACTGAGCGGTCAAGACGATCAAGGCCGGCGGCATCCACTTCATACATCTCAAGAGCTTCGTTTGCATGATCAAGTGAGAGTTTATTCGAACCTTTAACTTGAGCGTAATCACGAACTCTGCGAAGTAACCGGTTAGCAATACGTGGTGTTCCACGTGAACGACTAGCAATTTGTTCAATGGCTTTAGCCTCTATCGCCAATCCCAGCAACGCGGCAGAACGCGCAATCACTTGAGCCAATTCGTTTTCAGCATAGAAATCCAATTGCGCAGTAAAGCCAAAACGATCACGCAACGGGCTGGGCAATAAACCAGCCCGAGTTGTGGCAGCAACTAACGTGAACCTAGGAAGTTCTAACGGAATTGCAGTTGCACCGGGTCCCTTGCCAACTACCACGTCGACTCGGAAATCTTCCATGGCTAGATAAAGTAGTTCTTCAGCTGGTCGTGGCAATCGATGAATTTCATCAATGAAGAGAATTTCACCTTCAACCAATGAAGAAAGAATTGAAGCTAAGTCGCCGGCGTGGGTAATTGCGGGTCCAGAAGTAATTCGAATCGGTACTTGCATTTCGGCAGCCAGAATTAGCGCGAGCGTTGTTTTACCAAGTCCTGGTGGGCCACTTAATAAAATGTGATCCGCGCTAGTGCCGCGATGTTTAGCCGCTGTCAGTAGCACATCTATTTGCTGACGCACGCGCTCTTGCCCAATGAATTCTTGCAAGTCTTTCGGGCGCAGTGCACCTTCAGCCGCCGATTCATCTAAACCTGCAACAGGTGAAATTAAGCGATCCTCGTTATCCATTATTTGCGACCACCACTTTGCAGCGCACGTTTCAAGAGCTCGCTCATCTCTAGATCAGCGGGTTTGATACCGTCGCCTTGTAACTCATTAACCACAGTAGTTATTGCGCGATCAGAATCTTTCGGCGCAAAGCCCAATGAAATCAAGGCGTTTGTTAACTGTTCACGCCAAACCGGTTGGTGGCTATTAACACGTCCGCCCTCAGATAAATCAGATAACTTTCCTTTTAACTCAAGAATCAAACGTTGCGCGCCCTTTCGGCCAATACCCGGAACGCGTTCGATCGCTGCAATATTTTCGGTGGTGATTGCGCTAGCTAATTCCGATGGTGAAAGCGAACCTAGAATTGCAAGTGCGACCTTAGGACCAATGCCGCTAACCGTCTGAACTTGCTCGAATAATTGTTTAGATTCAGAAGTTAGAAAGCCATAAAGCGTTAATGACTCTTCGCGAACAACTAGCGAGGTATGAAAAGTGACAACGATTCCAAGATTTAGATGAGCCGCTGCATTCTGCGTCAAATTAACCGATAGCCCGACACCGCCAACTTCGACGACAGCTCGATCTAACGAGATTGCTTTAATCTCACCAGTAATCGTGGCAATCATTTCTTAGTTGTTCCCGTCTTCTTAAGTAGCGCTAAGCGTTTCTTCTCCTTGGCCAGCGCATCTGCAATTTTAGTATTGCCGCCACCACGCCAAATATGACAGATTGCTAAGGCTAATGCGTCAGCGCTGTCGGCTGGCTTAGGGGCTGCATCTAATTTTAAAATATTTAGCACCATCTTTCCTACCTGAGCCTTGTTCGCTCGGCCGGAACCAGTAACAGCTGCCTTAACCTCGCTCGGCGTGTGCATCACAACCTTGGTTTCATTGCGAGCTGCCAGCAATAACGCGATTCCGGCAGCTTGAGCCGTGCCCATAACGGTGCGCAAATTGTGTTGCGAAAAAACCCGCTCAATAGCAATTACATCTGGTTTGAATTCGGTAATCCAAAGTTGTATTTCTCGCTCTAACTGTAAGAGCCGAGACTCAGTTGGGTCTTCAGAAGAAGTAAGAATGACACCGACAGCAACCATTTGTAACGGAGCGCCAATGGATCCCTCAACAACGCCGATACCGCAACGCGTTAAACCTGGATCAAGACCTAGAACTCTCACTTGCTAAGCCTAGATACTGGCTCAGACATGTTAAGTCAGGCTCGCCATTACCTCATCGGATACATCAAAGTTGCTAAATACGTTCTGCACATCGTCTAGTTCTTCAATTGCATCAATTAACTCAAAGACTTTAGTAGCACCTTCGGCATCAAGTGGAATTGTCATCGAAGGCAGGAAGGAAGAATCTGCAGACTCATAGTCGATTCCTGCGCTTTGAAGTGCAGTTCGAACCACGACTAGATCACTCGCTTCGCATACAACTTCAAACGATTCACCTAAGTCATTAACTTCTTCGGCGCCAGCATCGAGAACTGCCTCAAGAATCGAATCTTCAGTTAGTTCGCCAATCTTTTTAACGATGATCACACCTTTGCGATTAAACAAATACGCAACTGAACCTGGATCAGCCATGCTGCCACCGTTGCGGGTAACTGCAACGCGAACTTCTGATGCAGCACGATTGCGACTATCGGTTAAACATTCAATCATGATCGCGACACCATTAGGGCCATAACCTTCATACATAATGGTCTGCCAATCGGCGCCACCAGATTCCAAACCTGCTCCGCGCTTTACCGCACGATCAATGTTGTCCGCGGGCATTGAATTCTTTTTAGCTTTTGCGATTGCGTCAAAGAGCGTTGGATTGCCATCTATATCCGGGCCACCATTACGTGAGGCAACTTCGATTGCCTTAATTAATTTAGCAAAGTTCTTCGCACGACGACTATCGATAATCGCCTTCTTGTGCTTTGTCGTTGCCCACTTGGAATGGCCGGACATGATCTACCCCCTAGAAATTTCACCGTAACTACCGATGAAAGTTATGAAACTACTTTACCGCAGCCTTTTCCAAAGCCGGACGCGCTACCGATTCAATAAAGAAGCGATGAATTCGATTGTCCCCCGTTAGCTCGGGATGAAAACTCGTGGCTAATAGCCCGCCTTGGCGCACCGCAACTGCGTGATCAAACGTTGCCAATACTTCGACATTTGGCCCTACTGATTCCACCCAAGGTGCTCGAATAAAGACGGCGCGCACTGGTGGATTAGTGATTCCGGCGAATTCTAAATCTGTCTCAAAGGAATCAACTTGGCGACCAAACGCATTTCGACGAACTGTGATGTCTAGGCCACCAAAAGTTTCCTGACCAACACCAGCATCCAATATGCGATCAGCGAGCAAGATCATGCCGGCACAAGAACCATAAACCGGCATTCCAGCAGATATGCGAGCCTTGAGCGGTTCGAACATTTCAAAGCTACGAGCTAAATTCGCTATCGCAGTTGATTCCCCACCAGGTAGAACGAGTGCGTCTACTGCAACTAGCTCACTTGGACGGCGAATGATGCTGGCGGCAACGCCACATTCCTCGAGTGCTAACAGGTGCTCGCGAAAATCGCCTTGCAGCGCTAGAACACCAACTCGCATGATTTAAACCTTTAATTACCAACCGCGTTCGGCTAAGCGATGCGCAACAGGAAGATCAGCAACGTTAATGCCAACCATTGCTTCACCTAAGCCACGCGAAACATCAGCTAATACTTTTGCGTCGTCAAAGAAAGTTGTTGCTTTTACACATGCAGCAGCACGTGCAGCAGGATCACCAGACTTGTAAATTCCAGAACCAATAAATACGCCATCGGCGCCCATCTGCATCATCAACGCAGCGTCGGCTGGAGTTGCGATTCCACCTGCAGTGAAAAGAACAACTGGCAACTTTCCAGTTTCGGCAACTTCTTTGACTAAGTCGTAGGGGGCTTGCATATTCTTTGCCGCTACATACAGTTCATCTTCGCGAAGTGTCGAAAGGCGGCGAATTTCGCCACCAATTGAACGCATATGCGTCATTGCGTTTGAAACATCACCGGTACCTGCTTCGCCCTTTGAGCGAATCATGGCGGCGCCTTCATTAATACGGCGAAGTGCCTCGCCTAAATTGGTAGCACCACAGACAAAGGGAATGGTGAAGTTCCATTTATCAATGTGGTTTTCCATATCTGCGGGAGTTAAAACTTCGGACTCATCAATGTAATCAACACCTAAGCTTTGTAAGATTTGCGCTTCAACAAAATGACCAATGCGCGCTTTAGCCATGACTGGAATTGACACAGCGGCCTTAATTTTTTCAATCATGTCTGGATCTGACATACGAGCTACGCCACCTTGCGCACGGATATCTGCAGGTACCCGCTCGAGTGCCATAACTGCAACAGCTCCTGCTGCTTCAGCAATCTTGGCTTGCTCGACATTGACTACGTCCATGATGACGCCGCCCTTAAGCATCTCTGCCATGCCGCGCTTTACTCGTGCTGTTCCTACATTCTGGCTCATGATGCTGCTCCTAGTTAGGTTTTCTTGGCGAGTTTTAGCTCGCGATCAGGGTGCTTACTCTACTTTGAATCAGGTGAAGTTGGCGCGGTGAGCGTGAACTCAGGCTTGCTATCGGTCAAGGCCACCCAGACTGAACCAGCTGCAAACTTAATCTCACTGCCATCGGCCAACGTCCAAGTTGTGCCAGTTTCGGCCGCCGGCCTGCTCCAGTTAGCTTTAAACGAACGCCCATCGCGCAAGATGTAGCCAGTGCCGGTTCCAACCGTTTCAGAAAGCGGCGTGTAACTACCATCAGAACCGCGAAAAATGGAGTCTGACATTTCAACAGTCTGAATTACGAAAGTAGTTGGACCTAACTGCTTGCCACCGGCTGCAAAATTTGCAACGCCGCCATTGCTTAACAACCAACGTTTCTCAGTTTTTGACCAGGTTGCTTCGTATTTTGATGCTGGCCAACGCAGCGATACCGAATCAATTGCAACGCCGCCCACTGGAGCTTCACCGAAACTCCAACCCACTGATTTAGAAGTAGCAACATCTCGACTATCGGCCTTAACTTTTTCCAGAAGTAAATCTCCTCGTAAGACCATGTCATACGGTGCCGACCTGTTCGCATCACGCGTGTAGATAGTCGGTGACTGACGTTGCGCGCCGTAATCCCAAAGACTCGAAGAAGAAATGACTGTCAGCATCGCTCGTTGCGCGCCACTGTAGGCAAAAATCACCTTGCCGTATTGCGCCAAAATATCAATATCCGAAATTCGAGCACTTCGAACTGGCCCAATGTTTGGTGGAATCACCGAAGAAAAAATTGCGGCCAAACGAGTTAGTCCACCTTCGACCTGTTCAATATAAACAACGTCAGCATCTTCTATCCCGATCTGCGGACGAGCACTCGAAGTGTCATCTATTTTCACTGCCAGAATCGGCCCATCGGTGCCAATGCGCCCACTAATCGAATTGTAAGTTATCTCATCCTGTGCCGGTGTTGATCCCTCATCGCTTGCACATCCAGAGAGCACAAGCGAGCAAACTACGAGGGCAAAAATTAATTTAGATCGCATCAGCTTCAAACTCATAGGTAACTGGTAACGGCGCTGTACCTGCTAGCCGGAATAATCTAAATACTAACTTGCTACGAATTAATTGAGTACGCGTAACTGATTCCACATGAATGGAGATTGCGACTTTAATCTTGTCAGTTAGTTGATCGAGTTCATGAAGCAAAGCCTGATCGGAGTTAGCCACAATGCTCTCCCGCTCAGCCAGCATCATTCCAAGGGCTCCGGATAAAACACTCTCAGCACTTGAACGATCCTCGATGTCGGCGCTCCGTGCTTGATACGCGCTCGCCGTAAGCAAGAGCGAAGTAGCCGGATCTGTTATTGAACTGCGAGCAACTTCAAGTGCGATCGCGGCTCTACGTTGCAAGAGCGAATCAAGTGTTGCCCAACTAGTCTCAACTCGATGATGTAAACGATCTAATCGACTGGCCGAGAAGGTTAAATACCAAAAAATTAGAATCGCCAGACCTGCGAAGAGAATTACGTTTTTCATCTTTACTCTCTCCCTAACAGTCTTGTCCAAGAACGGCTCTCTGATGTTAATGACACTTTCTGGCCAATAACCATAGCTAGTTCGTAAACTTCAAAAATCTCTTCCCCAACTTGACCCCAATCGAATCTTTGCGCATGAATTGCGCCCGCTGCGGCCAATTCTCTTCGTTTGGTTTCATCACGCAACAAATCAATAATTATCTTTGCGAGATCTTCAGAATTTTCAGATTCAAAGAGTGCGCCGTATTGACCATTGCCCAAAACATCGGCAAAGGCGGGAATATCACTGGCAACTACTGCCGCTCCCCCGGCCATCGCTTCAGCCAGAATGATGCCAAAAGATTCACCGCCAGTATTTGGTGCGATGTAAAGTGAAACACTTGCCAGAAAATCAGCCTTATCTTCTTCACTGATCTTGCCCAAGAATTCAACCCGATTCCGAAGTTGGGGATCCACCTTCGCTAAAACTTCCTCGCTATCGCCCGGACCGGCAATTAGAACGCGGATATCTGGAATGAAGCGCGAAATAATCGGCAACGCATCAAGAAGAACCGGCAAACCTTTACGATCTTCTTCGAAACGTCCTAAGAAACCAATTGTGTTGCCCTGCCATTCTGGGCGAGATGAACCATCGCGATAATTGTCTGCGTAAATTCCATTTGGAATCACGATCGCATCAGTCTCTAGATGCGCTGTTAGCGTTAAACGAGCGGATTCACTTACGGCAATCCGAGCCGAGAGTTTCTCAATAACTGGTTCCAGAATGGGCCCAATGGCGAAAATAGCTTTTTGGTATTTTGCCGCCGCATGAAATGTGCCAACCATTGCGCCTTCGCCAGCCCAACAGGCAAGGAGTGATAGTGAAGGTATCGCTGGCTCATGCAAGTGGAGCAAATCAAAGTCACCATCATTGATCCAGCTACGGACTCGACTATTCGCGCCAACGCCAAACAACACTCGAGCAACTGCGCCGTTATAAGGAATCGAAACTGCGCGACCAGCGCTAACAACATAATCAGGTAAATCTTCGCTTTCAGTTGCAGGCGCTAATACTTC
>Ga0209617_10000330_pt1 | contig 20257 bp, 18 predicted proteins | sample LakEriepJuly2011_2_FD_187459 | JGI IMG/M metagenome (GOLD analysis project Ga0209617, IMG submission 187459) | Freshwater microbial communities from dead zone in Lake Erie, Canada - CCB epilimnion July 2011 (SPAdes) (version 2) | ecosystem: Environmental > Aquatic > Freshwater > Lentic >...
ACGGCCTCGACCGCGCGAATCTCTTCGCGCCGGACGACGAGCGTTGCAGCAACTTGCTTGGCCACCGTCGCGTCGAGCGCCGCGCGAAGTGCGGTCAATTCAGCCTCTGCCTCGGCCGTTTGAGGTGCTTCCTCTCCCGCCTCACGCATGCGATCTTCGGCACGACGCAGCGCTTCACCTGCACGCGCGGTTTCGCCTTGCGCGCGCAGCTCGGCGATCTTCGCCTCGAAGAGACTTGGCGAGCGCTCTTCCAACGACATGAGCGCAAGAATGCGCCGACCGGTCGAGCGCATCGCAGCCTTCAATTGGATGGGATCTTGCTCGGCGCGCGTCGCCAAGGTTTTGCCCCACTCTTCAGAAACACGCGACGCGATGCGAATCGCCCGCGCGAGTTCTTCATCGGTCAACTCGCGACGTGCGAGGTCACTCAGAAACTCATCGGCCACGAGACCATCAAGAAACGGTCGATCGCGCCCACCAAATCCGCCAGCGCGCGGCCAATCGGGCGGAAGCGCACCACCCGATCTTCCACCGCGCGACGCGCGATCGCGACGAGGTGCGTCGGGCGGCTCACCATCGCGTCCGTCACTGTCACGATCTTCGCGCGTTGTTTCTTGTTCGCGCGACGTTGATGCGCTCTGCTCGGCGGTTTGCGCGCTCTGTTGCTCGGCAACGCTCGCTGGCGATGTTGTGTTCTGCGCGAACGAGACGGCTGCAGCCGCGCTTGAACCGAGCAACACCGCCGCGAAACCAAACGCAAAGGCCGACGACGCGACAAGCTTCAAGCCGATCGAGCGGTTCAGCGGTCGCAGCGCGATCTGCGGTGCAAGCGGAAGTCGTGCGTTGTTTTCAACCGTGTTGCATTCACGCATGACAGACCTCCATCAGTCGTCGGAACAACGCACGAGAACCCGTGGACCGGTGCGCTCTTCTTCCGAAACCATAACGCGAAGCTCTTGCTCGTTGGTCAGCGAAGCGCGGCACTCTGCGAAACAATGGCCGCGAATTCGCCAGAAAGCGCATCAAAATCAAGATCAAGGTCGGCGTCGAGACTCGTCGAGACACTTGACGACAAACTCGACGTCAAACTCGAGGAAGCTGACGCGAGCCACGCGCCGTCGACAGACGCAGCACTTCGCATAGCGCGAGACGCAGTCGCATCCAACGAGACACCCTCATACGCGAGGCGCCGCGGTTCCGACAGTGCGACAACGATCGCGCGTTCTGGCATCGCCGACGAACGCGAGGGATGCAGTTCGACGAGCGCTCGTTCGTAGTGTTCCGGAGTCGGCACGCGGGTGCGCGCATCGCCTGCGCGAGCCGCGTTCAGACCGCTCGACGTCGATGCGTTGTCATTCGGATTCGTCGATGGAGCGGTTGAGCGACCATCGACAAGCACTTCACCCGGAGCCATCGGCTGTTCAGTCACATTCGATCGCGCGAAGACCACCGCAAGCGCGGCAACGCCGCCAACGACCGCGACGGCAGCAGCAACGCGTAGCCAAGGCATAGATCGCGGCATCGACCGCGCACGAGACGCAGCGACGCTTCCCGAAACGGTCTTTCCAGAGACGAGCGCCCCGATGTGGCTACCGATGCGACCAACAACTGGCGAAACCGCGTCACCCGCCAGTGGCAACTGCAGGTCGCTTGCCGCGAAGATCCGCTCCTCGGCGTCTTGCGAGAGCCGCGCACGACGGGAACGCCCGACGCGGTTGAGTTCGCGCACCAACGCGTCAAACTCATCGCCCGCTTGGCGAGGAAGGCCGCCCGCGGCATGAGCCGCAGCATGGTCGTGGAACGCCCCGCGCACGGACTCATCATGCCCGTCGTGCCCGTCGCCGTTCGTTTCGAGGTTGTCTTGTCGGTCAGCCATGGCTGTCGTCACTTTCAACTCGCCGAAGCGAGGTCCAACCCACTCGTTCAACGGGCGATCTGCCCGAAGATTGCCTCCAACCAACGCCTTCTCCACACAATCGCCCGCAGATTTCCTTCAGGTCTCCCAACCCGCGCATCTCAACCGCGGGCCGTTCCCCTCCGCATTCACGTCGCCCCATCCCCTCGCCGCGACGATGGCGCGGGCCCACCACCACCAACGTCCGTGCCATCGACCCCAAGGTCTTCCAGAATCGCTTTCAGTTTCTTGAGTGCTCGGTGATGGCGCGCGAGAAGCGTTCCGACGGGCTCCTCGTAGTAGTCTGATAACGCCTTAAAGCTCAGCCCGCCGGTGTGTCGGAGGTCGATGATCTCTCGGTCCGACTCCGAAAGTCGCGCCAACGCGAGTTCGAGTTTCGATCGCACCTCGGGCGCGAGTCCGCGCCCGCCGCGCTCACGCGAATCCGGCATGCCAACAAACGCCTCGTCCGTCGAACTCCGCGCTTGCCGCGATCGCCGGCGCATCTCGTCACGCAGTCGGTTCATCGCGATGCGAAAGAGCCACGACTCGAAGCGGCCCGACTCGACATACGACGCGATTTTCGCGGCAAGCGTGCAGAACGTCGACTGCACGATCTCTTCGGAGAGTTCGTCGTCACGACATTGGGCGCGCACGATGCCGAAGACGCGCGGCGCGTAGAGCGCAACGATCGCACGCCACGCCGATGAGTCGCCTCCGGCGGCGAGCTTCAGCAGTCGCTCGAGTTCACCAGAGTTCTCCTCTGTGGCGACATCCTCACGGGAAACGGCGTCACTCGGAACAGTTCGGTTGGTCGAGTTTCGAGACGCGCCACCAGACGCGCCACCAGACGCACCACCAGACGCACCACCGCCGCGAGACTCATCTTGAGCCCGATCGAAGGAGGGATCGCGGTCGTCTCTGGGCATGCTTCGAACTTCGATCGAGTTCCGCGTCGCAGACGTTGCTCAGCGTAACGACGAACCCCTGCCTCGATTGCCGCGAGTTCTCACGCAATGCCCAGTGTCCGCATTCTTCGGAGCGAGCACCGTGCGCGTGGCGCACACGGCAACTGTGGCAATCATCGCGACCATCGACGCCCTGATCTCGGCGTCGAAACACGCGTCGCTCAAACCGGCAGATCATCGATCGGCTCTTCAACCACACGAACCCGCGTCGGGGTCGCAAGTCGTCGCATGCCGCCGTCGCCGCCCCCATGACCACCACTGTGCCCACCACTGTGCCCACCACTGTGCCCACCGCCATCGTCATACCCGCCCGGTGGCGAGGCATACGAAAGGCTCTTGAAGCGCGTGGTTGCGCCATCCCACATGAGGTTGACTGTTCCCGTCGGACCGTTGCGTTGCTTCGCGAGGATCAACTCCGCCGTACCAACCTTGTCGGGGTTCTCGTCGGCCCAGTTCGGATCGCCGCGGTGGTAGTAGTCCTCGCGGTGGAGCATCATCACAACGTCGGCATCCTGTTCGATCGAGCCCGATTCACGGAGATCGCTCATGCGCGGACGATGGCCTTCGCGCTGTTCCGCCGCACGATTGAGCTGCGAAAGACAAAGCACGGGCAAATCCAGTTCACGTGCCATCGCCTTGATGCCACGCGAGATTTCGCTCACTTCGAGCTGACGACTTTCAACGCGCGAACCCGAACTCATGAGCTGCAAGTAGTCGATCGCGATGAAGCCAATACCAAATCGCTCTTTCAAACGACGCGCTTTCGAGCGCATTGCAAGCAGCGACAGACCTGGCGTGTCATCGATGAAGAGCGGAAGTCGTGAGATTTCACCGCAGGCCGACATCAAGCGGCGATAGTCGTCACTTCCAAGCATGTGCTTGCGCATGCGTTGACTATCGATTTGCCCAAGCGCGCACAACATACGTTGGATGAGTTGTTGCCGACCCATTTCGAGACTGAACATCAGGCTCGGCACGCCGTTCTGCGCGACTTGCTCGATGAGGTTGAGCGCAAGCGCGGTCTTACCCATCGACGGACGCGCCGCGAGAATGATCATTTCGCCGCGCTGCAGGCCGTTGGTCATTTCATCGAACTCGCCATAACCCGTGCGCACACCCATGAAACCCTTGCCGTCACTCGCTTCGATCAAACGCATCGTCTCATCGACGAGCTCTTGCGCCGTCGCGACAACGCCCTGCTCACGCTTCTGCGCGATGCGGAAAATGCGCTGTTCAGCGCTCTCAAGGAGATTCTGCGCTGGCTGACGCGACGTATGCGCTTCTTCCAGAATCGAACCTGCGGCCGCGATGAGTTCGCGCGTCGTCGCCTTCTCGCGGACGACTTGCGCCCAGTGCACTGCGTTTGCCGCGCTTGGCACACCTTCGGCGAGTTGCACGAGATACTCAAAGCCGCCGATCGCTTCGACGAGATTGCGATCGACAAGCAACTGATTGAGCAGCACAAGATCAACCGTCGCGTGCCGCTCGTAGAGTTCGATGATGGCGTCGTAGATGCGTCCGTGACGAGGCACGGAGAAGTCGTCGCCAGAACGAACGACGGTGATCACATCGCCGACAACTTTCGGATCCCACAACACCGCGCCGATGAGACCCATCTCGGCCTCAATCGCAACGGGCGGTTCGGCGCCGAAGAGTGCTGCAACATCACGACGCTGCGATTCCGTTTGGCCATCGCCGCCTGTACGACCGCGGCGGGGTCCGCCACGCGAACGACGCGCGCCGCCACCAAAATCGCCACCCTGCGTTCCGTCGTTGTTGGTGAATTCGTCCTGCACGCGGCGGAGCCTACACGCTCAAAGCGTGTTCGAACAGGTTTCACACGTGAAACGCACGAAGTCTCGCCGCATCTTGGCCGGCGCGCGAGCGCGTCTCGCGGAGCACGCGAGTCGCTTCGATCGAAGCGACTTCACGCGTCAGGTCACTTCACTCGTCCGAGTCCGTCGACGCACCTACACGCGCAACAACCTGACCATCTTCGAGCGACTGCTGCATGAGACGTCCAACCTTGAAGCGCACGCTCTTGCGCGGCGGCACAGCAACGCGCTCCAACGTCTTCGGATTCTGCGCGACACGACCAGCACGGGCACGGATTTCAAATACGCCGAAGTCGCGGAACTCCAAACGATTGCCGCGGGCGAGCTCGTCGATCACGTGATCAAGGAAACTCTGCACCGCACGTCGCACGTCGGTGCGCGGCAGCGCCGTGTCTTGAGCGACGCGTTCGATGAGATCCTTCTTGGTCGTTGTTGCCATCACACACCTCGGCCGGCCCAGGCCGTTCGAAATTCAAATCGGGGAACCTCACGCTCTCTTGGGAGCAGAGAACTCCGCGAGTATCCAACGACAGGGCATCGGAAGTCAAGAGTTCAGCAGAGATTGCGTTCTCGGGACGTCGTTCGTTCCACCTCGCCGATCTGTATCACTTGCGCGGCATCCGAAGAGGCGAGCTTTCAGCCGACAAATGGCGTTTTCGCTTGCTTCACCACGACTGCGGCGCATCGTCAGGCCCGGAGGAAGTGCCGTGGACAACCTGAAGATTAGAAATCGGTTTCGAGTTCTCGGCCCTCGTCTCGTGTGCGCGGCTGGCGCTGTCGCTCTGGTGACGCTCGTCGGCTGTGCTCCGAAAGTCACTGAGGTCGTGCCCACACGCGCTGAAACTTCGTCGACGCTGGTCATGACCAACGCGCGCGTTGGCTTCGATCGCAACGATGCGAAACTCGGCACGCAACGCGAAGCGCTCTCGCGGACGTACGAACTTTCGAATACCGCGACGTTCGATCGTCAACGCATCGTGAATGGTCGTCCCTACACCGACTTCGACACGATCACGCGCTCACGCGAGAACTTCTCTCGTTGACGACGCGCGCGATCGCCGCGCGCACTCGCTCTTCGCCTTCGAGAAATGCAATGGAGAGTTGTGGAATCAACAGCTCCATCGCACTTGAGGACTTCACGTCGAGTTTCACGAAGTCTTTGCGCGACAACACCACCTCGCGTACGCCCGCGCGTGACGCTGCCTGCTCGAGTTCGGCAAGCGTGAATGGTCGATGATCTGGCTTCTCCAACTTCGCGATCATGCGCGCACCGGCGCGAACGACCATTTCATGAAAGTGGCTTGGATTCCCGAGTGCGCACGCAGAGAGCACTCGACGTTCTGCGAATTCCGCGACAGAGATCACTTCGCGTCCACGCGCAGCCATCACTTCAAGTCCATCCCATGTATGCACGCACACTGCATCATGCGGACGACCTCGGAACTTCGCGACGAGTGCCGCCGCGCGAGCGCGCTGCACTTCGTCATCCGATTTCGTGAGCACCACGAGATCCGCGCGAGAGAGATTGCGCGCGGGTTCGCGCAGCCAACCGTTTGGCAAGAGATCGCCATCAAGTCCGGGCCGCGATGCATCGACGAGCACAACATCGAGATCTCGCGCGAGTTGGCGATGTTGAAATCCGTCGTCGAGAAGAACTGCCGCGCGATTTCGCCAGTTTTCTGCAGTCAAAGGTGCAAGTTCTGCAACGAGCGCTTCTCGTCGACGCGCGCCCACAACGACTTTCGCCATCGGCGCAGTGGATGCATACTCCGCCGCTTCATCGGAGATGACCTCGCTTGAAGCGCCCACTCGTGCAGCGCGATAGCCGCGCAACGCGATGATCGGTTTCGCACCGATCGACGCGAGTTCCGTGGCGCACCAAGCGACAAACGGACTTTTTCCTGTTCCGCCCGCGGTGAGATTTCCAATCGACACAACCGACGGCGCAACAGCTACAACTCCACCGACACTCGCGCGATTTTCACTCGCACGAACTTCAAGTCGCTCGACGCCAACGCCGCGATCGAAGCGCGCATTTCGCCACGCGACGCCGATCCCATAGCAACGAGCAAGTGGCCACGTGATGGGCGACATCCACGCAGGAAGCGGACCGCGCACATCAGGCATTCCGTCCATCTCCTGGCGCGGATTTACCACCGCCAAAGACTTCACGCTTCAGTTCGCTGTACTCACGAATCCCGCCGCGAAGGACAAGGATGACATCGACGATCGCAAGCAAAAACCAGAGCACAAGCGCGAGCAGTGCCACCGACCACGCGGTTGCCCACGCGACGCGATCTTCATGTGGATGAACAAACGTGAGCGCACGAACGAGCGGCACAAGTGCCGCCAGCGCAAACACGATCCCCGTGCGCCGCACACGCCGTTGGAGCACCGGCACATCACTTCGTCCAAGACGCGCGAAGTACCAGAGCAGCGCAATCGCGAGGACACATGCGATCGGCACACTCACGGCCGCGGGAATCATGTGCCACGGACCGAGATCGCGCCCCGCGAGCGCAGGGTCAATCGTGCCCTCGTTCATCGCGAGTACGTTTGTCCACGTCGTGCGCAAGATCGGCAGCCATGCGCTCATGCGCTCCGCTCCGATGCGCGGCTCACGCGTGGATGCGCGGCATCGCTCGGTTGGTCTCGCAAGACTTCGCGCAGCATAGGTTCGAGGCGGCGAAGCGGAAGCCCAACAACGGTCTCCGGATCGCCTTCACAGCGAACGGGCCAACCCCGCGCGATGACCTCGGGCAAGTTGTAGCCGCCAGCCTTGCCCTTCCAGGCACCCAACTCGATGAAGCGCTCGAACTCGTCGTCGGGAATCTCGCCAAGGACAATCCAAGCCATATCGCGCCCCACTCGACACACTCCGTCAGGGCCCATCAGACACCAGCCTGTCACCACTCCGTGACCGCGACCAGTGAGCGACTTGATCATCGTTCGCGCATCCTGGTCGTCCCTCGGCTTGCCTAACACGACACCGTCGCGTTCGCAGACCGTGTCCGCCGCAAGGATCCATGCAGGAGGCGCACCGCGTGCAGCGCGCCGCGCAGCAACCCGACGTGCTTTGAAGTGGGCGAGCGCCGGAGCAACCTCACGGGCTTCAACGTCGCCAAGCACAAGCGCACTGTCGTCGAGGTCCGCAGGCTCCACCTCGATCTCAAAGCCCGCGTCCCGCAACATGGCGATCCGCCGCGGCGAACCGCTCGCAAGGACAAGGGTCGCCGTGGAAACGGGCGACGAACCGTTGGTCCAATCGGAACCTGATGCGCGTTCTGCCACGGCGCGAAGATAGCGACGAACGACAGAATCCGTGTGATGACGAGCACGAGTCGCTACGCTTTCGGTTCCAGAGATTGACAACAGCTTGCGAATACGTGACTCTTCCGCCCCGCCGATCTGTTCCATCCCGAGTTCGCTTCGCACCGCCAAACTACTCAGCCGAAGGCCGATGACCTCGTGACCGACGACCAGACCAACAGCAATCGCGACAGGCCCGTCCGGATGTCCGGCGAGGATGCAGCGTCGACAGGCCCATCACCGGCGGGCACGCAGGCGGGCGACGGATCGCGCGCGGGCTCCAACTTTGACACGATGCTTGGGCGCGTCGTCGTCGAGCGTGGCCTCGTCACCCCGGAGGAACTCGACCAGTGCTCGAGCGATCAGCGTTCGCGCGGACGCACGTCTGCGCCGATCACGCTCGCGGAACTCTTGGTCGAGAAGGAGTTTCTCACGAAGCGCCAAGTGGAACGGCTTCGCGGAGACCTCGAGGCTGTCAAGACAAGTCAGCAGATTCCCGGCTACCGCATCATTCGGAAACTTGGCGCGGGCGCCATGGCGACCGTTTTCCTCGCGAAGCAACTGTCGCTCGACAGGCTCGTCGCGATCAAGGTGCTCCCCAAGAAGTTCTCGCAGAATCAGAACTTCATCGAGCGCTTTCTCCGCGAAGGTCGCGCGGCGGCCAAGCTTTCGCACAACAACATTGTTGCCGCGTATGAAATCGGCCAAGCGGGTGAGCATCATTTCTTCGTGATGGAGTACGTCGACGGCGACACGGTGTACGACCGAATTGTCGCGCGGAAACGCCTTCCCGAACGCGAGGCGCTTGAGATCATTCGACAGGTTGCCTCGGCGCTGCAACACGCGCATGAGATGGGCTTCATTCACCGGGATATCAAGCCGAAAAACATCATGATGACGACCGGCAATGTTGCGAAACTTGCCGACCTCGGCTTGGCACGTGCAATGAGCGACAAGGAAGCCGCGGAAGCGGAATCCGGCCGCGCGTACGGAACGCCGTACTACATCTCACCCGAGCAAATCCGCGGTGCTGTGCACATCGGGCCACCGGCCGACATCTACGGACTCGGCGCAACCTTCTACCACATGGTCACGGGCAAACTGCCCTTCGACGGTACGACGCCGTCGCAAGTGATGCATCGACATTTGAAGGACGCGCTTGTTCCGCCGGATCACGTGAATCCGCAAGTCTCGGGCGGAACTGCGCTCATCATCGAAACGATGATGAAGAAAGATGCGCGCGAGCGTTATCAAAGCGCGCGTGATCTCGTGCGCGATCTTGAACTTGTACTCTCGGGCCAGGAGCCTGAGTACGCGAAGCCCGCGGTCGACATTTCGACGATTTCCTCCGCGGTTTCCGCATCGGCGCAGGATCCGATTGCGATCGTGCGCAAGGATGATCCCAAGCCTTTCGCGAGTCTCCCCGCGATTGTCCTCATCGCCGTGCTCGCGGTTGGGAATATCGTGCTGCTCGCGGTCGCGCTTCTCCGTTAATCGGATGCGCGCTCGCCCGCGCGGCGGGCAACGACAACATCGAAGCCCTCGCGCCTGAGCCGCACATGCGCCGCACATGAGCCGCACATGCGCCCCAACTGAGCCCATTTGAGCCCCATTTGAGGCTATGAGATCGGCGCGTGTGACAACTCGCGGCGATCGCCTCAGCGGTGACCTCAACAAGAACCTCGGCGACGACTTCAACAACAAGGAAGCCGTCAACAATGAGGACGCGGCGACAGCTCAGTCGGCAACTTCGACCATCACCTCAACCTCGACGGTCGCGTCGAGTGGAAGCGCGTTGGTTCCGACCGCGGCGCGCGCATGCCGACCCGCCTCGCCAAAGACCTCTTGCATGAATTCGCTCGCACCGTTGGCAACCTTGGGTTGGCCATCGAAGCGATCATCGGATTGCACGAAAACGCCCAATCGCACGACGCGCCGAACCTTCGAAAGATCGCCGCCGAGTTGGTCGGCAACCACCGCCAACGCGTTCAGTGCACACTGCTTCGCAGCCTTCTGCGCATCTTCGATCGAGACCTTCGACGGCACTGGTCCGGTGGCAAGAAGGGCTCCGCTCGCCATGGGCAACTGGCCCGACACCACGATCAGGTTTCCAGTCCGAACCGCTGGCACGTAGGCAGCAACGGGCTTGGGTGCGGCGGGGAGGGTGATACCGAGGCGCTCAAGCGCGGCGTGTGGATTGGACATCGTGGGTCTCCGAGGAGGGACCCATCCTACTGCACGCTCCCGGGAGCGGCGGCGCGAACGGGAAGTCGATCGAACCGGATCGAGTTCGAACGCTTGGTTCCGCCTGTGATCGGTCACCCGGTCGAGCCCGTCGAACTCACCGAAACCCGACCAACCAACTGTCCGCTCTACTTCTGTTCCGAATTCTCCTTACACAGGAACTTGACACACACGGCACACGTACTACTCTGCGCTTGTTACCTGACGGTTGCGGCTATCTCGAGGTCGAGCCACCTTCTTCCGGCTCCTCTTCACACCGTCCTGATTGTGTTTCTTGTCGGCCCCCCGACGCTTCCGCCGCAACCGCCGACAATTTGAAACCCTGCCTGAGCGATGCTGCACATCTTGGCAGCAGAACCTCATCAGCACGGTGCTGCCCCCGAAAGCGACCACCAGACCCGTTTCATGGTCTGTGAGGCATGTGCAAACGCCCTACAACAGCGCTTGCGACTGTCTCGGCTGCTTTCTGAACGCTCGACGGCCTCGAGTACGTCAATGCCCAACCGCTCATTTGAGTGCCGTTGGGGCACATTGAGGTGCGGCGAGGTTTGATAGCGAGGTTCAATGAGGTCCGTAGGGATCCAATGAGGCCCCTCACGCATTCCTTGGTTGGGCGCGGCAGTTCCGAATCGGGTTGTTGACGCGATCGCGAACCGATCCAGATCGACCGAATCTCGGCCCCATGCTCCATGCATGGCCCCCGATTCAGTCACTGAGCAGGTTCCAACGCGAAGCACCCCGGGCCGCTGCGAGTGCTCTCCGCTCAGAAGGCCTCAGATGAAAGCCTGACTGGCAGTCTTTCATCTTCTGGCGCCCCGATCCGTTGTTTTGATCGAAGCAGGCTTGTCCGCTGAACGCGTCGCTGCGTTTCGGCGTACCTGAGGGCGTTCTGAGCCCGCTTCCTCCGGTCAGGCTGCTCAGGATTATCGGATTGCCGTTCTCGGCGTGTTTCTTTCCACGCCGCCTTCATTCCCCCAAAGTGGGCCAACAACTGCCGTTCGCCCACGAAATTCTTTCAGGAGTCACTCATGCGAACTGACACGAACCGCAATAAGAGCGGCCTCGCACGCGGGTTCACCCTCGTCGAACTGCTCGTCGTCGTGGCGATCATCGCCCTCCTCATCGGCCTGCTTCTGCCGGCCCTGAGCAAGGCGCAGCGCTCGGCGAAGACCCTCCAGGACTCGGCAAACATCAGCCAGATCCACAAGGGCTTCCTCACCTACGCCAACCAAGACGACAAGGGCCGCCTCCCGATCCCAGGCCTGATTCGCCGTCAGTCGGTCGGTGGCACGTTCTACCCGGGCCAGGGTGAAGAGAACCCGACCCAGAACAAGACCGAAGCGCTCTACAGCTCGATGATCGCCAAGGGCTTCATCACGCCAGAAGTCTGCGTCTCGCCGGTTGAGACGAACCCCGTCGTCAAGACGAAGTCGGACTACAACTACAGCTCGTACAACCCAGGCGCCGCGGGCGACGCTGCAGGTCCGTTCCACTGGGACGCGTCCTTCAAGGCCAACATCTATGCCAATCCGGACGGTGGCGCGATTAACGTGTCGCACACCTCTTACGCGCACCTTGCACTCATTGGCGACCGCAAGAAGTACCACTGGTCGAACAAGGCTGACGGTACCCGTCCGCATATCGGCAACCGCGGCACCTTCAAGGGCAAGGTCCAGGGTGACAACTACTCGAAGAGCTACACCCTCTCGTTCCACGCTCCCGACGACACCTGGGAAGGCAACATCTGCTACGGCGACAACCACGTCAGCCTCGAGAAGAGCCTCATCCCTGACACCGTTCAGTATGAGTGCGGTAGCTCGAACCTCGCGAAGGACAACCTCTTTACCGTCGACACCTACTTCCAGTCGACCCAGTGCGGCGGTCCGATCCTCGGTGGTGACACTTGGCTCTGCATGCACCACGGTGCAACGGCGACCCTCGTCGCTGAGTCCAAGGAACTCCTGACCAACGGCGCAACGCCAACCAACTGAGAGAAACATGCTCTTGGCAGCCTCTCCTAGGGCGCCAAAGCAAGTTTCAACAGAAAGCAATTCAAGTCCTTTCGCTCATCTCTTTCGGAGCAGAATCATGCAAAAGAATTCAGCCATCCGCAGCAGCCGCGGCTTCACGCTCATCGAGCTGCTCGTCGTCATGGGCATCATCGCCCTCCTCCTCGCGATCCTCCTCCCCGCTCTCGGTAAGGCTCGCGCCACCACCAAGCGCGTGAAGGATTCGACGCAGCTTCAGCAGATCCACAAGGGCTTCATCACCCTGTCGCTCGACTACAACGGAACTTACCCAACGCCAGGTCTCATCAACCGCGTGGGTACCAACCCAGGCGTCGGCGCTGAGGATCTTTCGAAGAACACCCACGCGAACATGTACTCGGCCTGCATCATGAACAACGCGTTCGATGCACAGTCGCTCGTTTCGCCGGCGGAAGTCAGCACGAACGTGCTCGCGTACGCCAACTACAACTTCGATTCGTACAACGTCACCGCCGCGTCGGATCTCTACTGGGATCCGAACATGAAGTCGGACCTCACCACCCTTTCGAACACCAGCTACGGAACCCTCCACCTCGCGGGCACCCGCAAGGCGAAGGAGTGGAAGGACACCAAGAACTCCAAGTTCGTGGTGCTCGCCAACCGTGGCGTGAAGAACGGTAGCTTGGCTCCGGCTGACTACAACAACTCGCGCACGCTCCAGATCCACGGCGCTGCGAAGCAGTGGGAAGGCAACGTCTGCTTCAACGACAACCACGTCATCTTCGACAACAAGTTCTCGCCAGATGGCATCGGTTCCTTCACGGCCTCTGGCTCGACGGTTCCGGTTCCAGACAACATCTTCGCGGATGACACCGTGGCGAACGGCGCTGACTCGTGGCTGACCGTCATCTCGGCGGTGAGCGCGGCAGGCGCCCCCACCGTCACGTGGGACTGATTCTCACGTGGGACTGATTGTCACGTGGGACTGATTGTCTGCAAGGCACGTCGTACTGACACGTGACTTTGGGATACATGTGCCGGACAGTCTGAACGAGACCTTCCGACACAAAACTCAAGCTTTCCGCGGCCGACCAGAGTTCCTGGTCGGCCGCGGTGTTTTTCGGCCGCGGTGTTTTCGCACAAGCCCGTCCGAACGAAGCTGGTCGTCAAGCGCCCGTCTCCGTCTCTCGAGCACCAGGACTTCAACGCTACGATGCGAACATGCTGCGTGGAACGGAATGCGCTCAATCTCGACGGTCTCTGAGGTCTCCACGCTTTCCGATCCCACATGCCTTCACGCGATATGCAGCGCCGCTCCTCGCAGCACTCCTGTCCTGTGTCGCGCTGTTCGCTGCGTCCCGCGATGCCGCTGCGCAGGCGGTTCCCGGCACGACTCCGATCGCTGTTCCCGCTGGAAGGCAAGCCGAGCGCGTTGCAGTACTCCCCGTGACTGGACCCATCGACTCCGTCACGCTGTGGTCCATTGAACGCCGACTGAAAGCCGCCACCGAGCAAGGGTTCCAAGCCGTCGTCCTCGAACTCGACACGCCCGGCGGCGAAGTCGGTGCGACCATTGATATCTGCCTGCGCATCAAGAGCGAAGCACCCGCAAACACCGTCGCATGGATTCATCCGAAGGCCTACAGCGCAGGCACGCTCATCGCGCTTTCCTGCCGCGAGATCATCGTCGCGCCGGGCTCCGTGTTTGGTGACGCGGCACCCATCGTGGCGATCCCCGGACTCGGATTGCAACCGCTGCCGCAAGCGGAGCGCGCCAAGATGGAGTCGCCGCTTCTTGATGAACTCGACGCGGCGGCTGAGCGTCGCGGTGACGATCCACGACTCTTGCATGCGTTCGTTGTGACGGAGCGCGAACTCTGGCTTGCCGAGCGTGCATCCGACGGAGCGCGGCGCTTCGTTGATCGCGCCGATCTTGAACTGCTCGAGATCGATCCTCAGTCTGCTCCGGCGAAACTTGAATCCGGAAGCGGACGCCGCCCCGCGTCCCCCGCTGAACTTGCACTCGACCCGCAGGACAACTGGCGCATCGTTGAAACGATCGATGACGGCACACGACTCCTCGTCGCGCAATCCGATGAAGCGCTTCGATGGGGCCTCGCGGCCGCGAGCGTGAAGGATGACCAAGAGTTGCAGCAGTTCTTCGCCGCCCGCGAGATCGTGCGCTTCCCGGAGAGTTGGACCGAGTCGGTTGTGCGATTGATTGTCTCATGGCCGATGCGCATCTTGCTCATCGCGATTTTCGTCGTGGCGCTTGTGATCGAGACGCTGCATCCTGGCATCGGAATCGCTGGCGCGATCGCCGCGGGCGCGCTCATCCTGCTTGTGGGCGCACCAGGGCTGCTTGGTCTCGCCGAGTGGTGGGAGATTCTTCTCGTCATTCTCGGGATCGCACTCATCGGCGTCGAGATTTTCATCACCCCTGGCGTCGGCTTCATTGGGCTCTTCGGCGCCGTCTGCGTGCTCTTCGGCCTCATCGCAAGTTTCACCGGTTCCGATCCAACCAGCGCGGGCGAACGCTCGTTGCTTCTCACCGCGTCAACCACCACCGTGGCAGGCCTCGTGATCGGCGGCCTCCTCACGTGGTTTGCGTCGCGCTGGTTCCGCGAAACGACCATCTTCAAGAGAGCCGTGCTTTCCGCTTCCGTCGTTGGAGGCCATGAAATGCCATCTCTCAGTGAACCGCGCATGCCCGCCGTTGGCGTACGTTGCTTCGCCGATACCGACCTTCGACCTGCAGGACGTGTACGCGTCGCGGACGAACTCTTCGACGCGCAGTCCACGGGCGACTACATTGCGCGCGGCGCCGCAGTCGTTGTGATTGCGCGCTCGGGAAGTTCTGTGATTGTGGAACCCCTGCGCGAAGAGTCGAGCGAATCGTGATGATTCGCCATTCCACGCGCCAGCACACGAAAGCCACATGAACGGCGAATCATCCTCCGGTCACCTCATCGCATCGATCCTGCTCGGCGTTGCCGCGTTCGGGATCTTCTTCATCGAGTTCGTGATTCCGTCTGGCGGACTCCTCGCGATTCTCTGCGTGATTTGCGCGATCGCTTCGGTCGTGCTCGGTTTCATGCACGATGCGACGCTGGGCATGACGCTGCTCGCGCTCTACGGGCTTGCCGCTCCGTTCATGCTGATGTTCGGGCTGCGGCTCGCAACGAAGTCGCCGATGGGTCGCCGCATGGTGCTCTCCGCAGAGGACCCCGCGCGAACAGGCGCAAAAATCGCTGAACCGTCGACGGATCTTCCGAAGGTTGGTGCACGCGGCGAAGCAATCACACCGCTGCGACCCGCGGGTTTTGTCCGCATCGGTGGCCGACGCCTCGACGCGAGCGCCGAAGGCGACCTCATCGACTCCGGAACTTCCATCGAAGTTGTTTCCGTGCGCGATGGACAAGTACGCGTCCGCGTCGTGCGCTGAACCTTGCTACGCTGCGCCACCGAGTTCCGTCGAAATCCGCCGTGTTTCCGGGAAGCGACCGCTGTGGCGAACACCGACGGGCGCGATTTCTGCACTCTTGAAAGGACACCGAACGATGACCTCGCTCCTTGCCCAAAATGTCACGCCAACCCAAGTGATCGTTTGGATCATTCTGGGTATCGCCTTCCTGATCGGCCTCTTCCTCTTCTTTGCGATGCTCGGCGTGCTGAAGCTGTACGTGCAGGCACTCTTCAGTGACGCGAAGGTCGGCATGCTTGACCTCATCATGATGCGGCTCCGAAAGGTCCCACCGGAGGTCATCGTCCTCAACCGCATTTCAGCGAAGAAGGCCGGGCTCGACATTCCAACCGACTTGATGGAAGCGCACTATCTCGCGCGCGGAAACATCAGTCGTGTGGTTGCTGCGATGATTGCTGCGGATAAGGCGTCAATCGAATTGCCTTGGAACCGCGCGACGGCCATCGACCTCGCGGGCCGCGACATTCTCGACGCCGTGCAGACGTCGGTGAATCCGAAGGTCATCGATTGCCCGAGCGTGCAGTCGGGGAAGACCACGATCGATGCGGTCGCGAAGGACGGCATTCAGCTTCGAGCAAAGGCACGCGTCACCGTCCGCACTGCAATTTCGCGACTCGTTGGCGGCGCGACCGAAGAAACCATCATTGCGCGCGTCGGTGAAGGCATCATTTCAACCATCGGTTCTGCGGGGGATCACAAGAGCGTGCTCGAAAACCCCGACCGCATTTCGAAGACGGTGCTTGCGAAGGGACTCGACTCGGGAACGGCATTTGAGATTCTTTCGATCGACATCGCGGACGTCGACGTCGGCGAGAACATCGGTGCTCAACTGCAAGCCGCGCAAGCGGAAGCGGATACCAAGCGCTTCCAAGCACAGGCCGAGCAACGTCGCGCGCTCGCCGTCGCACAGGAAGTGGAGTATCAAGCCGAGGCGCAGAAGAATCGCGCGCTCGTTGTGCTCGCCGAAGCCGAGGTGCCGAAGGCGGTGGCAGAGAGCCTCCGCACGGGCAAACTCGGCTTGATGGATTACTACCGCATGCAGAATCTCACTGCGGATACCGCGATGCGTACAGCGATCGGTGGCGGCGGAACCTCGCAGGCCTGACCTGCGAGAGACTGCGCGACGTTTGGGCTGGGAAGGATCTTCACCTCACGATGCCGACACTTTTCGTCGTCATGCCTGTCTACAACGAGCCTGCGACACTAGGCGAAGCGGTCGCGCGTGCGCGACGTGCGCCACTCCCCGATGGCTGGCAGGCGCAGGTTGTACTCACCGATGATGGATCAGATGACGCCACCCGCGCATGCGTCCGCGCACTCGGCGACCAAGGCGAAGCGCTTGTCTCGTTTCATCCGAAGAATCGCGGCAAAGGCGCCGCCATCCGAACGGGCTTCGCGCGTGCACTCGAACTCGCACGCGACGAAGACGCTGTTGTCATTCAAGATGCCGACCTCGAATACGACTCGGCCGAATTCGCGCGGCTGCTTGAACCCGTGCGATTGGGCAAGGCAGACCTCGTGGTCGGCAATCGTTGGGCAGATACGCCGAAGAGCCTCAAGCGACGAGTGCATCGCTTCTTGAACGGGGTCCTTACATTCGCGAGCAACATGGTCACCGGCCTTGTGGTCCGTGACATGGAATGCTGCCTCAAGCTTTTTTCGATCCCAGCGCTGCGCACGATCTTGCCAGACCTCGACGAGGAGCGCTTCGGCATCGAGCCACAAATCATCGCGGCCGCTGCGCGTCATCGTCTGCGACTTTGTGAAGCGCCCGTGAGTTACGACCCGCGTGGCTTCGATGAAGGTAAGAAGATCCGCATGAAAGACGGCTTCCGCGTCTTCATCGTGCTCTGGCGCGAACGGCGTCGCGCACCTCGCGCGGTACACTCGCGCGCGTGAACGTCCCAGACAACAACACGCCATCGACGCACGATCGCGCGATGTCGCGCGAAGCGACAGACAGCGCGCGCGCGCCGGGAAAGCCGACGCGGGCGAAGATGTTGGTGCAAGTCGTGGGGTTCATCCTCGGCTGCGTCCTCATCGGTTGGTGCATCCAACGCGCGTGGAAAGATGGCGGCGAAGGCCTCGCAAAGCTGCGCGCGGCCGATCCAACGCTGGTCGCGTTGCTTCTTCTCTCGACGCTCGGCTCGATCATTTGCTCTGGACTCACGTTTTGGTCGGTTGTCCGACCGATCCGTCACGTCGGCAACATCGAGATGCAGGCCGTCAATCTGATGGCGACGCTCTTCAATTACGCGCCCATTCGACTCGGACTCGCGCTGCGCTGCGCGTACCACTGGCGCGTTGATCGCATGCCTGCCACCGATATCGCGGCATGGATTACCGGTGTTGCCATCGTGACACTCGGAACACTCGGCGCTGGGCTAACCGCTGGACTCATTCAAATCGCCGTCGGACGCGAAACGCTCGCGCTCGACTGGCTCTGGTTCCTTGGTTTTGGTGGTGTCATCGTCGTGGGGTCGACCGTCACGATGCTCGTCGGTCGATCCGCGCTTCTTCGGCGCGTCTTGAAAGGTGGCGAGCGCGTGCTCGTCGAACCACGCGCGCTCTTCGGCGGCATCGTGTTCCGCACAGTCGATCTCGCGATGTGGGCGATTCGCATGTGGGCGGCCGCGAAAATCGTCGGCGTTTCGCTCGGTCCAGCGCAGGCCGCGATGCTCGCTGCGGTCGCGATCCTTGGCGCAGGAAATCCACTCGGCCGCATCGGTTGGCGGGAAGGACTTGTCGCGCTCGTCGCGCCGTACGTCATCGCCTCACAGTCGGGCGACAGCGAAAGCCTCGATGCGCTGACCGCACAACTCGCGCTTCTTGAGAGCGCCGGCGAAGCGATCATCAGTCTTCCTCTCGGCGTCGTTGGCGCGATCTGGTGCGCGCGACGCTTGAAGCGCGTACCGTCTGCAGCCTGAGCGATCTGTGAGCGATTCTGTGAGCGACTCCACACCCAACTCTGCATCCAATCGAGAGAACGAGCGCGACGATCGCCCCGTCGCGCTGCCGTTGGTTGTGTTGCCACTCAACGCGCAGCGCTACAGCTGCCACGGCTGTGGAAACTGCTGCCGCGATTTCACCGTCCAACTCCGCCCCGCCGACCTTCGCAAACTCGAATCCCAGGCGTGGGCTGAGAAACTCGGTATGCCCGTCACCGTCGAGTTCCGCGGCGTCACCTATCTCCGTCAACGCGACGACGGCGCATGCGTCTTCCTGATGGACGACGGCCTCTGCCGCATCCACAAGGAGTACGGATTTGCGGAGAAGCCGATCGCCTGTCAGATGTTCCCGTTCGTGCCAGTTCCCGACGACCGTCGCACGCGCGTTGGATTGAGTTTCGCGTGCCAAAGCGTGCGCGAGAACAAAGGTGCAGAACTCCGCAGTCACACCGCGGAGATTGACCGCATGACGCGCGCGATTCCCGAAACGCGCATCGCTACGTACACCGCCATGCTCGCCGACGCGATGGGTGCGAAAGAGGGCGAACTCGACACGCTCTCGTACGCCGTCGATGCGTATCTCGCGCGCGGCGATCTCACCTTCCGCGATCGCTTCGACGGCCTCGCGTGGGTTGCGGCGAGTCTTGGTCGTGCGAAGCTGGCCGACGTACGCGCGACGCGCTTCCGCGAACTCGTCTCGCTGCTCTTCTCCGCGCTTCCCGCCGAACTCGAACACCTTCCGCTCGAGGCCGCGCTCCCAAAGCAATCGCGGCTCCTACGCCAAGCGGTCTACGCGCGACTGGAAGACGTACAAGTGAACACCGCGAAATCGCGCGGGCGTTGGCGCACCGTGCTCGCGCAACTCTTCGCAAGCCGCGCGTTCACACGAGGAAAAGGCCGCGTTCCCGCCGTCGCGCGCGGATTACTCAACGAGGCTTCCTTCGACCAAATCGCACAGGTGCCGATCCTGAGCGAAAGCCCAGATCGTGACGGGATTGAGGATCTCTTCGTTCGCTACGCTCGCGCGACGATCGTTGGCGGTCGCGCGTGGGGCGCGGGTTACTACGGTTGGCCCGCAGTACGCGGATTCCAGGCACTCGTTCTCAACATCGCGTGCGCTGCGTGGCTTGCACGCGCGCTCGCCGCGGCGCGCGGTCACGAACATGTTCTGATGGAAGACGCGCGTGATGCACTCGGCCGCATCGATCGACATGCTGGCCGCGCACCATGGCTCGGTTCCGTCGGCGAGCGCCTTCGACTGGAGTACTTCCGCCTCGATGACGGACTTCGCCGCATCGTGCGCTCGAGCATTTGATGCGCTCACGTGTTTGATGATTCGCGATCAACGCGCGAGCTTTGGAACGAGCAATCGGAGCGCGTTCCCGCGATGACTCCGTGCGTTCTTCTCTGCGCTCGAAAGCTCCGCACTCGTCCGACCATCTTCGAGGATGAGGAGCGGGTCGTAGCCGAAGCCATTTGTTCCACGCGGCGCGCGACCGATCACGCCTTCGAACGTGCCGCGCGATTCCGCAACGATGGTGCCATCGGCCCGCGCGATCGAGAGTACACAGACGAATCGCGCCGTTC
>Ga0209617_10000332_pt1 | contig 20233 bp, 17 predicted proteins | sample LakEriepJuly2011_2_FD_187459 | JGI IMG/M metagenome (GOLD analysis project Ga0209617, IMG submission 187459) | Freshwater microbial communities from dead zone in Lake Erie, Canada - CCB epilimnion July 2011 (SPAdes) (version 2) | ecosystem: Environmental > Aquatic > Freshwater > Lentic >...
AAATGAATATAGGAATTGAAATCGCCTATTTGGTAGCTTCAGTGCTATTTATAATAGGAATCAAATATTTAGGAAAAACCAAGGATGCGCGCAAAGGGAATGTAATTTCTGCAGTGGGCATGGTGATTGCCATTGCTGCTACTTTATTCACCTTGGAGGTGCTTACCTTGTTGGAAATAGCAATAGCGATTTTAGTGGGTACGGCGATAGGATTGTATTACGCACAGAAAGTAGCGATGACAAAAATCCCAGAGATGGTAGCGCTATTCAATGGCTTTGGAGGGCTTGCTTCCTTTGCAGTTGCCCTTTCGGATTACTATTTTAAACGAGATACAGATCTTGCTTCCTTGGATGCAATCAACCTGACCAGTATTCTTGTTTCCGTATTAATTGGAGCGGTGACGTTCACTGGTTCCATGGTTGCCTACCTCAAGCTGGATGGAAAAGTTTCCGGTCAACCCATTACTTTCAAAGGCCAGCATTTATTGAATCTCTTGTTGCTAGTCGCTTTTGTTGCTGCTTCCGTACTGGTCTTCCTAGACCCAAGTCAAGGGTATTACATCGTGATTTTGATTGTCATTTCCTTGTTACTAGGGGTTTTGACCGTTATTCCAATTGGAGGGGCGGATATGCCTGTGGTGATTTCCTTGCTCAACTCATACTCTGGTATGGCTGCTTGTGCCACCGGTTTTATTTTAAATAACAATGTGTTGATCGTAGCTGGCTCTCTGGTAGGTGCCTCAGGAATTATCTTGACGCAGATCATGTGCAAGGCCATGAACCGTTCCTTGGTGAATGTCTTGCTGGGTGGTTTTGGGCAAACGGTGGCTACAGGAGGAGCGGATGGTCCGGCGGTAGTGGTGAAAGAAATTGGTGTGGAGGAAACAGCCATGCTATTTGATTCTGCATCCTCTGTCATTGTAGTTCCTGGCTATGGTATGGCTGTGGCGCAAGCGCAGCACGTGATCCGTGAATTGATGGAGCAGTGTGAAAAGCGGAATATTAACTTCCGATTTGCGATACATCCAGTAGCAGGGCGAATGCCAGGACACATGAACGTATTGCTTGCTGAGGCCAACATCTCCTATGATAAGTTGATTGAGATGGATGATATCAACGAGGACTTCTCGAATACCGATTTGGTATTTGTGGTAGGAGCCAATGATGTGGTCAATCCAGCGGCAAGAACGAATCCGCAAAGTCCAATTTTTGGCATGCCGATCTTGAATGCAGACAAAGCGCGTACCGTGATTGTATCTAAGCGCAGCATGGGTAAAGGCTATGCAGGTGTTGAAAATGAGTTGTTTGGATACCCTAATTGCTTGATGCTCTTCGGCGATGCCAAGCAGACCATCACCAAGGTGGTGAGTGAAATGAAAGATATGGCCTAAGGGCTATGCTTTATTCCAATCCTAGGGATAGCTGTCTCGGAAGAAGCTGAAAGCTTTTTCGGTGCCAAAGGCAGCTTCCATGGGACTGGATTCCTTCCCGATGCTTTTTAGTAGGGTAGCCTGCATTTTGTTCCCAACCGTAGTGGGGAAATTCTTGGGCTAGTTTTCCCATCAACTCATCTCGGTACACTTTTGCTAGTATGGATGCTGCGGCAATGGAAGCAAATTTTCCATCCCCTTTGATCACACAGGTGTAGGAATAGGGAAGTGTTGATTTCCACCGGTTGCCATCAATAAGCAGGTGTTCGGGCGCCTGTGGAAGCTGCTGAATTGCTCGCTCCATAGCCAGAAATGAGGCCTGAAGGATGTTGATTCGGTCAATTTCTGCTGCACTAGCCTCCGCGATCGCCCATCCGAGCGCGTTGCCTTTGATTTCTTGAATTAAGTCTTCCCGAGTTTTTTTTGTTAGTTTTTTCGAGTCTTGAATCCAGGGATTGCGGTAGTCTGAAGGTAAAATTACCGCCGCAGCGACCACAGGGCCGGCAAGGCAGCCTCTGCCTACTTCATCGCAACCTGCTTCGATCCGATTAGCTTCTAAAAAGGGGAGAAGAGTCATCGTTTTGGCTGGCTGTGGGTTGGTAATAGGAATGGATCATTTCAGCTACTAAGGCTGTCCAACCTGTTTGATGGGAGGCGCCTAGGCCTTTTCCACTGTCTCCATGAAAGTACTCGTAAAAAAGAAGATGATCCTTGAAATGTGGGTCTTCTTGGAGTTTTTTGTGTGTGCCTTGGAAGGGTCTGTTGCCATTCTCGTCACGCATAAAGATACGGATACAGCGTAGCGAAAGCTCCTTGGCAATCATGTCCAAGGTGAGAAACTTCCCCGATCCGGTTGGGTATTCAATGGATAGGTCTTCACCGTAGTAGCTATCAAATTTCTTCAAAGACTCCATGATTAAAAAGTTGATTGGAAACCAGATAGGTCCTCTCCAATTGGAGTTTCCGCCAAACATTTGGGTATCAGCTTCCCCAGGCGTATAGCGAATAGATAGCGTATGCCCATTGATTTTCATCGTGTAAGGGTTGTTTTCGTGGTATTTGGAGAGCGATCGAATTCCAAAATCACTTAAAAATTCATCCTCATTGAGCATGCGTTGGAGGACACTTTTCATGCGGTGTCCACGCAAGAGGGAAAATAGACGCCGTTTATCGTGGCCTGGTTGAATCCAGCTGGATACCAAAGCCGCTAGTTTGGGTTTTTCTTTAAGGAAAAAATCAAGACGTTTTTTGAATTCAGGGAGAGCCTCAAAAAGCTCTTCTCGGATGGGTTCAACTGCAAAAAGAGGAATGAGTCCGACAATGGACCGCACTTTCAGTTTTTTAGGTTCCTTGCCTTGGTCGTGGAATACATCGTAAAAGAAATTGTCTTCGTCATCCCAGAGCGAGATTTGTTCCGAAGAGATGGTATTCATTGCGTCGGCAATGTAGAGGAAGTGTTCTAAGAATTTGGTAGCACTAAACTGATAGACGGTATTGTGTTCGCAGAGGTCGAGGGCAATTCGGAGCATGTTCAGCGAGAACATGGCCATCCAAGAGGTGCCATCTGCCTGTTCTAGTTTGCCTTGATAGTATTGGGCATGATTTCGGTCAAATAAGGAAATGTTGTCTAGCCCAAGGAAGCCGCCTTCAAAGATGTTGTTACCTTCCGAATCTTTTCGGTTGACCCACCAAGTGAAATTGAGCATGAGTTTGTGCATGGCGCGCTCCAGAAATTGCTGGTCGCCTTTCCCTCCATTTAACTTTTTATCTATTTGGTATACCCGCTGAACCGCATAAGCATGTATAGGTGGATTTACATCTGAAAAATTCCATTCGTAGGACGGAATTTGGCCATTGGGATGCATGTACCAGTCATTGAGCAGGAGTAGCAGTTGGTTTTTGGCAAATTCCGCATCGATTCGTGCCAGAGGTATGCAATGAAACGCCAAATCCCAAGCGGCGTACCAGGGATATTCCCACTTGTCCGGCATCGAGATGATATCAAAGTTCTGCAGGTGTGTCCAACTGTGATTTCTTCCTTTTTTCCGTTCTTGTGGGGGTTGGTAGCGTCCCGGGTCACCTTCTAACCAGCGGTTGACATCGTAATAGTAAAACTGTTTGGACCAGAGCAAGCCAGCATAGGCTTGGCGCTGAATGGTTTGGTGTTCTTGATTGGTGACTTTTTCTTGTAGGACCTGATAGAACTCATCCGCTTCCTTTTTGCGTAGCGCCATGATCTCCTTAATGGAATTGATGGGCTTTTCTTCGGGTTGGTGCTGCATGCGCAGCTGAATCTGGGCTTGTCCGCCGGCAGGGATGGTTAATTCGAAGATTGCCGCAGCTTTGGTGCCGGTCTGGTTGTTGTTTAATCGGGAGGCATCACCACTGACGATATAATCGTTGATGGCGTCTTTGGTGGATTTTTTCTCGTTTGGAATGCCATAGATTCGCTCTCTGTTGGTTTCATTATCGCAAAAGACCAGTTCCTGGTGATCGACAAAGCTAAAGGTATAGTTTCCAGATTTAGGGTTGAAGGCTTTGAAGGAGTTATCACTCACCTTGGTGATCTTGGGCATGAAAGGTTCGTGCCCAGTAAACCAAAATTTCCGAAACCAGACCGTAGGTGTTACCCAGAGTTTGGCTGCTTCCGGTCCACGATTGTGGATGGTTGCTGTGGCAACGATGTCTTCGGCGTCGTTTTTGGCGTATTCGATGAATATGTCAAAGTAGCGGTCTTCGTCAAATATGCCTGTATCGATGAGTTCGAACTCCGGCTGGAGCTTACCCGCCTTTTTGTTTTCGTCTACGAGTTTTTGGTACGGAAATTCAGCCTGAGGATACTTATACAACATCTTCATGTAGCTGTGCGTAGGGGTGGAGTCCAGGTAGTAATAGATCTCCTTGACGTCTTCGCCATGATTGCCTTGGTTGCCACTCAATCCAAAAAATCGCTCCTTCAGAAAGGGGTCTTTTCCATTCCAAAAGCCCCAAGCTATGCAAAGATGCTGTCGGTGGTCGGAGATGCCTGCAATTCCCTCTTCACCCCATCGGTAGGCTTTGCTCCGTGCGTGTTCATGTGTCACATTTTCCCAAGCCGCCCCATCGGAACTATAATCTTCACGCACCGTGCCCCATTGGCGATCTGTGAGGTAGGGTCCCCATTTCTTCCAATGCTTATTTTTCTCCTTATCTTCTTGTAGTCGTGTATGTTCGGCAGACATGAACTTGTTCTTCGTTGGGCGAGGGGTGAAATTATCATTTTCACCGCACAAAGCAGCAAAAGAATTTACTTTAACTGAGAAAAAAAACCCTTCCGAAATACATTTAAATAGCGATTAACTTATTAATTTTTTGCTTTGCCTTCAAAATCAACTGATTGAATTCACTTTCGCTCACTCGATAGTACTAACTATTAACTAGCCAATAAATAAAAATAAATTACCTTCACCCTACAATTTTTTAATTCTTAACCCTTTCAACTACAGTAATGAAAAATGCTGCTACTTTTCCCATGAAGTCCCGACTCATTTTCGGTGTTTCTCTTGTGCTACTTATCGCAGGTGTTTATTTTGTTGCAATCCAAAAATCAACTGAGGAGGAGGGATTAAATAGCTCCAATCTTAAAACTACAGCCCTTTCTGAGGATGCACCTATAGGTTTTGTGAATCAGGGTGATGAATCCGCTACAGGTGACTCTGATTTGGTAAAAACCTACATTCAGTTGTATGGCAAGTATCAAGTGAAAGTTTATACTAACCGGAAATTTTCAATTCCAAGCGATCTAGAAATCGAAGCACTACGAATGGAGGCAACAGCATTGGATCAACTCTATTTTAAGATGAGTGCTGAAGAGCGCAAAAAGATCAAAAGAGTGTCCTTCCCTTATGCCAAACTTGAGGTAGCTGGAAAGGTGACCTACAAAAAAATTGAGGATCTAACTCGAGAGGAAAGAAAAAGCCTCAATTGCTAGCACAAACTAGCTCAGGACTATCATTTCTCGAGGTTTGCTCCTTTTTGCTGACTAATTTTCTGAACTCCGAAGGCCAACTTTCAGCCCATTTCTGGTAGTTTAGGGTGTGATTTGGATCTGGAAGTTCAAGTGTTGTGAGGAGTGAAAAGTCAAAGAAATCAGCTTTTTTTCCTGCACCCGATTGTTCACCATCCAGAGCATTGCAGGCTTGTTCGTACTGCCCTGCTACAGGCACCATCATCACTGGCTTTCCCAAGTACATGGCTTCACAGACGGATTCAAAACCTGCAGTGCAAAGCAGCCCTTTGCAGGCAGCCATTGCCTGTAGAAAGCCTTGATCATTTACTTTGTGGAAACTTAGGTTTGGTAGTGGGCACTCGACTTCCTGAGCTCCTTTTTTATCCCAAAATGCTTTGATCTGTACCTCTGGATGCAGCTTTGCAAAGGAGAGCACTTCCTCAGAGTAACCAGGATTGACCATATAGGCTAGGTAAAAATCACCCTCAGTCACCTTCAATTCTTTCACTTCATTGCGGAGCAAGGGAGGGACTACTCGAAGTCCAGCTTGATTTTCTTTCGGAAGAAAAGAAAGGGCGAGACGCTCCTCAGCTCCAATAGCTGTAAGCCAGGTGTGCATTCTAAATAAAAATTTTTCTAGCCTACGCCCTGGAGCAAATACAAAATCTGGGTGAGCCTCAAGATATTGATGCCCTATGGTCCAAAAAGCTGATTTCGGTCTAAAAAAGAGGGAGTAAAGTCCTCCCAAGGGTTCGTAAAAATTAAGTATTACATCGGGTTGTTTCTCTTCGATCACGCGATGTATGTGTTGCAAACTCTTCCAGAAGGTGGGAAGCTTAAACAGATTGGTAGTGATCGTTTTCCCAAGAAGAATTTGTTTTTCTAAGCCATCTGTTTCGAAGTTTGGGCTTTCCACTGCGGTAACTTCAACTCCAATTTTTTGAATAAAAAATTCAGGAAGGTTCCGTCTGGGACTTTTACCCACTACTACTCCAATCAGCTCGTGACCTTCTGACCGTAGGATTCCTGCAAAGGAAAGTGCCTGGGTAAGGTGTCCGCGCCCTTCTCCTTGAATCAAAAATAAGAACCGCATAGTTTAAAGCTGGATGCTTCTTGAACTGAGCTCCGCGTCTTCAATACCCGTAAAAGCCACGTGGGGTAAAATGAGCTCTTCCAAATGGTCTGGCTCTATCCTCAGGTTGGTAGGTGTAGGATCACTTACTTTCTTGAAATCAATCTCATTGAAATAAATCAACTCCCAATTTCCCTCGAAATCTTCTGCTAACGCACTCATGGTCTCCACCCAGTCCCCAGAATTCAAGTAATGAATCCCATCAATCATTCGATTTTCGGGTTTATGGATATGGCCACAGATGATTCCATCGCAGCCCTTAGCTTTTGCCATTTTGGCCAATTCCATTTCGTAATCATCGATGTAAGAAACCGCCTTTTTCACTTTCCCTTTCACAAATTGGGATAGGGAAAAGTAGGGAAGCCCTTTTCTCATTCGGTAGTAGTTGACCACTCGGTTGAGCCAGAGCAGAAAAGTGTACCCCACATCCCCGAGGTAAGCAATCCAGCGCAAATTAGTGGTGATGCTGTCAAAAACATCGCCATGGGTAATGAAGTACGTTTTTCCATTACTTTCGTAGGTCATGTCTGCCAGGATTTGCAGACCGCCGATTTGAATAGGAAGAATCTGATCTAAAAAATCATCGTGATTTCCTCGAAGGTAGTAGACCTTGGTAGCCTGATTTTCCATCATTTTCAAGACACGGTTGAAAAATCGGGTATGCTTCCGTTTCCAGCTTCCAGACTTTTTCAGCTGCCATCCGTCGATGATATCGCCATTTAGGATGAGGTTATCACAGTGAAATTGTTTCAAAAACCGTACAATTTCTTTTGATTTGGAGCCCTTGGTTCCCAAGTGAACATCCGAAACGATAATAGTTTTGTAGTGAGTCTTCACGCTGGTAGTTTTGTTACACAAGTTGTATAGCAAAAGTCACTTGGTTATGTTGGAAACATTATGTTTTTGTGTCCAAAACGAAATTTTATTTCATCTAAATTAAAATTAGGTTAATTAAAAGTTAAAAATCAGCATGGATGTCAACAATTTTATACCAGCCCCTGATAAAAGAATCCTTCAACTATTATGCAAGCGGTTTGAAACACTTGCCCATCAATCCTTAGTTTCGTTCTTGTAACCCACCCTTTCTATGAAAAAGATCATCCTTAGCCTAAGTTGCCTGCTTGTCATTTTTTCAAGCGTTGCACAACAACCTGCCTCCAAAGGGAATTACGAGCTAGCGGCTCGTTTTTCGCCCGATAAACTGAAGAAAATGATTTTTTCTACCAGCGTAGATGCGCATTGGATGAAAAAATCTGATCGTTTTTGGTACGAATACGAAACTTCTCAAGGAAAAAAATGGCTGCTGGTAGATCCGGTACGGAGAACTAAAACACCACTCTTTGATGCAGACAAACTAGCGGCAGAACTGACTCGGGCGGTCAAAGACCCCTTTGATGGGCAGCACCTCAAGCTGGACAACATGAAGCTTTTAGCCGATGAAAATACGCTTCAGTTCACGGTGAAAAGCACCGCAGAGGTACTCAAAAAGGATTGGGCTGAGCTGAAAGCAAAAAACAAAAACTCCAAAGACTCACTAGAAAAGAAGGTGCATACCTTTCAATTCAATTTAATTTCTCAGCAACTCAAAGAAATTGAAACTGTTAAAGAGCCTACACGCCTTGCTTGGGCCAATATTGCGCCTGACTCCTCCAAGGTGGTGTATGTGAAAAACTTCAACTTGTATTGGATGGATAAAGCCAATTTCTTGAAGGCGGTTAAGGATTTGAAGGATACTACCCTCGTAGAAACTGCAATTACTAAAGATGGAGTAGCAGATTACGAGTACGGCTGGGGAGACCGTGGTGATGACAATGTGGAGGTAGAAAAAAAGAAAAACGACCGAAAGCGAGCACCTGTGCTTTGGAGTGCGGATAGCAAGCAATTTATTCTTACCCGCACGGATCAGCGAAAAGTGAAAGACCTCTGGGTGATTCACAATACCCGAGATCCGAGACCCACCTTGGAAACGTACAAGTATGCCATGCCAGGGGAGAAGGAGCAGCCACTATCAGATTTGGTGCATTACTCCTTCGATACCCAAACGATTAGCAACCTTCCCATTTCCACTTTCAAAGATCAAACTCTATCGCTTTGGTCAACCACTCCTCCAGCAAATACTCGGGACGATGATTTCCGTCCTACAACTTGGTTGGGTAATGCCACTGAATTTTACTTTTCCATCACCTCCAGAGACCTGAAGCGAGTGGACGTTTTGCGTTGGAATTTAAAGACCAATCAGAAGGAAGTGGTGATCGAAGAAAGAAGCAATACCTACATCGATTTTGAAAAACCCGAGTTGGTAGGAAATGACCTGATCTGGTGGTCTGAGCGCGATGGCTGGGGGCATTTTTATCTTTATGGAAAGGATGGTTCTTTAAAACGTCAGCTTACTTCAGGACCGTACCATACGGCCGGTGCTGCTCGAGTAGATGCTTCCCTTCGTAAGCTTTACTTTACTGCCAATGGCAAAGAAAAAGGAGAAGATCCCTACTACGAACACCTGTATTCGGTGTCCCTTGATGGGGGAGCTGTTGCCCTATTGAATAAAGGGGATTTCAACCATGAAATCAACATCAATGACGCAGCTTCTTACTTTGTTTCTAATTTTTCTAGAGTCAATACGGTTCCTGCATCTGCTTTGTACGATCGAAATGGAGCAAAAATCATGGATCTGGAGACGGCTGACCTCAGCCAACTTCTTGCTGCAGGATACAAATTCCCAGAGCCATTTACTTTCAAGGCAGATGACGGCATCACCGACTTGTTTGGAGTGATGTACAAGCCTTTTGACTTTGATTCTACGCGAACTTATCCGCTGGTGCAATACGTGTATCCTGGTCCACAGACCGAGGCGGTCAATAAGTCCTTTGGTAGAGGCATGGATCGTACGGATCGATTGGCACAATTTGGCTTTGTAGTCGTGACGCTAGGTAATCGTGGAGGCCACCCGGCTCGATCCAAGTGGTACCACAACTATGGCTATGGAGATCTCCGTGATTATGGATTGGCAGATAAAAAGGCAGCTGTAGAGCAGTTGTCAGATCGCCATTCCTTTATTGACCGCAGCAAAGTGGGCATACATGGACATTCGGGTGGAGGCTTCATGTCCACTGCGGCAATGTTAGTTTATCCAGACGTATTTAAAGTGGCGGTTTCTTCGGCGGGCAATCACGAAAATAACATTTACAACCGCTGGTGGTCGGAGAAGCACCATGGTGTTCAGGAACGTGTTTTGCCAAGCGGAGACACGACCTTTGTGTATCAGATTGAGAAAAACTCCGAATTGGCAAAAAACTTAAAAGGACACTTGATGCTCAGCACGGGTGATGTAGACAACAACGTACATCCAGCAGGAACCATCCGCATGGCCAATGCCTTGATTAAAGCAGGCAAGCGGTTTGAATTTGTCTTGCTTCCGGGACAGCGCCATGGATATGGAGACATGAATGAATATTTCTTCTGGAAGATGGGGGATTACTTTGTGGCTCATTTATTGGGAGACAGTAGCCCTCCACCAGTAGATATGGTAGAGATGCAGCGGGATAAACCGAAAGACAACTAAATCCGAGTTACCCTTTGTACAATCCCTCAAGAAGAAAGCTTTTTGAGGGATTTTCCCTTTTTACTTCCTTGCAATTCAAATCCTGCAGCCCTATCTTTAAACTTCCACAAGTCAATTCAACTAGTCCATCTAGACTAAACTTATACGAATATGCCAAAATGCGTTCATTTGGGAGCAAAATTGAAGTGCTCTTTTGGGGCAGGCCCCAAGGATATGATAGTTTTACCCATAGCAATGGCCATGAATGCTTCGAAGCCTTTAGCTGCTCAGATGGATTTTATACCCATGTTGAATGTACCCGCTTTTGGGCAGTGTAAGTCACCTCTCAATCCTATGAATTGGAAAATGATTGGCCCAGTTCCTGTTTTTGTCCCTTCTTCCTGTATTCCGATCCCTATCATGCCTTGGTCCCCAGTTGCCAAGAAACTCAAATTACGAGGATTTCCAGCCATGCTTGCTACTAGTAAAACGATGTGTATTTGGATGGGATCTATTACTGTTGACAAACCAGGTGTAACTAATGTAGAGGCCAAATAAATAGGAACTTTTGTCTATTTTTTTTTTAGAAATGAGCTAACCGTTCAATGGTTTTCGACTAAAACCCCAAGGAATAATTTTTACGCTTTCATCCTTTCGATTGAATTTCTATTGATAAACTAGTTGGGATGTAATTCCTTAACTCTTCAATTTCGCGGCTTTCCATGATCCTGGTAATTCAAAATAGGAAATCACCACGTAATTTTTTGAAAAACGCGTTAAAGGATAACCTCCTCCAATTTGTGCTGTTGTTTGCTGCCGAGACTCTCGGGTTTTTTGCAGAAAACTTGAGGGAAGAAAATGCGCAGCGCAAACTAGAAATTAAGTTGATGTATGATAGGGTGGCTGACCTGTAGCAAATAGAAGGCAAGGGTGATGGTAAACTCCTACCTATCCTTACTAGGTCGCTGAAAAAGAAAATTCGCTCAACCGAAGTATCGAAGTAAAAATTGCACACGAATCAAAAAAAACGCCCAATAAATTCTCAATTGAAAATTTCTTGGGCGTTTGGGAAGGAGAAAAGAAGGTTATTCTATTTCGAAAGCATACTTTCCTTCTTCGTCGATAAAGATTGTTACAATTTTAGCCTCGCATAGGTCCAATGCCTCTAAATAGACCCACTCCTCTTCTGAGGCATCTTTTGTCAACTTAAGGTCCCAGGTGCAGATAGTCTCATCATCAATATAATCGAATGTGATGTCTATAACAGCTCCATCTTCCACCATGGCGTCAGGAAGGATATCCTCACCCCAATCTTCCGTATCGGTATCTGTCAAATACACGGCATAGAAGGCATGGCCAGTATCATTGACCAATTTAAAGTCTAGGACAGTCTGTGCCTGCGTCCATGTTGTAGCCGCAAAAACAAGGGCTACGATAAGTAATAGTTGTTTTTTCATGTTGAACGGTTTTTTGTTAGGGTGAAAACTAGGTTGGTAATTAATTTTTTTTAGCTGCTTAATTATCTAAATTAATGTGGAATTTTTATAAACACCAAAAATTCAGAATTATTAATTTGTTACAAAAGATAAAAATTTATTCAAACCTATCCTTTCCTAAAAGTTACAGGCACAATAAGTTAGCTTTTCCCTAGTGTGAACCAAAAAATCAGGTAGATCACAAGTGTCGCTCCGCTGCTAATCCCAAAGGTTAGGCCCCCGACTCCAAAGAAAAATACGAGAAATAGGCCTCTCAACAGGCCGGAGGAGATTCCAAGGGAGCGTGCAATGCCGCCCAATACACCACCAAGCCATTTGTCATTTGCGCTTCTAGTCATAGTGAATTTATTTTTTTGTTATGTTGGGGTTAGTACAAAGGATAAAAGTAAGCATCTGGAAATTTAGGACTATACTACAATCAAACAAAAAAAAATGTAGGTCCAAGAAAAATTTCCTGCAACTGTTTTAGCTTGCACCTAAAGAAAGGGAAAAATCACTAGCCGATGATTGCACGAGAGTTTCAGGATACCGTACCCGGAGTATTGGATAAAATAACCAAACTAGCCCAGATTCTAGGCAAGGAATACCGAGTATTCAACTCTTCAGACAATTTTGCAGAGATAGGTTTGGAGTTCCAAAATCCGCGCAAGGAGAGCAATATGCTCCTAATTCAGGTCCTCCTTCTTGAGGAGGGGGTACAGATTACCTGTTCCCCATGGATCAAGTCCTGGAAAGGATCCCGCATCGGGGTTCCTAACTTAGCCCAGGACGAGGCAATGGAATATATCCAACTCGTATTTATTCCACGCTTGGAGGGAATGTATCCCAGTGAAATGCCTCAGCCTGTAGCACAAAGAAATCAGAGTGAAACCTTAGTTAAATCTCAACTAAAAATACAAAAGCTATTTGCATCACTTTTTGCTAATTTAGGTGTCCTTGGGCTTTCGGTCTTTTTTATCTTTTTAGTTTTCTTTTTACCAAGTAATCGCGCTAATAGGCTCCCCGCTGAATTGGAACCCCAGCAAAATCAAGAAATATCTGCCTGCTTTTGTCAGCAAGCATGGGAGAAAGCACCAGAAGTTTCTGCCAGTGAAGAGCAGCTTCAGGCCTGTGCGGCTAAGTACATATGTGTAGGCAATGCCAAGGCTTCCTGTCTATTGCAGGCAGAGCGGCAGTGGGATAGTTGCGAGTTTTGAGAGAGGAATAGCTAAATTGGTAACCTTCTATGAAGGTTTACACCTTGTTTTAGGGAGTAGTTGCTAAAATTAATGTAGCATATCGATTGGAAAAAGATCGAATTCAGAACATATTGAATCAAAATTGAGTTCTAACATTTTATCCAATATTACACTCATTATCAATCACATGAATAGACTCCTTTCCGCACATCTTCGCGCTTTTGACTGGCTAGATCACCACTGGGAAAGCCCGAGAAGTACGCGTTGGATCAGCAATCTGGTGGTTGTTTTTTTTATCTTGGGCTCGGTGGTGCCGCTGCTTATATTCTTTGAGATACCCTTTCCTTTTCCTACGCTATCCCCCTTCTTTGCCGTAGAGATCGCCTTTACCATTTTGTTGGTATTTGAGATACTCGGCTTGATCTTCCTTTTACCCAAATCGGTAGCAGACTCTATCGGAAAACAGTTTGAAATCATCTCCCTGCTGCTCCTTCGAGATGCGTTCAAGGAGTTTGGGCATTACATGGGAGACCTCAACTGGGAGCCCGAACTCCTGCTCGAGCTCCTGCCCATGGTGGCAGATGGATTTGGAGCGGTACTTATTTTTGGGATGACGGCCCTCTTTTACCGCACCCAAAAACACCAAAAAATCACGCAGAGTAATGAGGAACAGGCGGAGTTTATCTCGGTCAAAAAGGTCATCTCCCTCTACCTTGCGCTTGTATTTTTCTTAATTGTGTTTCTGGACATCACCAGAGCCTTCAATACAGGAGTGGTTTCCTTTAGCATCCAGTCGTTCTACACGCTATTGATCTTTACCGACATCTTTATCTTGATCTTTTCGCTGAGGTATTCAAGCAAGTATTACAACTTGTTTCGCTACTCTTCCTTCGCCCTCGCTACGCTCTTTCTTCGGATGACCATCTCGGCACCCGCGTATTACAATGTTTTGCTCGCAGTCATTGCTGGTGCTTTGGTACTTGGAGTAACCGCCATTTACAATGGCTTATTAATCAAATCCAGTACCGCCAAGCTAGGTTCTTAAGTTCTTTTAGGTATTTACGCTTATTTTTATGCAAGTTTTTGGGGATTTCAATTGAAGAAAAATCGAGAGTTATTCGTGATGCCTTATTTTTCTTCTGTAATTTTCCGCCCTACTTATGAATTTAATTAGTTAAAGTATGGGTGTTGATCCTACTTGGGATGTGATTGTGGTTGGTTCTGGGCCTGCAGGGGCGATGGCAGCTTACGAACTGGCAAAAACCGGGCGAAAAGTTGCCATTCTCGAAAAAGAAACCCTTCCGAGATATAAAACTTGTGGTGGGGGCCTCGTTTTTCGGGGGCTTGAAATGCTCCCCATTTCCGTACAAGATGCCGTAGAAAAGGAATTCGACTCCTTGGCGGTGTATTTCGATAACCTACCACAGCCCTTTACAGCCCAGCGCAATTTTCCCATTTTGAGTATGGTGATGCGAGATCAGTTTGACCACCTACTTGTCCAAGAAGCGGTCAAACTTGGGGCCGTGCTTCTCGAGGGGCAGGCGCTGCAGCAATTGGAGTTCGCAGAGCACATTACCCTTCATACCAAAACCGAGGTGCTGCATGCACGCTATGTAGTGGCTGCAGACGGGGTTTTGGGTCCCACCGCCAAGCTCGCTGGATGGAAGGAAACGCGCAAACTCATCCCTGCATTGGAATACGAAGTAGGGGTAAGCCCGGCAGATTTTGAGCGCCTCTCCAAAGAGGCTCGCTTCGACATTGATGCCATTCCACAGGGCTATGGCTGGTGCTTTCCCAAAGCAAATCACCTCTCTATTGGTGTGGGTTTATTTGCACCCAAGAAAATTCAACTCCGCACGTATTACCAAGCCTACCTTCAAAAATTGGGGATCCAGGAAACAACCTTTGAGGAAGCGCATGGCTTTCAAATTCCTGTGGGGGCGAGAACGGATGGCTTTTCTAGAAGAGGAGTTTTTCTAACAGGTGATTCCGCTGGATTCGCTGATCCATTGACTGCAGAAGGATTGACCAATTCTATTCATTCGGGGATCCTGGCCGGGCAAAGTATTGCTCGACAGTTTGATCAGCCTGAGCAGGCTGCCAATGCCTACCAAGCAGCCCTCGAAGAGCGACTCCTTCCGGAATTACGGTTTAGCGAAGTGATGGCCCGCTTTTTTTATTTTATGCCCACTGCAAGAAATTTGCTTATGCCCCGGTATGGGCAGCGTGCCTGTGAGACATTGACGGATGTATTTACCGGGCAAACTGTTCTCAGCCAAGACCTCAAAAAAAAGGCACTCAAAAAATTGAAGTGGCCAACTTGGTAAGTAATCTGGTTAGTATTCTTGTCAACAGTCAACAGACCACTGTCCACAACCGTGGCGTTGTGTGAATAGGTTTAGAATCCATACTTCGTACTTAGTACCTGGTACTTGGTACAATTTACTGTGGACCGTGGACTAATTTATGCAGTGATTCAACCTCTTGTTAAGCTAAGGGTAGGATTGCATACAATCATTTTTTCTTTATTTTTGCTAACATTAATTTAACAATAAGGTTAAATTAAATTAACTCATATTTTCTTCCCCCTTTTGTTTAAAAAATGGCTCTTCAAGAAGAATTAGAAACCCAAGGCAACTGGCTATTTCGTTACCGGAGTTTTTTGCCCATCGTGATTATTTTAGTGGGTTGGGCAAGATACCTACGACGGGTGCTTCATCCTGAAGAATTTCCCCTTTATGTAGCTGATTACGAGCAACTCTACTTTGCAGTAGCAATAGGAGTAGGGCTCTTGGGTTTGTTGATTCGAGTATACACCGTGGGCTATTCCCCTCGCAATACTTCCGGACGCAATACTAAAGCAGGTCAGGTTGCGGATACGCTCAACCAAACAGGTATTTATTCCTTGGTTCGCCATCCTCTTTATGTGGGTAATTTTTTGATGTGGCTGGGTCCAGCTTTAGTGACCGTCGATCTTTGGTTTATCATTTCCTTCTGCCTGCTCTATTGGGTGTATTACGAACGCATCATGTTTGCTGAAGAGCAGTTTCTCCGCAAAAAATTTGGAGAGATTTACCTCCAATGGAGCGCTAAAGTACCTGCTTTTCTGCCCAATTTCAGCAATTTCAGCCCTCCACAAATTTCCTTCAGCTGGAAAAAAGTGTTGACTAAAGAAAAGAATGGGCTCTCCGCCTTGTTTTTAATTTTCTTTTTATTCGATGTTTCCGTACTCCTTTTCAACCCTGACCATTATACTAGCCGAATTTTGATTGGGTTAAGCGTCGGCTCGGGTGTCCTCTACCTCATTCTGAAGTTTATTAAATCCAAAACTTCACTTCTAGTGGAAATCGATCGTTAAAGATTTGCTGATCTTTAAATCCAAGCAATCCTTTGCCTAGAAGCTCTTTTTTGGCGAATTTTGAAGGATGAAAATCAATCTCCTGTTTGTTTCAGTTGTGCTAGCTTTCTTTACCCAAAGCTGTGCAGAAGGGAATACCCAAGTCAGCGAAAAGACTGAGGCGATAAATCAGCGGATAGACTCCCTTTTTTTAGCGGGTATCCCTCAAGGAAAACTAGCAAATCCCCTTCTGGAGGAGGTGAGTGGATTAGTTGCTTCTCAGCGCTACCCCAATCGCCTCTATGTGCATACCGATAGTGGAGGAGAAGCTGCGGTATTTGTGTTGGACACGCTAGGGAATGAACTAGGCAGATTGGATCTCTCCGGGCTAAAAAATCGGGATTGGGAAGACATTGCGATCGGCCCTGGCCCCAATGGGAATTCGTATATCTACGTAGCCGAAATTGGGGACAACGAGGCCAAACACGAGGAAATCTACCTCTACCGATTTGCAGAGCCGGAGCTATTGCAAGCGATCCCAAGTACCGACATAGATCAGGTGAAGCTCCAATTTCCTGGAGGACCGAAGGATGCAGAAACACTTCTCGCTGACCCGATTTCGGGCACCTTATTTTTGGTATCCAAGCGGGAACCGAAAAATGCGCTCTACCAAGTTCCTGCAACGGCATTCGAAAAGGGTAGTGCAACGCTAGAAAAAGTACATGAATTTGACTTTAACAGTTCCGTGGCCGGAGACATTTCAAAAGATGGAAGTCAAATCCTGATCAAAACCTACCTGGCTGTTTTTTATTGGAAAAGAACTGAAAAGCAATCGCTAGTCGAGGCCTTGCAAGCTGTACCGATGCGCCTTCCTTACGTGCCCGAACCACAAGGTGAGGCTATAGGATTTAATTTTAAGGGGAATGCCTACTTTACTTTGAGCGAGAAACGGAATGGGGTAATGCCTACTCTTTACCGGTATCCTAAAAAATAGGGATTCATTCGCTACCAATCCAAGTAGGAAATAACATCCCCGCTTTGCTATATAACAAGTTAGATTCCCGTGTAGGTAAAAGGGGTGATGGCCTTCAGTTCGGCCTTTAGATCCGTGGAAATAGCCAACCCCTCGATAAATTCCGTAAGGGAGGCCTGAGTGATCTTGGAGTGGGTTCTGGTGAGATCCCGCAACGCTTCGTAGGGCTTTGGAAATCCCTCTCTTCTCAAAATTGTCTGAATGGCTTCTGCGACTACTGCCCAATTTTCATCCAAATCGGCATCAATCGCAGCTCGGTTCAACTCCAATTTACCCAAGCCTTTTTGGAGAGACTCCAAGGAAATTAGCATGTGAGCCAATGGGACACCGACTACCCGAAGTACGGTACTGTCGGTGAGGTCTCGCTGCAATCTGGAAATAGGAAGCTTCGCTGCCAAGTGCTCCAGAAGTGCATTGGCGATGCCAAGATTGCCTTCTGCATTTTCAAAATCAATGGGATTGACCTTGTGTGGCATTGCGGAGGAGCCTACCTCACCTGCTTTGATTTTTTGCTTGAAATAGTTCATCGCCACATACTGCCACACGTCTTTGGAAAGGTCTAGCAGGATGGTATTGATGCGTTTTAAGCCATCGAAAATTGCTGCCAAGTGATCGTAGTGTTCGATTTGGGTGGTCGGATAGGAGCGAGTAAGCCCCAAGGATTTTTCTACAAATTGCTTGGCAAATCCATTCCAATCGATTCCCGGGTAGGCAACATGATGGGCATTGAAATTTCCAGTAGCCCCTCCAAATTTAGCGGCATAGGGCACCTGAGCAAGTAGCGCCAGCTGTTGCTGCAATCGCACCACAAAGACCTGCATTTCTTTACCCAAACGGGTAGGAGAGGCCGGCTGCCCGTGGGTTTTTGCCAACATGGGGATATCTGCCCACTGGGTAGCAAACTCGGTAAGTTGGGCAATGACAAGGTGAAGCTGCGGGAGGATCACCTCCTGTAAGCCTTCCTTTAGCATCAAAGGTGTGGCGGTATTGTTGATGTCTTGGGAGGTGAGGCCAAAGTGGATGAATTCTTTGTAATCGGCTAGCCCCAAAGAATCGAATTTTTCTTTCAAAAAGTATTCGACTGCCTTAACGTCGTGGTTGGTCGTGCGCTCGGCAGTTTTGATCCACTCCGCATCTGCCAGCGAAAAATCGCTTACCCAAGCATTCAACTTTGGGTAAAGGCTTTTGTCAAAACCGGCAAGTTGTGGTAAGGGAAGTTCGCACAATTCAATAAAATAAGCGACCTCTACCTGCACCCGATACTTGATCAGAGCAAATTCTGAGAAATAGGCACGAAGTGGGGCAGTTTTGCCAGCATAACGTCCATCCACAGAGGAGATAGCGGTGAGGGCCTGTAGTTCCATAACGTAAATTTTGCGGAGCGAAAAAGTGGAAAGATTTAATTTTTTATGGGTCAAAGGTACGCCTTTGCCTCCAAAATCTACAGCAGAACGGATGATTTCTCTTGCTCAGCTAAACTTCCACCCTTGATTTGAGGTTAATCCTACAAATTTATCTTTTCAAGGCTCGGATTCTGGGCTAAGGGATTAATTTTGCATCACTTTAGTTACTATCCCATGTTCAATTTCTTCAAGAAAAAGGCAGAACCCAGCAGCAGTTACCTTCCTCTCAAAGTTAGAGAGGTAGTGAAGGAAACCTCCGATACCGTAAGCATTTATTTTGAGCAGCCAGAGCCTTATTTGGAGTACTTGCCGGGGCAATTTTTAACCCTGGTTTTGGAGTTGGAGGGCAAGGAACAACGCAGGTCCTATTCCTTATGCACTTCTCCTTTTGTAGATTCTTTTCCAGGCATATCCGTAAAGCGCGTTCCCAAAGGCTTGTTTTCCAATTACTTAAATGATAAGGTTTTTCCTGGAAAGACCCTCAACGTCCTCAAGCCAATGGGGAACTTTACCACCACCTTTCATTCTAAAAACCGCCGTCATTTCTTTTTGATTGCTGGAGGTAGCGGTATCACACCGATGATGGGATTGCTCAAGTCCGTGTTGGTGAACGAGCCTGAATCGCGGATTACCTTGATCTACTGCAGCCGTAAGGAGGAGGAAATCATCTTTGGAACACAGTTGCAGCTCCTAGAAAAAGCGAATGCAGATCGTTTGAAAGTAATCCATAACTTGAGCCAACCTAATGAATCTTGGACAGGTCTTCGAGGCAGGCTTTCTGCTTCGGGTTTGAAGGAGCTATTTGCCCAAGCCGAGTACGAGCCGCGCTACCAGGAGGAGTACTTTATCTGTGGTCCAGAAGGGCTCATGCAAACGACCCAGAACGTATTGGAGGAGTTGTCTGTTCCCAGCGATCGGATTCACAGCGAGAGCTTCTTCTCAGCTGCCGCCGAACAAGCAAAAGAGGAGGCCAAGGCTGGCATCACAGCTGGCCTACTTTCTCGAGACGTAAGCATCTTGGTGGAAGGGGAGGAGCATTTGGTGACGGTAGATCCTGGAAAAACGATTCTGGAAGCTGGCCTAGCTGCGGGTCTCAACATGCCTTACAGCTGCCAAAGCGGGCTATGTACCGCTTGCCGCGGCCGCTTGACATCAGGTCAGGTTAAAATGGATGAAGATGCGGGCTTGACTGAAAAAGAGGTGGCAGATGGCTATGTGCTGTGCTGCGTTTCTAGGCCTCAGTCTGAAGATATTTACATACGCATCGAATAATGGAAAAAGAAGAATTGCGCACGATTTACCACCGTACCGAGCGCCTTACAGTGGTAGTTTTGTTACTCGCATTACCTGCCTTTGGGATGGTGTACCTGTACCAGCAATCGGGGCGTTTTACTCAGATCCTTCCCCTACTTCCAAATTGGGCTCAATACCTCCTACTTGGAGCTGGTGTTCTTCTCTTGGTAATTCAGTACTTGTTATTTCATCAAAAAATAAAGCAATCCTTTCAGCAAGAATCGCTTTTGGAAAAGGTGGGTTTGTATGCGGCTGCCACTCGACAGCGTTTTTTAGTACTCTTTTTAGTTTCAATGATCAGTACTGCAGGTCTCTATTGGAGTGGCAGTCCAGGTTTTGTCTTTCTTTTTACGCTGGCGCTTGTATTCTTTTCTTTGGGAAAGCCCTCTCCAGATCGGATGG
>Ga0209617_10000333_pt1 | contig 20139 bp, 15 predicted proteins | sample LakEriepJuly2011_2_FD_187459 | JGI IMG/M metagenome (GOLD analysis project Ga0209617, IMG submission 187459) | Freshwater microbial communities from dead zone in Lake Erie, Canada - CCB epilimnion July 2011 (SPAdes) (version 2) | ecosystem: Environmental > Aquatic > Freshwater > Lentic >...
CCCCAATTCCTCGGCTATTTGCCGCTTGGTGGCAGGGCCCAGCCTTTTTTTGAGAACAAGTCCCTAAAGGCCTGGTTATCCATCGCTAAATCGGCATACATTCTTTTGAGTCGTGAATGCTCCTCTTCCAAGGTTTTTAGCTTCTGAACATCCGAAACCTCAAGCCCCCCATACTTGGATTTCCACTTGTAAAAGGTCGCTGGGGCAATACCCATTTCCCGGCATAAAACGCCTGTGGATACCCCAGACTCGTGTTTTTGAAGGGCCTGTACGACCTGAACTTCGGTAAATCGTGATTTTTTCATAGCAGTTAAAATTAGATGAATTTCTCTACTTTTCAACTGTCTGCTTTTTTGTGGTACTTACATAATTCCACCGCTTCAAAATAAAAAGCTATTATTTTTACAATATTTTAGTAATTCAAGCGAGTCATCAATCGATTAATAACAATCATCGGGGAACAACCCTTTTAGATAAAAATGATCCCAAATAAAACCTACAAATTAAATCCAATTTATCAATTATTAAACGATAATAACAAATTAATTATATAATAACACATTAATTAAATTAAACCCACGCTTTTTACTCAAAGTAGAATTCAGTATACCCTATCACAGATATATATCTCGGCAATTACAAAAAACTTTCATTAGTTTAAACCTAAATGACTCGACTGCTACCTTGAAATAGATAGTTAAATTACATATTGCTTAATTGTAATTTGTTAAATCCTGAAAGTGCAGAATCATACCACCATATCAGACTCAGCTTAATTCTTTTTTTGTTTCAAGATATTGAAATAGTGACAGCAGTTCAATTAATTGTCATGGACTATTCGCAAACTTTAATCTTACAATTCGCCACCTTTACTTTATTCTAACGACGCTGAATGATTATTTACAAAACATTTCTTCTATACGTGTAAATGTCATTTGTATTTTACAACATACACGTTATTTGAAAAAGCCCGAAAAGCCAAATAGAACATATTTATTTTATAAACATAATATGAATTCGCGCGTCATCCGCTTATATATTATATCATCTGACTGGCTCACTCTTAAAAATAAAATTTGTATACAAGCTATACATTATCAAATACCAACCACTATGCAAAATCATAAAAGGCCGAACCCAATACCACATTATTTTACAGTGTTTTTTTGATATAAAATAAAAACTTCGAAACGCAAAAATCACTTTGAACCTTCTATCTGTAACTTTCATTACAATATGTATATCAGATGATTTGTTTTACCAACCGTTACCTGTTCCAAACATTAATTGAAATCGAGGCAATTGCATTTCATCCGAAATCGCTGAACATTGCGTAAAGACAGTTTAATGAATAATGATAATCACAATTCAGTGTTAGACTAATTATGTCAATCATTTGAAACACTAAGCATCAATAAATTAATGTATTCAGCGTTCTCACAAAGATTTGATGTCATTCAAAATATTCTTGTATACAACTTCTGAATCAAATAACTCAAACCTCTTCAGGGCGTTCTTAGAATATTCAAGGTAATTGCTCTCATTAAAATGTTTTATGGCGTCAACTAATTCACCAACGTTACGTGGAGCAACCAAATAGCCTTGTTCTAAATGTGTTATTAGCTCAGGAATAGCACGCCAATTTGTACTGATTACAGGCAAACCCAGTGAAAGTGCCTCTATTAAAACCCCAGGATAACCCTCGCCATTATAATAAGTCGGTAAAACAATGACATCATACAAACTCAATTTATGCAGCACATCCTCGGGATTCAATGTACCACAATACCTGAAATTTATGCCCTTCAGTTCATCAAGACTAATACTCAATGAATCAATTGGCCCATAAACATCAAATACATATTCTGTAGAAAAAAATCTTGCAGCCTCCAAATACTCTAACACCCCTTTAGAATCAGAAACCTTGCCTATAAAAACAAATTTTTTTTCAAAGGACGATTTTCGAATTATATTAACCGCACTACGACAATTCGGAAACCAAATGAATTTATCTTCATATCCCAATTCTCCTTTGAAATATTCGATAGACTCCTTTGTCTCGAGATAAACCCGAAATGATTTCTTGAAACAAAATCGAATCATCCATTTTTTTAACTTCGAAGATTTCGCATAAACATAATGTAAATCCCCTCCAAACTTACGTAAAAGAATCTTTTTGCTAAAAATCTTTGACCAGATAATTAATAACGGCACAAGGGAAAAGAAACCTCTCGTTGACACATTAAGCATTACTACATCATAAAACCTCGAATTTAAAATTAATGACATTAAAATTTTCAAGAAATTCAAAAGGCCACTAAAGGAGCCAGAATATCGATTAGTTTGAACAAAAATAAAACCAAAATCTAGCCAGTCAATAAATGATTGCATTAATACTGTCGCCCCTCCAAAAGACTCTGGCCTATTACGTATCGGTAATGGTCCAATAATAATAAAACGATTATTAAACATAATCTGATTTTCGAATTCCTTTTTTAACAATTTTTCCAGGCACCCCAACAACTACAGAGTTAGAATCAACATCTCTAACAATAACTGAATTGGCCCCAATAACAACATCATCACCAATTTGAACAGGCCCTAAAATTTTTGCACCTGCACCAATATACACATTATCTCCTATAGTAGGAACTCCATACTTTTTGGAGGTGCCCCCTATAGTAACATTCTGATCAATGTGACAATTATTTCCAATTACCACTCGTTTGTGAACAACAACTCCCAATCCACCATAACCCAAAATTAAATTTTTACCTGCTTTAATCTCCGATGGAAAATAACAAGCAAAAATAAATCTAATTACATATGTGATTAAATTTGGCAAGAAAGGTACACGAAGTCGATAGCAATAATTTCCTATCCTATATAGCTTAACAGGATTCATATTTTCTCTAGATTAATAATCCAAATTGAGATTCCCAAGTTTGGGTTTTCGCCCAATTATATATTTTAATTCGCTTTGAGTGTAAATTTCTCTCATTACATAAATCATTTAACAAACTACTTGCATCACCAGTATACAAATAACCCAAATCTTTTTCAACAACAAGCCGAGAATAGTCACCTACCCAATTCGAAATAATCGGAATTACACCAGAACCACAATACTCAAGAAACTTTACTGGTGATGCCACTCTATTCAAAAGTAAGTTATCACGTAATAAAAAACCATAATGATAATGCGACAAATCTACTTCACCCTCAAGCGAATTCACACTAAAAACACTAATAGTTTCTTTACTTTTAGCTGATTTTATGTATTCTCTAGCTAATTCTACTTCCATTGTAATGATATCCAATTTCGCCGGAATTTGAGCAGATATATAATCATAAACACTAATAACTTCACTCAAATTTTGCCATTTACTCAAACCACCAACGTACACAAAATGAACAACTCTTGAAACTTGAATCTTTGGAAAAAATAATTTCTCTGAGCTAATCAAACTTGGAAGAACTTGAATATCCCGTTTTATAAAGAAGTATCGACTTAAAGTTCTTCGAAAGGAATTACTTACGGTATAGACCCTGGAGGCAAAAATGTAACATAAAAATTCGCAAAATAATATAAACAGAAATTTAACCAAACTCCGATTCTTTAACCAAGACTCAAACGCAACAAAGCCTCGAAAATCATATACAATTTCCAATTTTCCATGACTCACTAAAAATATAAAAATAAAATCAAGATAACTCCGAGTATATATTAATTCACGAGACCTAATTGAACTGTAAAACGCAGAATAAGTATCAAAATACTCGACACCTAAAACATTTTCATCCTCACATTTGCCAATACAAACAAAACGAACAGAATCATTAGTAGCCTTTGCAACAGCCAATCCTCTTTGAATAACTTGAGAAGCAACAATTTGATTACTTAAACCATGCGGAATAACATATATCTTCATTTATAACTATTTTATGAATTCTTTCGAACCAAGGAATAATTCCGGTTCAAAAAAGTAGACATCAGTGCCAGTAAAATAACAACACTACCCCTGTAAATCGCATCATGATTCAAACTATACAGTAGAAACAAAGGAACGCACATAATTAACATATCACGTAAAAATCGATTTATCAAATCAGTACTGTATAAACTCGATTTTAAAGCAATAATCCATTTAATAAAAAACCAACCCGCCAGGAAAAAACCAATTAAACCAAAACGCGCCAAAATATTTAGAAACGTTACATCTGTCTGAAATGCCCCAGTCCCGTCAGGATAAGTAAAAATCGGAAAACCGAAATGCGAACCAAATACGGGGAATTCAAAAAATGTATAAATAGCCCCAGTAGTCATAAAGTCACGGTTATCCTCCCAAACACTATTGGATAATCCAACTCCGACATCACCTGCAAAAAGAACTGACAAAATTCTTCTGTCAACCTGAATCCGAATTGCTTCATTACCATTATAAGCCAAACTCATAAGAAAAGCAAAAATCAACAAAAGAACAGCTAAACGAAATAAGTTTATTCCAAGCTTCTTAAATTCGGAAAAAACAGTTAACAACACCACTTCCAAAATCAACAGTGCCAATAAAGTACGATCGAAATTCAAAACGGCAATACTAATTGACAGTACCGCTAACGTAATTAAAAAATAATAAATCCGTTTCGAAAGAACAGATCGAAGAGCAGACCCTCTAAATAAAAAATAGACACCTAAGACACTTAAATCCTTGTTCCCATTAATCAGCCTACCGTTTCTAAGAGTATCAAAAGCCCCCTCCTCATAGCGGACACTATAAGACTGTAAAGGTATTTCGAAAATAAAGGCAACTAAAGACAATAAATACGAAATGAAAACAGACATCAATGCTAAATTGAAAAACACTTTCCTATTCACCCTATCTCCCAACATCAAAACCAAAACAGCACAAATGAAGACCAAAGATAAACGTAACTCAAGGAAAAGACCAGTTAAAGAACCATTGTATATAATATCTTTGATAAACGAAATAAAGATCAAATATGAAAGAAATAATACACCGGGAAAAAACAACTTTTTCGAAGAGTTATATTTACGATTAATGAAAAACAGTGTCCCCGGTAACACCAAAGCGACAAACTGAAAAACATTCAAATGAGCTAAACCAAATAAATTAAAACTTAAAAAATGCTTGTCAGGAACAACAAACAACAAAACAACCAAACAATAAAATAATATGCTCGCCATTTAATTTACAATCAATAGTTTTTGCAATTCCAAAACAACCAAATTCTCAGAATTACACTCCAGCTCTAAACATTCACAATATGGTTGAGCTTTCTTATAAACATCCGCATTCAGAGGCTTATTCAATAAGAAATTCCCCAATTCACCTATTTTGCTAATTTCCACTATAACGTTATTTTCTACATACTTATAATAATCATGAAGCATGCCATTATTCATATTAAAATAACATGTATGTACATTCATAAGAACAGATTCAAGTGCAATAGAACTATCACCCGCAACTAAGGCATCAATCTGACTGAGAAAATCAAAAGAACTTTCATTTGTCGAAAGATATACATCACCTATCAGCAAATGATTATACATTCTCGATTCTCTAGGATGTGGTCTCAAATAAACTTTGTAATTAAGTTCAATCAAAGCTGAAATCACGCTCTGTACAACTGTTAAATCATCTAAGGTATTAAAAGCGACTCCAATATTTACCAAACCAGTAACACCCATCCTAAAGGCTTTATACCTTTCATATCTTGGCTGGCCAACTAAAACAATCTTTACATGATCCAATGCCTTGTAATGTTTAAGAGATTCAACTCCTTCTAATAATGCAACATCAAAATTCAATATTGGAAACAAATCACTAATCGAGGCATGTTGTAAATAAACAGTATAATGGCCATTTTCTCTTGCAATGAAATTAAGAACTCTAGAAGGAATATTTATATCATTTGCAAACAAAAACAATGCAGATTGAAAGCGTCCACACATGACTCTTGACAGTTTCTCACTAATAAAAGCACTATAAACTAAATCAAATCGATTCAAATACATAAATCGATTAGATAAACTTCGCTTAAACAATGATACAATAATAATTCTAAAGGAATTATAAACACATTTCACAACATCTAATATAGATGGTCGATAACGTAATACTTCATGAGGTAATTCTTGATTGCTTCCAAAAGAACAAAACAAAACTTCTTCTTTGAAATGATTCTTAACAAACTCCCATGCACGATAATTATTCAGAGTTAAAATGAAAATAATAATTTTTTTTTGTCCTGCAATTTCAATTTTTGATTTCGTCTTGAAATTAGAAATGCAATCTTTCAAAATTTGTTTTCCTGCACTTAAACAGCTCCCAAATGCCGTTCTATAATAAATTTTCCTCGATAATTCTGGAAATTTATTAAAATAAAATTCAAAAGATACTGGTAAAAAACTAAATGACATGACTATAAATACGCAAACGAAATAGGAACAAACTATTTATTCTACAGTGCTTACTTTAAAACTATGCTGTGCGAATGCCCAGTACTTACCTTTGTGCTGGTACGTGAATTTTCGAGAACTTGTACATATCACAAATACATTACGTCAAAATATGCTCAGATAACAAAGAAACTTTTAAGAACCATTGCATCATAACGGCAAGCTTAAGCTTTATTTCATTAATCAGTACTGACCAATATTACGCATGCTTACCTCTCCTCCAGGAATCACTTACGTACTAAACCACAACGATATATTAACGACAAACAAGTCTTGGTAATTTACTAAAGTAGACAGTCGACATAATCACTTAAATTTTAGCCCATTATGAATTAGAGTCCATTACCGAATATATTCCTGTTTAATTTTGAAGTGTTTAAATTAAAAATAAGCACAAAATTCCGGTTAATCATAAAATGCCATTATCCAATTGGCGAATAAAAAGAATATTAAGGCAAACGGCTCGTAAAGTCTTAACGTCAGACCTACTCAAGCCGAAAAAAGCAATTAGTACTTCGCATATAATTTACAGGTAATCTTAAAACGATAGTCCTCCAAAAACCCATTTAAATTTGCTTCAATTATTCTCCCATCACTTAATCGTTATATAATAACTGAACGTCTATCTAAACAAATGGATTACCTAACGACAAGAGAACTTATTTAAACATTTTTTTAACAAAATCACGCTGTAGAGAACTATTGTCTCCAAACTACAGCACAACACGGCTACTTGTTTGTAGAATCATTTGCAATCTATAAATAGTAAAGGTTTCTGATAGTTTAATCCGGAAAAAGAAAATTAGAAACTATTAACTATATCAAGCTCCTCCACTTACATTCTACCTCATACTGCAGATTGAACAATTCAATTTAGCAACAATGGTATAGAAAAAGCAGTTATGAAATATACTTCCAATACAAATGTGCATGAAATATCAAGGCTTGTACCGCCGCTGAGATTAACATGGACCATATTATGTAAATCGACTGAAAGCCAAATATATTAGATACAATTAATAGGAAAGTGCTTCCCAATATAATCGAAAAAAGCTGTGCCGTATAGACCACTTTCTGTGAACCAACAACATTATAAATATTTGACACAATACTTAACGTCGAAAAAACCGGAATAAAGACCGCAACTCTAGCCATATCCAACCCCTGTTCGTAAGCGGGTAAGAGAGTCGAAATTAAAATCGGCAATACCAAATAAATCACAAGCGAACTAACAGAAATAATTAATGACATCGTAAAAATTGGTTTCAAATGTGCTTTAATTATTTCTCTAACAGACACATTATTCGAATACATTGAAATCATTCGAGGATATATAATTTGACTCAAAGACTGCGACAGTACTGATAAAGTGCCCAAGATCAAAAGAGAAATACTATAGAAGCCATAATTGGCCGCTCCCAATGTAATCAAAACGATATTATTTAAAATAGTAGTCCACAAGGGCATTATTCTTCCTGCAAGAAAAATTGGAAACCCAATTTTATATAGGCCGAGGAGCTCAGGCTTTTTAACTTTTAATCGGAACTTAGCTGGGGATATTCTATAATATACAATAAACGTAATAATTGAAATACACATTGCACGCAAACACAATCCCAAAAACCCAAAAGTGTAAACAATATATATTGTTAGTACGTTTACAGACGCTATAACCAATTTAATATTTGCAAATTTATTAAAGTCCTCATTTGTTCTGAACAAAAAAGGGAAAAACAAGCTGTTGAAAATATACAATGAAGAAACAATAACAAGTGTCAAACTCGCCATCGAATCAATTATAAGACCAGAAGAATAGTTCACACCGCTCCAAACAATAAACAAAATTCCAGAGCACAGGCCTATTACGCATGAAATGGTAAAGGAGCTGTTTACTACATCATGGTATGAATTAGTATGACCAAGGGCAACCAGACGCGGTATTTCTCTGTTCATTCCATTTAACACTCCAAATTGAGCCAAAACAACGTATCCCAAATAATTCTGATAACCCGAAAATATCCCGTATTGCGCCGGTTCAATGAGACGCATCACCCAAACACCCGAAAGCAAGGTTACTATGTTCGAGAAAACTTGCGATGAAGCGAATCGAATTATAGTTGAATAAAAATTCTTTTCACCTAGTTGAAATAGAGGTTTCAATTTACAGCTGAAAATTGTTAAATAACGCTTATATGTTCAAGATCTAATCTATCCCCTTTTTGTAATGACTTTAGGGCCTTTTTTCCCATCAACATTCCAAAATACTTTGGATGCAAACCAAATCCAGGCCTTATGCTTCTTACATTTTCTTCACCAATGAATTCCCCAGCTTCAATATCCTGTACAACATATAAGGACCTACACAATTCCCTGCCTTTTTGCTGCTTTTCAGTTAGGGTATAATCTACTACCCCAATGGCTTTCTCAGCTTCTCTTACCGCTCTAACCATATCGGCAAACTCTTTCACAGTCATTGAGAAGGAAGCATCAGGGCCACCAATTGATCTGTCCAAAATAAAATGTTTTTCAATAATCTTTGCGCCAAAACAAGTGGAAACCACCGGAACAGTACTTCCCATGGTATGATCAGAAAGCCCAGTAATTACCTCATACTTTTCAGCCATATCTCTTACCATAATCATATTGGCCTCTTCAATTGGCGCAGGATAACTGGAAGTACATTTTAATAAAGCCACTTCCTTGTTCCCCATACGGTAGCAGGCATCCAATGCTAGTCTAATATCCTCCTCAGTGGCTATCCCGGTAGAAATAATTACAGGTTTTTCCTTACTGGCAACATATTCTATCAAAGGAATATCCGTTATCTCAAAAGAAGCAATCTTGTAAGCCGGTGCATTTAGGGTTTCCAGAAAATCAACTGCAGTCTTATCAAAAGGAGAACTGAAGCAAATTAAGCCTTCTTCCTCCGCTGTCTTGAATAATGCTTCATGCCATTCCCAAGGAGTATATGCCTCCTGATACAATTGATAAAGCTTTTTTCCATCCCAAATTGTTCCTTTTATTAGAAAGTCCTCTCTATCACTATCAATGGTAATTGTATCAGCTGTATAGGTCTGAAATTTGATGGCGTCAGCTCCTGCTCTTTTTGCTGCCCTGATGGTTTCAAGAGCCGTTTCAAGACTGCCGTTATGATTGGCCGAAAGTTCCGCAATAATGAAAACGGGAGAATTTTTTTGTATTTTATAGTTTCGTATCCGCATGGTAAATTTTCAAAGTATATTCAATTATGTCATCAATTAGATTTTTTCTTTCAAATCCCAATTTCTCAAAAATTTTTAATGAAGCTGCGTTCTCCTTTTTCACAAGACCTTTAACTATTTTTATATCAGGCCTTTTGTTTTCTATGTGTTGAAGTGCAAGTTCAAGCATTTTCGTTCCAAATCCTTTGCCCGTATGATTAGGCGCAATCAGATAACTTATTAGGCCTTCTTGCTCATTAATGTCAAATCTAACTGAGCCAACAGATTCTCCGCCTTTTTCACATAATTGATATATACAGTTGGTATCATTTAACTTAGCAATAAACCAATTTTGATGGTCCTCCACAGGAATAAAGCCCTGATTGAACGCATACTTCCTGGTATCAGGATTGTTGGCCCAGAAATAAGTGACATCCATATCCCCCATCACAGCATCCCGTAAATAAAGGTTGTTGATATTTTTCGAATGAATCAGTACATCAATTAACCTCCCCTCGAAAAAACAGTGTTCCTTCAGCCTTGCTTCTCTTACATAGCCCCTCCCCTCTAATGCATCATAGAGCTTAGACCTTAAATCAAAAGCATATGTGAAAATTTTATGTAAATTAATCTCCTTAAAAGCGATTTCTTCAATCAGACCCAAATAGGTATTCCAATGGAATGTAAAAAAGTCCTCTTCCATAACAGTATCCATAACAAAGGAAATTTCCGCATTTTTATCCAGCCAATTGATATGTACTAGACCGCCATAGCCAATACATTTTTCTCCCTCTAAATAGGAAAACAGAATCTGACTGGGATTTTCCTCATCGAATAATTTTGATATTATATTTACAAAATAGGAATCCTGATCGGTTTCTGTTAATGCTTTATTTTGACGGAGATGGTAAATCTGTTCATTCCGCCATCTCATAATAGCATACCTGTCATCAATTCGTATGGGAACAAGGGAAAAATCACCCGATGAAAAAACCTGCTTATTTAAGACTTTGTAAGTAGCCATATTTCAATTCGGCTAAATGCCAATCATGTAAATTATCAATGTCCTGTACTTCAAGCGGTGAAAGTTCTGGCCCTCTCGTATTTTCCGTGAAAAGTTTTTTATTCATCAGAAATCTTTCCACACTAAACCAATACCATTGACCGGCATCATGAAATACCTCCTCCAAATCCTGGGATCTGCTGTTCAGGTGTTCCTTCCACACCATTTCCATTTTACCTGAACTATCTTTTCTTAGCCCCCTCCAAACAGGGTATCCAAAACCTACCACTGGAAAAACAGTATCTGCACCAGACTCCTTCAATATTTTTTTCCCCTCTTTCAATGAATCTGACGTAACAAACGGTGCTGTGGGATAAAGGCAGCAGGCATTACTGAATTCCCTACCCTTTCCAATGTAGAATAGAAGTACCTCTTTGAGAACATCTGATGTAGTAGCATGATCATCAGAATTTTCTTTCGAACGGAAAAACGGAACCTTGGCCCCAAACTTTTTGGCAATCTCAACAATTTCCAAATCATCAGTGGACACCATTACCTCCTCAAAAAGCCCGGATTTCAAGGCTGACTGTATACTGTAAGCAATGATAGGCTTACCTGCAAAGAGTTTAATGTTCTTTCCGGGGATTCTTTTGCTGCCACCCCTGGCAGGTATAATACAGATGTCAGCCATTGTAGTATGAAAGAATAGTATTGATTACATATTCTTGTTCTTCGTTGCTCAGCATAGGGTACATCGGAAGACTGATACAGTTTTTGTAATATTCCTCCGCATTTACCATATCACCTTCCTTCCAGCCATAATCCCTGTAATAAGGCATCAAGTGAACCGGGATGTAATGGATCTGGGCAAATATGTTCTTTTCCCTCAGATAATGGTACAATCCAAGCCTGTCTTCCACTTCTATCACATATAAATGGTATGCATGGCCATCTATTACTCCGGATTGCCCCTTAATAAAGGGTCTTCCATCAAATGCTTCTTGATACGTTAGTGCAATCGCCCTTCTTCTTTTCAGCCCTCCTTCAGCTCTTTTCAATTGGCTTAAACCCAATGCCGCCTGGAAATCAGTCAAGCGGTAATTATATCCAAGTACCTGCATTTCCATATACCAGGCAGGGAATGGAAAATGAGGAATGGAGAATGAAGAATTAACGGTTCCGCTGGCAAATTCAGGTGTATTTTGGAAGATTGTTTCGTCTCTTGTGATACCGTGAGTTCTCAACATCAATAGTTTTTTGTAGAGCTCTTCATCATTTGTAGTAATCAACCCACCTTCTCCTGCGGCGATATGCTTGACAGGGTGGAACGAAAAAATCGCCAAGTTGGCAAACTTACCATTTCCACAATGTTGTTGATTACCTTGGCTATCTATAAAGTATCCACCCGGCGCATGGCAGGAATCCTCAATAATCCAAAGACCAAACTCATCAGCAAGCTTTCTGAATTCCTCCAAATTGACAGCCCTTCCTGCAAAATCAACAGGAATAATACCCTTGTAGGTGCCGCGAGGACTGGAAGTCAGTAATTCCCTAACATTTTGAATATCCAATAAATAGGTAACAGGATCAATGTCAGCAAAAACAACTTCTCCTCCACAGTACCGAACACAATTGGCCGAAGCAGCAAAAGTAATTGGAGTGGTAATTACCTTATCACCTTCCTGAACCCCCAGAGCCAAGGCACATAAGTGTAGTGCTGCTGTTCCATTAGCGACAGCTACAGCAAACGCAGAACCAACATAGGTAGCAAAGGCATCTTCAAATGCCTTAATCTTTGGCCCTTGGGTAAGAAAATCTGACTGAAGTGTTTCTACAACTGCTTCTATGTCTTCCTTGGAAATGTATTGCTTTCCGTATGGGATTGGCATCATTTTCACGATAACTTAAAAGTAGGATCTACGTGTTCTTTTATTAAAGCCCTGAGAGAATTTATTGTTTCCCATTCTGTATTTTCTCCTGAGTTATATGAGAACCCCTCTTTCACCCGAACGGCATTGAATTCTTTCTTAAAATCCTCCAGTTTCCAATTTGGGACTGCTGGCAAAATAGTATAATACTTTCCTAAGTCATAGGTATAAAAGGAATCTGACGGAGTAATCATTTCCTCATGAACCTTTTCACCTGGTCTTATTCCTACTACCTCTTGCTTACACTCGGGACCTATAGCGAATGCTACGTCTGTGATTTTATAAGAAGGAATTTTAGGTACGAAAATTTCACCGCCCCATGCATTAAAAAGAGCATGCATGACCATTTCTACACCTCCTTGCAATGAAATATTAAATCTAGTCATATTTGGATCAGTAATTGGCAGGATGCCTTCCCTTTTTTTATTCAAGAAAAAAGGAATAACCGAACCATTTGACCCCATAACATTACCATATCTTACTACACTGAACCTAATAGGATTCCATCCCTTAATATTATTGGCAGCTACAAACAATTTGTCAGACGCTAACTTAGTAGCACCGTATAAATTTATTGGCGCACATGCCTTATCAGTTGACAATGCTACCACTCTTTCGACATTCGTTTGAAGGCAAGCGTCAATAACATTTCTTGCTCCATCAATATTTGTTTTTACACATTCCTCCGGGTTATACTCAGCTATTGGTACGTGTTTCATTGCTGCAGCATGAATTACAAAATCAACGCCCTTAAATGCACGCATTAGTCGTTCTTTATCTCGAACGTCACCAATTAAAAATCTAATCTGTGGATATTTAATTGATGTAAATTCTTGCGCCATTTGAAATTGCTTCTGTTCGTCACGAGAGAAGATAATGATTTTCTTCACTTCAGGGTAACTATTTAAAATGTGCTTTGCCAGTGCTCTACCTAAAGACCCTGTTCCCCCAGTAATCAAAACTGATTTGTTTTTTAACATGCTAAGAATTTTGAGTTTAAATACAAAATAAACTAATTATAATCTCCAATCAACCAAACCCCGATCTAAAAATCCTTTAGTATCGTATACGACGGCATTATTTGAAATTTTCAAAACCTCTAAATCAAGTGAATTAAATTCCTTGTGAGCCACAGCAAGAATTATAGCTTCGTATGATTCGTTCACGAGAACGGACTTGATATTTATGTTATATTCCAGCTTCACTTCTTCTGGATTTGCCCATGGATCATAAATATCCACTTTCAGTCCAAATTCTACAAGTTCTTTGTAAATATCCACAACGCGCGTATTTCGAATATCTGGGCAATTTTCTTTGAAGGTAACGCCAAGTATAAGAACGTTTGCCCCCTTAATTATATGACCTTTATCAATCATCAACTTTATAACTCTGTTGGCGACAAACATCCCCATGGTATCGTTGACCCTGCGGCCGGATAGTATAACTGCAGGGTGATACCCTGCTTGCTTTGCCTTGTGTGACAAATAATATGGATCTACGCCTATGCAATGGCCACCTACCAAGCCAGGCTTGTATTTTAAAAAGTTCCACTTGGTGCCGGCCGCTTCTAATACATCATTGGTATCGATGCCCAATCGGTCGAAAATGAGGGCTAGTTCATTGACAAAAGAGATATTTACATCGCGTTGGGCATTTTCAATTGCTTTAGAGGCTTCAGCCACACGTATATTTGTTGCCTTAAAAGTTCCCGCCGTGATAATGGAAGCATACAAGGAATCTACAAAGTCGGCCATCTCAGGGGTGGAGCCGGATGTGACCTTCATGATCTTGGTTAAGGTATTCACTTTGTCGCCTGGATTTATACGTTCAGGTGAATAACCAGCAAAAAAATCCTCGTTGAATTTGAGACCTGAAACCTTTTCAAGTACAGGCACACAATCTTCTTCGGTACAACCAGGATATGTAGTACTTTCATAGATTACTATGTCCCCCTTTTTAAGCACACCTCCTATGGTCTTACTGGCCGAAATCAAGGGACGTAAGTCAGGTCGCTTACTATCATCAATAGGAGTAGGAACGGTGACAATGTAAATATTGGCTTCTGTCAGAGCCCCAACAGCACTGCTTAAGTAAAGACCATTTTCTTGGCCCCAAGACTTCAAGAGCACCTTTTGAAGCTCTTCAGATGCTACTTCTAGGGTGTGGTCAACGGCTTTGTTTAACTCATCCACCCGATGGTTATTGATGTCGAAGCCGATGACGGGGTACTTTTTGGCGAATTCAACGGCAAGGGGAAGGCCTACGTAGCCGAGACCAATGATAGCGATTTTGGATTCTGATAATGGTTTACGCATAGATTTGAGGATATTAACCGCAAAGGGCACCAAGAAGGGGCACTAAGGGCATGAAGGTTTAGAAATTGATAATTTTTGCTGCCAGGCCCAGGCAGTGGCCACCATGCTGGAAAGGTGGTGAGCGGCTTTCCAACCTAATGTCTGTTCGGCTTTTTGCGTGGTAGCGTACATGCTCATGATGTCGCCGGGGCGGCGCGCATACACTTTGGCTTGCACACGCAAATGATTGGTTTGTTCGAAGGCCGCATGCATTTGGCGCACGCTGATGCCCTGGCCGGTACCAATGTTGAACACCTCAAAGGATTGTTGCTGACGCAGCTCCATGATGTGCTCCAAGGCTTTGACGTGTACTTCGGCCAGATCGCATACATGGATAAAATCGCGGATGCAGGTGCCGTCGGGCGTGTGGTAATCGTCGCCCCAAATGCGCATGTGATCGTGCAAGCCGGCTGCCACCTGGGCCATGTAGGGTAATAAATTACTTGGCACCCCCCTTGGGAATTCACCGATCTCTGCCGAGGGATGGGCGCCTACCGGGTTGAAAAAGCGAAGGGCAATGGCCTGGAGCCGGTGGTTGCTTACAAAATCGCGAATGATTTGTTCGCCAATGGCCTTGGTTTTGCCGTAGGGCGAAAGGGGGTTGAGCGGGGTGATGACCGAAAACCCGGCAATGACGTCGGAAATGAGGTTTAGCCTTCGATGGGTATCGGCCGAGGCCACTGTACAGCCTGCTTCCTGGAGGGCTACGATGGTGTGGGAGCCGAGGTAGCCCATGCCGCCGGTGATGAGTAACACTTGTTCAGCATTCCGGATCTTTTAACCACAAAGGGCACTAAGACGAGGCACCAAGGACACGAAGGTCATAGGATCACGCGCTTGATCCCTTGTTTTAAATATTTGACATTAAAGTTTACTAATAATCCGAGTTGGCAATCGGTTAGGCGCATGTAGGTGAGTATTTGCGCGAGGTGAACATCAGTAAGGGTTTCGGTTACTTTTATTTCGACGATGATGTGGTTGTTCACATGCATGTCGATGCGGTAACCAGTATCGAGCTTTACTTCTTCATAAATAAGCGGTAAGGCTTTTTGCGTTTCGACTTTGAGGCCGGCTTTGGTGAGTTCGTATTTTAAGCAGGCTTCGTAGGCGCTTTCGAGGAGGCTAGGAGCGCATTTCGACTGGCTCAATGACCACATTGAACCTCAGGATACTTTATTTAAGAAAAGAAACGCTTCAAAAAAACCATTTTGCCTTTCTCATCTTCCTTGTAATAGTCATAGCTGTAACCATAAGCCACTTCTATTTGATGGTCATTCAGCACCAAGGCGCCGTTGGGGAATTGGTTGGTAAGGTGCAGATTATCAATGAATATTAAAATTTAACGTTTGGTGTAATTGTCACGCATCACCTATAAAGTCATAACCAAATCATACGTCACTTGAATTAACCTCGTTTATCGAAACACCCCTCATATCAACCCACACCTTGGACTTTGCGGCCAAGGTCGGGTAAGGAACATGACTGTGGTCCGTGACCACCACCACAGCGTCTGTTTGTTGAAGTAATTCCTCGCTTAATTCGGAATGATGGATCGGCAAAGAAGGAATATCCGTATGCCCATCATCAGCGATTACAGGGCAATATGAATCGTGGTATTTTACGATAGCCCCTCTTTGTTGGAGAATTCGTATGATGTCCAGAGCCGGGGATTCGCGCAAATCGTCGATATCTTTTTTGTAGGCAATGCCCAAGAGCAAGACGGTTGAGTCTTTGAGGGATTTTCCCTGTTCATTCAAGGCCAGGGCTACCTTATTCACCGTGTATTCCGGCATCTCCCCGTTGATTTCCGAAGCCACTTCGATCATCCGGGTTTTGAAGGAGAGGTTGCGCATCTTCCAGGATAGGTAATGCGGGTCCAAGGGAATGCAATGTCCTCCCAGCCCAGGACCCGGGGTAAACTTCATAAAACCAAAAGGCTTGGTAGCCGCTGCATCAATGACCTCCCATACACTAATGCCCAAGCGATCACAGACCATGCTGAGTTCGTTGGCCAAAGCAATGTTAATCATGCGAAAGGTGTTCTCATAAACCTTGACCAATTCGGCTGCTTCGGTGTTCTGCACCGGAACCATACGGTCAAAGATTTGCTCATAAACCGCCAACCCCGCCTTTCGACATTCCTCGGTGATTCCTCCCAAAACCTTGGGGGTGTTCTTGGTGGTCCACTTCTCGTTCCCCGGATCCACACGCTCGGGCGAAAAGCATAAATAAAAATCCTGACCCACTTTGAACCCTGTCTTTTCAAACAAGGGTAACATCAAATCGCGGGTGGTACCCGGATAGGTGGTGCTCTCCAGGATTACGATTTGACCCTTCTGGAGTCGGGTCGCGATGGCCTCGGTAGCCGATACCACGTAGGAGAGGTCGGGGTCCTTGATTTTGTTTAAAGGGGTGGGGACACAAATCGATACAAGTCCACAATCCTTGAGTGCATCAAAGTGGGTGGTTGCTCGTACCATGCCTTTTTCGACCAAGGGTTGAAGCCGGGGGGTTGGGATATCCTTAATATGGCTGATTCCGGCATTGATGCCATCACATACCCTTGCATTAACATCAAAGCCCAGAACCTCAAATCCGGCTTCAGCGGCCACCACTGCCAAGGGCAAGCCAACATAGCCCAGACCGATGATGCCTATAATTGGTTTTGTAGGAGAACTCATAATTTTTGAGGTTTAAAAGATGTATAATGTTAGGGCAGCAGTCGCTTCCACCAGGCCTTTTGGCGCTTGGGGCCTTCATCTTCGTAATAACCGTAACCGTACCCATACCCGTAGCCGTAGCCGTAGCCGTAGCCGTAACCATAGCCGTAACCGTAGCCGTAACCGTAGCCGTAACCGTAGCCATACCCGTAGCCATACCCGTAGGCAGTTTCGATTTTGTAATCGTTGACCGCAATACAGGCATTCTGAAGCTGACCGTTCAGGCGCATGCCTTCCACCACCCGGACCATTTCTTTGCGGGTATAGTTCTGCCGCATCACATAGAAATTAATATCCGAGAAGCGCATCATCTCAAAGGCATCTGCAATCAGGGTACAAGGCGGTGTGTCAATCACAATGTGTTCGTAATGTTCACGCAGCCAAGCGATCAAGTCCCCAAAGCGTTCCGAAAGAACCAATTCCGAGGGATTGGGGGGGACCGGTCCGGCCGGGATCAGGTCCAGGTTGGGGTAATTGGTGTGTTGAATAATTTCTTCCCTTTCGGCCTTGCCAATCAGGTAATTGGACATGCCCACATAGTTGGTCAAACCAAAGTCGTTGAAGATTTTGGGTTTGCGCAAATCCATCCCGATCAACACCGTCTTCTTGCCGGAGAGGGAGAAAATGGAGGCCATGTTGGTGGATATAAAAGTCTTGCCCTCCCCGGATATAGAAGAGGTGATGAGCAAGACCTGCTTGGGGCTGCCGGGGTTGATGTACTGCATGTTGGTGCGTAGGGAGCGGAAGGCCTCCGAGATCACCGATTTGGGATGCTGCAAGGCCACCAGGGCCGTGTTCTTGGTATTATTCCCTATGACCCCCAGCACCGGAACCCGGGTCACGGACTCGATTTGCTGACGGTCAATCAGGGCGTTCTGCAGGCTGTCCCGGATCAAGATCACCGCCACCGGGACCAGCAAGCCCAGCAAGGCCCCCAGCAGGTAATTGAGTGATTTGTTGGGGGCGATTTGCTTTTCTTTCTTGGCCGCATCAATAATGCGGGCATCGGGAAGGTTGGCCGCCATGGCAATGCCGGACTCGGCCCTCTTCTCCAGCAGATAGACGTAAAGGTTCTCGTTGAGGGTGAATTTGCGTTTGATATTCACCAAATCACGCTCGGTTCTGGGCAAGGTGGCCAGCAAGCCTTCGGTGCTGCGTATGCGGGCATCCATATCCCGAATCATGATTTGGGAATTCTGAACCAAATTGCGAAGGTTCTCGCGGATGGCCGAATGGGTCAATCGTATCTTCTCGTCCAATTGTTCCAGCAAGGGATTGGAACGCCGGGTCCCCACCGACATGGCGTTGCGTTCGGCGCTCATCTTGCCCAATTCCTGGATCAAAGCGATTAGTACCGGGTCCTGCACCCCCATGGTCGATGGGGATACCACCTCCCCGGCCGGCCGCTGCTCGTTGAGGTAGGCCCGGAGGTAATCGTAGTACTTGAGTTTGCCCTGTTCCAGGGCCCTGGCTTTTTCGTACTCTTCCAATCGCTGAAAAATCACCTGCCCCTCGCTGGAAATATTCACGGTACGGTTCGCCGAACGAAACTGCTCCAGCCTGGATTCGGTGGTCTGCAAGGAATCGGTGATGCCCGATAATTCCCGGTCGATAAAGCGAACGGTGTTCAGGGAGGTCAGGTTCTTGAGCTCCAGGTTATGTCGCAGATACACTTCCATCAGCCGGTCTAGGTAGCGACGCCCCTTGGCAATATTGGAGGATTCGATTTTGAGGTAGAGCAAAGAGGCTTGCTTCTTCCAGGGATCAACCTCCACCTTGCCAAAGTACTTATCCAGGAGTGCCTTGTGCGAATGAAACTGAACCCGGTAACGGTTACCGGACTCAGCCTCCATTTCCCCTGCCAAGACCCGAAAGCGATGACGAGGACCCTCCAACCACTGCCCAAAGGCGTAGGTTCCGGTACTAATATCCGAAGCCACTGGCTTATCTTCTTCGGAGCCGAGGTCTTCCTGGATTTTGCTGAATCGTAGAGGGTCGTACAGACTGCCTTCTTTACCGTTTTCGGTGATTCGGTACCGCCCCTTACCCAAGACCTCGATTTCGATGGCCATCTCCACCAGCTGGGGATGAAAACTATCCACCTCCAGCACCAGAATATGATGAGGATAAACTTCTTCGCGGCTGAATTGCCCCAGCCGGGTAACCTCCACCCCAAAGTCGAGTTCTTTGAGGGTTTGGTCCACCATAGCATAGGATTGGATGATCCCCATTTCGTTGTCCGTTGTGGAGGTGGCACCGCCCAATCCCCCGCCCATGAGCATGGCGTCCAGGCTCTTCATGGAGGAAGACCCTTTGTCCTCCCTGATGAGGAGGGAGGCGTTGATATTGTAGACCGGTTGAGCGTATCTGTTGTAAACAAAGGCCGCAGCCAAGCCCATGACCAAGGCCACCAAAAGGTAGGGCCAGAAATACAAGAGCTTGAATACATA
>Ga0209617_10000335_pt1 | contig 20114 bp, 14 predicted proteins | sample LakEriepJuly2011_2_FD_187459 | JGI IMG/M metagenome (GOLD analysis project Ga0209617, IMG submission 187459) | Freshwater microbial communities from dead zone in Lake Erie, Canada - CCB epilimnion July 2011 (SPAdes) (version 2) | ecosystem: Environmental > Aquatic > Freshwater > Lentic >...
AACTCGTCGGGTTCGGACTTCATCAGCCAGTGGTGCATGCGGCCAACGTGCAGGGCAGGGCAGCTTTTTCAAGGCAGGGCTGTGGTCTTGCCCTTTCGTCGCCAGGGACCCTAATCACCGCGTGCGCCTGCTGGACTCCCATTGTCACCCTGAATACGCCCTCAAGGCTGGCCGTCTGCCCGCTTGGGTGGCCGAATGCCGGGCCGCGGGCGTCGAAGGCGTTGTCGCCATCGGCACGGACCTCAAGGACTGGTCCGACTACCGAGATCTCGCTTCCAAGCAGCCTGATTTCTTCCGGCATACGGTCGGTCTACATCCCTGCCACGTCGAAGAGGGCTGGGAGGAGACCGTCGCGGCGATCTCGCCTTATTTCGCTGACCATACGCCTCCCGCTGCGCTTGGGGAGATTGGCCTGGATTATTTTCGCTTGCCGACGGACGTCGCCGAAGCCGAACGTATTAAGGGCTGGCAGCATGAAGCTTTCCGTCGCCAGCTTTCACTGGCCTATCAGTTTGGCTGTCCGGTGGTCATTCACTCGCGGCATGCGTTCGACGATTGCGTGCGGCTGATCGACGCGAGTGGTGTGGATTGGCGCAAGGTCGTCTTTCACTGCTTCGTCGAAGGCCCGGAGCAGGTGCGCCAGGTCAATCTGCGCGGTGGCCGGGCCTCGTTTACTGGCATCATCACCTACGCCAAGTCGGAGGAGATTCGCCAGGCCCTCAGGGCACAGGGCCTCGCCCGGCTGATGCTGGAGACCGATGCCCCGTATCTCGCCCCGCAGTCCGTCCGCGGTAAGGAAAATACGCCCGCCTATCTCCCCGAAATCTGTGCCCAGGCTGCCGAGTTGCTGGGATTGCCAGCTGATGAGGTCGCCGAGGTCGCCACGCGCAATGCCCGCGAATTCTTCGGGTTCGCCGCAGGCTGACACCACATTGTCACGGGTTCGCCCCTGTCCTTTCGCACATCCGTGGCATCATTGCCACAGATGTCACCGCAGAGCTCTCCCAGTAATACCGACGCACTGAAGGCTAACCTCGGACTTCTAGCATGGGCAGAGCCCGCCCTTGACGGCTTCTTCAAGGTGCGCGCTTTTGATGCTTTCCTGGCCCGTATCCATGCCGCGGGGCGTACGGATTTCTTCACATCGGCGATGGAGCAGGCCGGATTGAGCAATACCTGGAGCGATCAGTGCCTCGCGCGCATTCCGCGTTCGGGACCTCTCGTCGTGGTCGCGAATCATCCGCATGGTCTGGCCGACGGCTTGGTCGCGATGGATTTCCTGCTGCGGGCCCGTCCGGATGCGTTGGTCGTCGGTAATCGTTGGCTCAGCCAGATTCCAGGAATTCGCCCTTGGTTGATCGAGGTCAATCCGTTTAGCCCCGACGCGGCTGATCCAGGTAATATCGTGGGAACGCGTCGTATCCTCGCACATCTGCGTGCGGGTGGCTGCATTATGACTTTCCCTTCCGGCGAGGTTTCCAGTCTCCGCCTGAAGTCTCGTCGCGTCGACGACCCGGTCTGGTCGCCGCAGGTGGTACGCATGGCCCGCAAGGTCGGCGCTTCGATTCTTCCTATGCGGATTGAGGGCCGTAACTCTGGGCTCTTTCAATCGCTCGGCCTTATTCATCCGAAGGTTCGGACGATGCTGCTGCTTCGCGAGTTCCTTAAACATCACGGCAAGGTGATTCATCTCCGCACGGCCAATCCCGTGACGCCAGCCCAGCTGGCGGATCATCCAGAGGACGAAGAAGCCACGAGTTTTCTTCGCCTGCGTTGCGAACTGCTCTCCAGTCGGACCGATCGCCAGAAGGCCGCGGCCGCCAAGCCGGCGGCCCCGCAGGCCCCGATTATCGCCCCGGTCAATCCGCTGCTGCTTCGTGCCGAGCTGCAAAGCCTGCCGCCGGAAGACCTGCTGCTCACCAGCGGCGACTTCAAGGTCTACCGCTTCTTGGGTAAGGATCTGCCGCACACCTTACGTGAGATCGGTCGCCTGCGTGAGACGACCTTCCGTTCGGTCTCAGAGGGCACGGGGCTGGATTGCGACCTCGACGCTTTCGACGCCTGGTATGACCAGGTTGTGCTTTGGGACGACAAGGCTTCGGCGATCGTCGGAGGCTATCGCCTCGGACCCACCGACCGTATCCTGCCGCTCCAGGGCAAGCACGGCCTCTACACCTCGACGCTCTTTGAATTCAAGGGCGACTTCTTCCGCCGCATGGATCCCGCGCTCGAGATGGGACGTTCTTTCATCCGGCAGGAATATCAACGTAAGCCCACCAGCTTGCCGCTCCTCTGGCGCGGCATCGGCCGCTATGTCCTCCGCTTCCCGAAGTATCACCTCTTATTCGGTCCCGTGAGCATCAATCCGGAGTACGGCCAGGCCTCGAAGGAACTCATCCTTTCTTACCTGAAGAACAATCGTTCGGCCGACGACCTGCTGCCGCTGGTGCGGGCGAAGAATCCGCCCCGCTCGATGAGTTTGCACGATGCCGACCTTGATGTCCTCCAGCGTTGCGCCTTCGATCTCGAGCACGTCTCGAGCCTCGTGAGCGACCTCGAGCCCGACGCCAAGGCCGTGCCGGTGCTCCTGAAGCATTACCTCAAACTCAATGGTCGTCTTATCGCGTTCAACGTCGACGAAGGATTCGGTGGCTGCCTGGACGGTCTCATCGTCGTGGATCTGACCCAGACGGACCACAAGTTGCTGGCCGCCTACATGGGCGACGAAGGCGCGCGGCAGTTCCTCGAGTATCACGATTTCGACGGCACCAAGGCCCGGGCATGAAAAAGGGCGGGCCTTGCGGCCCGCCCTGATCGGTCGATGACGTGAGGCTTAGGCCTTGGCCAGCGCCTGCTCGAGGTCAGCGATGATATCCTCGATGTCCTCGATGCCCACGGAGAGCCGGACGTAGTCGTCCGTCACGCCGGCGCTGTCGCGCTCCGCTGCGCTGAGTTGCGAGTGCGTCGTGGAGGCGGGGTGAATCGCCAGCGAGCGGGCGTCGCCGATGTTGGCGACGTGGCTGTGTAGCACGAGGGAGTCGATGAACTTGCGGCCGCCTTCGAGGCCGGACTTCAGGCCGAAGCCCACTAGCGCGCCGTAGCCGTTGGTGAGATACTTGTTGGCGAGGTCATGGTACTTCGAGGACTTCAGGCCTGGGTAGTTGGTCCACTTGACCTTCGGGTGCGCTTCGAGGTACTGGGCGACCTTCATCGCGTTGGCGCAGTGGCGCTCCATGCGGAGGTGAAGGGTCTCGAGGCCCTGAATGAGCAGGAAGGCGTTGAAGGGCGAGAGGCAGCTGCCGACGTCGCGGAGGAACTGCAGGCGCATCTTCATGATGAACGCGATGTTGGCACCGCCAGCAGGGGCGAAGGCCTTGAAGGCTTCCCAGTGCGGGAGACCGTGGTACGACATGTCGGGTTCAGTGAAGCCAGGGAACTTGCCATTGCCCCAGTCGAAGTTACCGCCGTCGACGACGATGCCGCCGATCGAGGTGCCGTGGCCGCCGATGTGCTTGGTGGCCGAATGGACGACGATGTTCGCGCCGTGCTCAAACGGACGGTTCAGATAGGGTGAGAGGGCCGTATTATCGATGATGAGCGGGACGCCGACTTCCTTGGCGATCTTGCCGACCTCGGCGAAGGGGAAGATGTTGAGGCGGGGATTGCCGAGGCCTTCGCCATAGAAGGCCTTGGTGTTGGATTTCACGGCCTTGCGGAAGTTCTCGGGCTCATCGGCATCGACGAATGATACCTGGATGCCGAGCTTCGGTAGGGTGTAGTGGAAGAGATTGTAGGTGCCTCCATAGAGCTGCGAGGTCGAGACGATGTGGTCGCCGGCTCCGGCAATGTTCAGGATGGACGCGGTGATGGCAGCCTGGCCGGAGGAATGGGCGAGCGCGCCGGAACCACCTTCGAGGGCCGCGAGGCGCTGCTCGAGGACGTCCGTCGTCGGGTTCATGATGCGGGTATAGATATTACCGAGTTCCTTTAGGCCGAAGAGATTTGCGGCATGTTCCGTGTCGCGGAACTGGTAGCTGGTCGTCTGGTAGATCGGGACCGCTCGCGAACCGGTGGTCGGGTCGGCCTTTTGACCGGCGTGCAGGGATTTGGTGCCTAGTTTCATGGGGGTGTTGTTGGGGGTGTTCGTTATCTTAGTTTAAGCCCTAGGAAACAAGACGTAAGCGATTTTATGACCCAGCGGAGAGGGCTGTCCTCGCGATAGTACCCATGGTGGCGGCCTCCATAGTTCCGACTCGCCCAGCGGGGCCAAGGTTCGCTAACTGACCTCCATGCCCGTGTTCCTGCATGACACCATGTCCCGCGAGAAGCGGCCGTTGCTCCCGAAGCCCGGCCGTGACGTCTACGGTATGTATTGCTGTGGTCCCACGGTCTATGGTCCGGCCCATATCGGTAATTTCCGTACGTTCACTGTCCAAGACGTCCTGCGCCGGACCCTCGAGGTCGCTGGCCTCAAGGTGAAGCACGTCCGCAATATTACCGATGTCGACGATAAGACGATCCGCGGCGCCCAGGCAGTTGGCCAGACCCTTAACGTTTTCACCAAGACCTGGACCGATAAGTTCCACGCCGACTGTAAGGCCCTCGGTCTACTCACTCCGCACATCGAGCCGAGCGCGGTCGAGCATATCCCGCAGCAGGTCACGATGATCAAGGCCCTCGTCGATCGCGGCCACGCTTACGTCGCCAAGGATGGCTCGGTCTACTTTAAGGTCTGCTCCTGCCCTGATTACGGTAAGCTGAACCATATCGACTTCTCTAAGCTCGAGACCCAGTCCGAGAACTCCGCCGGCGAGACTAACGATGCTGATGAATATGAACGCGAGTCGGCTTCCGACTTCGCGTTGTGGAAGTCCCGTAAGCCCGAGGATGGCGCGAACTTCTGGCCGTCTCCTTGGGGCGAAGGCCGCCCCGGCTGGCACATTGAGTGCTCGGCAATGTCGCTGGCCCACCTCGGCGCCACGTTCGACCTGCATGGTGGCGGCATTGACCTTTGTTTCCCGCACCACGAGAACGAGATCGCTCAGTCCGAGTGCGCCACGGGTGTGAAGGGCTTCGCGGCCCACTGGTTTCACAGCGCCCACCTGATGGTCGAGGGCGAGAAGATGTCCAAAAGCAAAGGCAACCTCTACACGCTCGACGAACTAGTCGCCAAGGGCTTCACGCCGATGGAAGTCCGCGCCACGCTGATTTCCGGGCATTATCGTAGTTCGCTTAACTTCACCATGAAGGGCGTCGAGGATTCTCGCTCGGCCCTCGCTAAGCTTGAGCGTGGCACCGATCGCCTCCTCGCCGCCGCCGGTTTCACTCGCGCCGAATTCGCCGCGCCGTCCGCCCAGGAAATCCAGACCTCGTGGGGTCGTTTCGCCAAGGCCTGGGAAGTCCTGCAGGACGACCTCAATATTCCAGGCTGTCTCGGGCAGGTCTTCACCGTGCTCGCCGAGAAGGATGAGCCCTCGGCCGAACAGGCCCGTCAGGATATCTCCGGGCTCGCTAAGATCCTCTTCGCACTTGGGCTTGTACTCTTTGCGGCTAAGGCCGAAGTCGCGATTCCGGCCGACGTCGCTGAACTAGGCGCCCGTCGCTGGACCGCCAAGCAGTCCAAGGACTTCGCCGCCGCCGACCAGCTCCGCAAGGACCTGACCGCACTCGGTTGGGCGATGCTGGATCGCAAGGACGGCTACGAACTGAAGAAGTCATAAGGCAGGGCAGGGCGTTTGCTCCGTCCTTGCCCTCCGCCTCGGGAACCCCTAGCGAATGGGGTATTCCGCCATGTCCTCCCGCCCGCAGATGACTCCCCTCGAGGAGATTCGCCACTCCGCCGCCCACATGCTGGGCGCCGCCGTGCTCCGCCTATTCCCTCAGGCCCAGCTGGATATTGGGCCGCCCACCGACAACGGCTTCTACTACGACTTCGACCTCGAACACACCTTCACGGCCGAGGACCTAGTGAAGATCGAGGAAGAGATGCGCCGCATCTCCAAGGAGAACCAGAAGTTTGAACGCTTCGAGTGCACTCGCGAGGAAGCCGAGAAGCTGATCCTCGAACGCGGACAGAACGCCTATAAAATCGGCCGCCTCGGCGACATCCCCGCCGGCGAGACCATCTCCTTTTATAAGAACGGCGAGTTCGTCGACCTCTGCGCCGGCACCCACGTCCGTTACTCCTCGCAGGTCAAAGCGTTCAAGCTCCTGCACATCGCCGGTGCCTACCACCGTGGCGACGAGAAGAATAAGCAGCTCCAGCGCATCTACGGTACCGCCTACGCGACCAAGGACGAACTCGAGCAGGCTATCGTCCGTGCCGAGGAAGCTAAGAAGCGCGACCACCGTAAGCTGGGCAAGGAACTGAAGCTATTCCATATCGACGAGAAGGTGGGGCAGGGCCTCATCCTCTGGACGCCGAACGGCGCCGTCGTTCGCCAGGAGCTCCAGAACTTCATCTCCGAGCGTCTCTTTCAGACCGGATACAAGCAGGTCTTCACCCCGCACATCGGCAACCTCGACCTCTATCGCACCTCGGGTCACTTCCCTTATTATAAAGATGCCCAGTTTCCTCCGCTCGTCGAACGCGAGGCCATGGAGATGCTCGCCAAAGAAGGCTGCGGTTGCGGCGAACTGACCAACCGCCTGGCGGACGGCACTGTGCAGGGATTTCTGCTGAAGCCGATGAACTGCCCGCACCATATCCGCATCTACGCTTCCCAGCCGCATTCTTACCGCGACCTCCCGGTGCGCCTCGCCGAATTCGGTACGGTCTACCGCTGGGAGCAGTCTGGCGAGTTGAGCGGCATGACCCGCGTCCGCGGCTTCACGCAAGACGACGCTCACCTTTTCTGCACCGAAGACCAAGTTCTGCCGGAAGTCCTCGGATGCCTCGAGCTCGTGAAGATCGTCCTGAAGACGCTCGGGCTGAATGATTATCGAGTGCGCGTCGGCCTGCGTAATCCCGATTCTGCCAAATACACCGGCACTGCTGAGAACTGGGACAAGGCCGAAGCCGCTTGCCGGACCGCCGCTGCTACCCTCGGCGTCGCCTTCTCCGAAGAATCCGGCGAAGCCGCCTTTTACGGGCCCAAGATCGACTTCGTCGTCAAAGATGTAATCGGCCGCGAATGGCAGCTCGGCACCGTGCAGGTCGACTTCAATCTCCCGGAACGTTTCGAGCTCACCTATAACGGGGCCGACAACAAGCCGCACCGCCCGGTCATGATCCATCGCGCCCCGTTCGGTTCGATGGAGCGCTTCGTGGGTATCCTCATCGAGCACTTTGCCGGTGACTTCCCGACCTGGCTCTCGCCTGAGCAGGTCCGCCTCATTCCGCTCAACGACGACCTCAACGCCGATTGCGAAGCGATGGCCGAGATTCTCAAGGTCGCCAAGATTCGCTGCAGCGTCGACGGTTCTTCCGACAAACTGGGCGCCAAAATCCGTCGCGCCGAGATGTCCAAGGTCCCGCATATGCTCGTCGTGGGTGCTAAGGAAAAGGAAGCTGGCCTCGTCAACGTGCGTTCCCGCGCGGACAAATCCTTCGAAGGTAACCGCACCTTAGCTGAGTTTGTGGCCCTGGTGTCGGCAGAGATCGCCGAACGTCGCCTCAAGGTGCACGTCCCGACTGCTCCGACTTCTCCCGCCGCTCCCGCTGCCCCTCAGGCCTGACCGTCACGTGGTTTTAACCGACTCGCCGGGGAACTAAGGTTGCCCGGGTAGGTCTTTTGAGCCTATACCCCGGGGATGAAGCAACCCCGTTCCTCTTCTCGGCGAGATTTCCTCAAGTTTGCTGGTCTGGGAAGCCTCGTCTTCGGCGCCGGCTCGGCCCGGGCCCTTGGTGCCGACGGCCGCGAAGCCTCCGCTAATTCCGCTAAGCGCCAAGCCAAGAACGTGATCTTTATGGTCTCCGACGGCATGTGCTTCTCGGTGCTGACCGCCGCCCAGACCTATCTGACCCGGACCGAGAAGCGTTCCTCAAATTGGATGAAGATGTATGGAGAGCTTCCGGTCGTTCGTTCGCTCTGCGAGACCGACTCCGCCAGCGGCATCGTGACCGACTCCGCCGCCGCCGGTAGCTGCTGGGGCATCGGTGAACGCATCGACAACGGCGTGATTAATATCACCCAGGATGGCCGTAAGCCCGTGACCCTCGTCCAGAAGATGGTCGCTGCCCGTAAGCGCTGCGGGCTCGTCACCACCACGACCGCCACGCACGCCACCCCGGCGGGCTTCGTCGCCACCGTGGCCAGTCGCTCCGACCAGAAGACCATTGCGGCCCAATATCTCGAGCGCGGCGTCGACGTCATCTTGGGCGGTGGCACGCAGTATTTCAGCGAGGAGCTGATGGCCGCCTACCGCAAGGCGGGCTATGGCGTCGCCTTGAATCGCGACCAGCTCTTGGCCGATACCGGTCAGGCGCCGTTACTTGGCCTCTTCAGTAAGAGCCACGTGCCTTTTGAAATTGATCGCTTGAATTCTTCCACGCTCAAGGCCTCTACGCCCACGCTCTCGGAGATGACCAAGGTCGCTCTCCATCGCCTTGGCTCCGCTCCGGAGGGTTTCTTTCTGGTGGTTGAAGGCGGTCGCGTTGACCACGCTGGGCATGGTAACGACGGTGCGGCCGCGATTCACGAGCAAATCGCTTTCGATGAGACTATCGCCACGGTGCTCGCCTTCATCGATAAGCATCCCGACACTTTGCTCATCGTCACCACGGACCACGGCACGGGCGGCTTTAACGTCAACGGTCTCGGTAATGAGGACTTCATCTCCCCGGCTCCGTCCTATTCAGAATCGACGCCCGCCTTCGATCGTCTCGTCGGCTTCAAGATGTCGCTCGAGGTGCTCAAGGTTGAGACCAAGGGCCTGTCGTCGAAAGAGTTCGTCTCGGCGGCCGAGAAGGTCACTGGTCTTAATTTCAAGGCCGACGACCGTGCCAAGATTACTTCGATCAAGACGCTGGCTGCGGCGCTCATGAAGTACACCTCGATCGGCTGGACCAGCAACAATCACACGGGCGAGATGGTTGAGTTCTCCGCCTACGGACCCGGCTCCCAGCTCTTCACGCCCCACCTGCGCAACGACCAGGTGCATGCGAAGGTCCTCCAGGCGACGGGCGTGGCCTGAGGCTTCGTAAATCCGGGCACAAAAAGGGCGTCCGGAAGGACGCCCTTTTACTTAGCCTTTCTGTCGGCTTAGAGCTTGGAGTACTTCACACCGCAGCCGTAGGGCTTGGTGCTGGTGACTTCGGGAGCCTTACCTTCCTTCACGGCCTTGACGGCAGCGAGGACGTAGTTGTTGGCCTTCTCGATGTCGGCGGACTTAGCAGAAGAGATGCTGTCGATCGCGCCCTTGTAGGCGAGGATACCCTTGCCGTCGATGACGAAGCAGTGCGGGGTGACCTTGGCGTCATAAGCGCGGCCAATGCTCTGGTTCTCGTCCTGGATGACGGTGCCAGGGTAGTAGGTGGCGTTTTCGAGCTTGTGGCCGCCCGTGTTGATCACGAGCCAGACGGCGCCAGAGGCGACGACATCTTTCTGGAATTCCTGCATCTTGCCGCCTTCGTAGAACTTCTTCACGAAAGGGCAGCCAGGGTTATACCATTCGAGGACGACGGTCTTGCCCTTGAAGTCGGCGAGGCTGACGGTCTTGCCGTCGAGGGTCTTACCGGTGAATTCAGGAGCAGCTTTGCCGACTTCGGGGGCCGCGAAAGAGGCCACCGCCGCGAGGCAGGCGAGGAGGGAGGTGAGGATACGCATATCGGTGTGTGGGGGTGTAGGGCTTTTAGTTTAGGGTGACTTCATGGATTTCAACACCATCTTGCATGCGAGGTTGCGGAAATCGGACAAAACCAAGCCTTTTTACCTCGTTTTGACTCGCGGGTTGCCAAATTGACCAAAAACCCAGAACTATTTCCCATGGCTGACGCCCGTTCTACCGCCTTGGTCTGCGCCAACGAAGCTTCCCTTTGGGAGGAGCTGAAGGCCCGCGCGTCCGTCGTGGCCAAATCCGAGCCAGCCTTGGCGCCGATGCTCCAACGTTATGTGCTGGACCGTTCCAGCTTCGGCGAAGGCATCATCCAGCGTCTGGCTGAACGCATTACTCCGACCGGGCAGGATCTGCCGGTCATCCTCCGCGTCCTCGGCGAGGCCGTCGCGTCCGACCGCGAGGTACTGTCGCAGATGCGCGCCGACATCCGCGCCACGCTTGAGCGCGATCCCGCGACGGAGCATGCGCTCATCCCGTATCTTTGGTACAAGGGTTTTCACGCCATCTCGATGCATCGCCTCGCGCATGTGCTCTGGAAGGCCGGCCGTAAGGAGCTCGCCATCCATCTGCAGTCGCTCGTCTCCGAGCACCTTGGCGTCGATATCCATCCCGCCGCTCGCTTTGGCGTTGGTATCCTGCTCGACCACGCCACAGGCTTCGTTGCCGGAGAGACTAGCGTCGTGGCCGACAACGTCTCTTTCCTGCATGAGGTCACCCTCGGCGGGACGGGTAAGGCCCGAGGCGACCGCCATCCGAAGATCCGATCGGGCGTGCTCGTCGGCGCCGGCGCGAAGATTCTAGGTAATATCACGATCGGCGAAGGCGCCAAGATCGGCGCAGGTTCCGTGGTGCTCAAGGACGTCGCCCCGCATACCAGCGTGGCGGGCGTGCCTGCGGTGATGATCGGTCAGACCACCGTCGACGCCCCGGCGCTCGACATGGACCACTCGCTTTAGGCCATGCCGAATAGCCGCCCAGCGCAGGACCGCCCGGGCGATGCTCGCGTCCTGGACTGTCTTTATCGCGTCGGTGCTTTCGTCAATGCGACCGAAGACCCGCGCGAGGCCCTGGACTTCATCCTTGAAGAGGTCGTGCGGACACTGGGTGCCTCAAGCGCCTCGATCGCGCTCGTCGAACCCGCCACGGGTTCGCTGCGTATCGAGGTGAGCAATGGGCTAGAGGCAGCCTCCGTCTCGGAGATCATCGGACAAGGGCAGGGGATTACCGGCTGGGTCGCACTTTACGCCAAGCCTCAGCGCATTCCCGATGTCTCAAAAGATCCTCGTTACGTCGAGATCCGTAAGGGCATCCGCTCCGAACTCGCGGTCCCCATGGAACTCATGGGCAATGTCATCGGCGTGGTGAACTGCGACTCCGACCGCCTAGATGCTTTCAGCGAGCAGGATCTCGCTTTCCTCTCTCTCCTGACCAACGAGGCATCTAAGGCCGTCGGCCGTATCTGGTTGCTACGCCAGCTGCGTTCCAAGGCGGCTCAGCTCGAAGCGCTGGTCCGGGCGGCACAGGGCCTCGCCCGTGAGCGCGATGAGCCTGGTATTTCGCAGGACCTTGCCCGCCACACCCGCGGATTACTGGGTGTTCGCGCCTGCGCCTACTACAAGATAGTCGACGACGTCTTACTGCTCAAGCACCTCGATGGCGAACTCAGCGGCAGCGAGCTCGCCCCGAGTATCGCGGTGAACCAGACTTCTCTCGGTACCGTCGTCGGTCGCGGTCGACCCGTCGTTGTGCCAATCGCTGGTAAGACCGAGGAGCACCTCTTCACCAGACTTTCCGAGCCGGTCGCATCGTCTTCGCTGCTGGCCGTGCCGGTCCGTTACGAAGACGATACGTTCGGCGTGCTGATGTGCGTGGCCATGGGAGCCTACCGATTTTCGGACGACGATAAGCATCTCGTCACCGCGCTTTCTTCTTTCGGCGCTTCCTCGATTCAAAACTCCCGGCTTTATGCCAAGGTCTTCACGGTCGAAGAGGGCTTGCGTCGCAGCGAGCGACTCACGGCCCTCGGCCTGCTGTCGGCGGAGGTCGCCCATGAGATCCGCAATCCGCTGACGGTGATGAAGCTCCTTTCGGATACGCTTTCCCAGGGGATGGCTCCGGATGATCCCAAGGTCGAGGACCTTGACGTCATGCGTGAGAAGATTGCCCACATGGAAGGCGTCGTCTCCCGGGTGCTCGGCATGAGTAAGGCCCAGTCGGGCGCGTTCCGCGTCGTCGACCTCCGTAAGGCGGCGGACAATGCCGTGTTACTTCTCCGTCTCAAGTTGCAGCAACTCGGCGTGAAGGTGGAAGTCCATGGCGATCAGGTCATCCCGGCCGTCGAGGGTAATCCCGGACAGATTCAACAGGTCTTCCTTAATCTGATGATGAACGGCGTGCAGGCCATGACCGGCGGCGGATTGCTGTCGCTGCATCTTGGGGTCGAACCGGGCGCCCAAGGCGAGGTGGTCGTGGTCCGCATTACCGACACCGGCACGGGTATTCCTCAGGAAATCCTGCCCAAGATTTTCGACTCTTTCTTCACCAGTCGCGAAGACGGCACCGGCCTCGGTCTCGCCATCGTCAAGCGCATCCTCCGCGACCATCGCGGCGATATCGCTGTCGAGTCGACCGGCGCAGGTGGCACGCAGTTTCGGTTCTGGATACCGGTCCGCTCAGGTAGGGCTTGATGCTTATCCATCCATGCCTAACAAAGGGGCGTGGAACGATATGAGGACATGTTCGCCGAGCGTGGCTCGGCCTATGACCGGGCGATGCGGTCTCTGCCGCTGGCCCGCGCGGCGGAATTCGGCCAGGCCATCGCCCGTGCCGAGGTGCGCCCGGGACAGGTCGTGGCGGATGTCCCCGCGGGCGGCGGCTATCTTCGTGGTTTTCTTCCCGCCGGTGTCGCCTGGGTCGGTCACGAGCCATGCGCCTCTTTCCAGGCCGGCCAGCACGGCTCCGCGACGACGGGTCGCCCGCTGCTGCCGTTTCCGTGGAGCGATGCCTCGGCGGACCGGGTGATTTGTCTCGCTGGCCTGCATCATCAGACGGACAAGGCGCCTTTTCATGCGGAAGCTCGCCGGGTATTACGTCCGGCCGGTCGCTATGTTCTCTCCGACGTGGCGGCGGCTTCGCCCGTCGCTATTTTCCTGGATGGGTTTATCGGCGCCCACAATTCCACCGGTCACGAAGGTGCGTATCTCGATGATGGCACGGCCCCGGCGCTGATGGCCGGCGGCTGGCGTCTCTTATCCGACGAGCTCGTCCGCTTTCACTGGATTTTCCGCGACCGCGTCCAGATGGGCGAATTCTGTCACGGGCTTTTCGATCTGCGGACCGCTTCGCCCGCCGCGGTGGCTGACGCCGCGGCTGACCTTCTGGGCGTCGATGAGCTGTCCGAGGGCATCGGGTTGCGTTGGGAATTGCGGACCATCGTCGCGGAATCGGCCTGACGAGGCTCAGGTCCGCGGTGCCAGCCAGCGACGGACCAATCCCCAGGCCAAGGGAAGGAACGAGACCAACACCACGATGAGGATGACCTTGTGCAGCTGATCGGCCATTGGCGTGCCGCCAAGCCAGTGGCCGAGCCACACCAAGGAATTAATCCAGAGGATACCCCCGAGCGTATTCCAAAGGAGGAAGCGCGTCGCGGCCATCTCGCCCATGCCCGCCGCGAAGGGGACGAAGGTGCGCATCAGAGGGACGAAGCGGGCGAGGACTATTGCGAGCGGGCCTTTCTCCGCGAAGTAGTCGCGGGCGGCGGTGAGGTGTTTCCGCTTGAACCACCAGCTGTCTGGTTTCGCTTCCATGGCGTGGCCGTATTTGCGACCCAGCCAGTAGCCGGTCTGGTCGCCGATAATCGCCGCGACCGTCAGCGCACCGGTGACCATCCAGGGGTCGAAGTAGGCCGGCCGATCGCCGTTGGCGATGGTCAGCACGCCAGCGGTGACGAGCAGGGAGTCCCCGGGCAGGAAGAAACCCGCGAGCAATCCCGTCTCCGAGAAGATGATTAGGCACATCAGGCTGATGCCGCCGGCTTGGATGGTCTGGCTTAGCCCTTCGGCGGTGTGTAGGTGGGACCAGAAGTCGCTCAGCCAAGATTCCATATCGCCAATAAGGAGGAATCCTCTGGGATGGCAATCGCCTTGAACGAAGGAGTTTTTGCCCTCACGGTGGCGGCGTCGCATGTCGCCTGAATACGAATCCTCCTCGGTCCTGCTGCGCCGCTCGGCGTTACAGCATGGTCTGGCCGGCCAGGCGGCCTTGGAGGGAGAGTTCGTGCCGCGGGCCAAGGCGTTCTTGGCCGAGGCTCGTGAAATCCAGCTGGCGGCCCATCGCGCCGGTGTCCTTGGCGGCGAGGTCTCAAAACTCCGCTCCGACGCAATCGACATCCTTTTCGACGCTCTCTTCTTGAAGGCGGGTCCCGCGGCTTCCGCAATCAGCCTCGTCGCCACGGGTGGCTATGGCCGGGCCGAGCTCTGCCCGCTCAGCGATGTCGACCTGCTGGTGCTTGTTCCCCGTCACTCCGCCGCCACGAAGGCGCTCGTCGAATCCATCCTCTATCCGCTCTGGGATCTCGGTCTCAAGGTCGGGCAGTCCGTCCGGACGGTCACGGAATCGACCAATTACGCCAAGGACGACTTGCATCTGCATGTCGCCTTGCTTGAGACGCGTCACCTGTGCGGTTCGGCTGAGCTCTACGCCCAGCTCGAAGCAAAGACCGCCGCTTTGCTTTCCGGGCAGGCCTGGAAGCCGTTCGCCCGCGCGATTGTCGAATCTCAGCGTAAACGTCGCGAGAAGGCCGGCGGCAGCGCCTACCTGCAGGAGCCTGACCTAAAGAACGGCGTGGGTGCACTCCGCGATGTCCAAGGATGCATCTGGATTGCCCGCACCGCTCGCAATGGCGTCGGCCCGGCCGGGCTTGCGGCTTCCGGATTTCTTCCTTCGGTCGACCTGCAGAAGTTCGAGGAAGCCAAGCAGGTGTTACTTCGCCTGCGTTGTGAACTGCATTTCCAGGTCACCCGTCCGACGGAACAGCTTTCGCTCGAGCGTCAGAACACGATGTCCGAAGGCCTCGGCTACCATGGCACGCTCACCGAACGTATCGGCGGGATGATGCGCGAGTATTTCGACGCCGCCGACCACGTCCGGCGTTGCGCGGAGATTGTCGAAGGCGCGGTCATGGGCGAGCCCGAGCCCGAAGGGTGGGGTGCCCCCTTCATTATGGATGGCCTGCGTGTCGTGCCGGGCGGGACCGTCACGGCCGAACATCGCCTAGTTTTTGAAGAAGACCCTGGTCGCCTAGTACGCTTGTTCCGTATCTGCCAAATCCATGAAGCCCGGCCTGATCGCGCTCTGTCCCTGCTAGTGCGCGAGCGGGCACACCTACTGACGCCTGAGCTCGCCGCGTCCGAAGAAGCCAGTAGCGCCCTCCGTGCGATGCTCACCGAGGGCGGTCGTGTCTACGGCACGCTCAATGCCCTGCGCGAGCATGGCCTGCTTTATCGTCTCGTGCCAGAGTTCGCCGGCCTGCACTGCCTCGTGCAGTTCGAATTCTACCACCGCTGGACGGCCGACGTGCATACGCTCCGCTGCCTGATGGAGCTGGATACGATTTACGCCGGCGAAACAGACGTCGATCAGCGCTACCGCGAGGTCGTCCTCGGTTCCGAAGCTCCTTCGTTGCTCTACGCGATTCTGTTCCTGCACGATATCGCCAAGTCTGGCGGCATCGAGGGTCATGCGGAACGCGGTGTCCCCATCGCCGATAGGGTCCTTGAACGTTTGGGCTTCGATGCGCGCGAGCGCGAAATTGCCGCCGGCGTCATCCGCCATCACCTCGTGATGGGTCTTTACTGGCAGCGTCACGACATCGATGACCCTGCCAATATCGATCGCTTCGCCCGCCTGATGGGCGACGAGCAGGTCCTGCGTAGTCTCTTCGTGCATACGCGTTGCGACGCGCGCGCCACTTCCCCTGATCTTTGGACGAATTTCAAAGACGGTCAGCATTGGTCGCTCTATCGCCGGACTCTCGCCAAGCTGGCGGGCGAGGCAGATCATGACCATGGCGCCGTCGTGGCCGCCCTTCGGTCGGCCACCGCGACCATCCTTGGCGCGGATCTCCCTTCTGACGAGGTCGAAGCCCACTTCACCACCATGCCGCCGGGCTATTACCTGCATGCCGCGGCCGAAGACGCTGCGCATCACCTGCGTATGATTCATCGCCTCATCGCCTCGGTCTCGGAAGCCGATGCTGAGGTCTCTTTACGCCCGATCGTCGAATGGCACGACGACGCCGGCTCCGGCCAGTCGCTCGTGACTGTCGTCACCTGGGATCGCGCGGGACTCTTCAGTCGCATGGCCGGTGCCTTCGCCGTAGCCGGCATTAATATCGTCTCGTGCCGCGCCTTTTCGCGCGATGACGACGTCGCGATTGACTTCTTTAAGGTCGTCCTGCCCGTCGGCAAGGAAGCCGCCTCCAAGGAACGCTTCACGGCGGCCTTGGCCAAGTCGCTGCTCGAAGGTACGGATCTCGTGGAGGATGTCGCTGCGGAGGAACAGCAGGCCCTTTTAACCGCACCGCGACGTAAGGCTTTCGTGCCCCTTGCCGCTAAGGTCGAAGTCTACTACGAGGTCGACTTGGCCCGCACCGTCATCGAGATCCAGTGCAATGACCGCCTCGGTCTCCTGTTCCGCTTTGGGCGCGCCATCCGGGAGGCCGGCTACGCTATCACCTTCGCCAATATCGCGACCGAGCAGGGCTTTGCCATCGACACCTTTTACCTGACGCCCGAGCGCGGCCTGACCCGTGACCCGCATCCACCGGAAGCCTTGGCCGAGGTCTTGCGTGGGGTGGCCTCCTGAGCGTCGTCCCACCTTGCTTCGGTCAGGAAATCGCCCAAAGTAGGGCTGTCCTGCCATGAACAAGCTGCTCTCCCTCCTGAAGTCCGGCCTCATCGCCTGTGCCGCCTGCGGTCTCCTCCTTGCGGCCGACCCTAAGCCTTCCACCGATAAGACCATGACCACTCCTCCTAAGCTCGAGAAAGCCACCTTCGGGGCCGGCTGTTTCTGGGGCGTCGAATATCAATATGCCAAGATTCCTGGCGTCCATTCCGCCGAGAGCGGCTATGCGGGCGGCAAGACCCTGAATCCGACCTATGAGGATATCTGCAATAAGGGTACTGGGCACGCTGAAGTCATCGAGGTGACCTTCGATCCGACCAAGGTGACCTACCGTACGCTCGTCGAATATTTTTTCAAGATGCACGACCCGACGCAGATCAATCGCCAGGGGCCGGATGTCGGTGATCAGTATCGCTCCGTCATCTTCACGCATTCTCCCGAGCAGAAGAAGGTCGCCGACGACGTGAAGATCGGCCTGACGCTCGCCAAGACTTTTAGCCGTCCGATTGCCACCCAGATCGAGCCCGCTCCGAAGTTCTGGCGCGCGGAAGAGTATCACCAGAAGTATTACCAGCTGCGCAACAAGAAGCCCTATTGCCACCTGGTGCCCTTCGCGGAAGAGAAGTAAGTCGTGGCTGCACGGCGCCTTCGGTCGGATGACGCCTTGCCTGGCTTAGGTCAGGGGGTGCCTGATGCCATTCCGGAGCGCCGCCGCCCGTTGGCTTCGCGTATGCGTCCGCGCAATCTCGCGGAGGTTGTCGGCCACGCTGGCCTCCTTGGGCCCGAGGCCTTGTTGCCGCGCCTCATCAAGGCCGATAATTTTGGCTCGTTGCTTTTCTACGGCCCTCCGGGATGCGGCAAGACCACCTTGGCCGAAGTCATCGCCGCCGAGACCCAGTCGTTCGTCGTTCGCGTCAACGCGGTGCTCTCCGGCACGCCGGAGCTGCGCGAGATCTTGGCCGATGCGCGTCGCCAGCCTTCGCGCAAGACGGTTCTGGTCGTCGATGAGATCCATCGCTTCAACAAGGCCCAACAGGATTTGCTCCTGCCAGACGTCGAAGCGGGCGTGGTACGCCTCATCGGCTGCACGACCCATAATCCTGGCCTCTACGTTGTCCCGGCCCTCTTGAGCCGCAGTCATCTCTTCCGGCTCGACCCGCTGTCGCCGCCCGAGATCGCCACCTTCCTTGGCACGGCGCTCGCGGACAAGGAACGAGGCCTCGGTGCCCTCGGTATCAAGGCATCGGAGAAAGTGCTGCAGCAAGTGGCCGAGATGGCTTCGGGCGACCTCCGTCGCGCGTTGAACTGTCTCGAGACCTTGGTTCTTTCCGCGCCTGCACTCGGCAGCGTCACCGATGACGCCGTGGCGTCCTTCGCCCGCGAGCGTCGCATTCGTTATGACGACGGTGGCGACGATCATTACGATACCGCTTCGGCCTTCATCAAATCCGTCCGCGGCGGCGATCCCGACGCTGCGCTCTACTGGCTCTTCCTCATGCTTGAAGGAGGGGAGGAGCCCCGCTTCATCGCCCGGCGCCTCGTCATCTGTGCCTCCGAGGATGTTGGTCTGGCGGATTCGCGTGCCCTCGGCGTCGCCACCGCGGCCTTCCAGGCCTGCGAGATGGTTGGCATGCCCGAGTGCGAATACGCGCTCGCCCATGCGACGCTCTTCCTGGCGCTTTCGCCGAAGAGCAACAGCACTACTGTGGCGATTACTGAGGCCAAGGATGCGGTGCGCAATATGCCACGCCAGGAAGTGCCGCTGCACCTGAAGGATGCTCACAACAGCGTGAACAAGAGTCTCGGGAACGGCGGCACCTATCGTTATAGCCACGATTACCCGGAAGCCATCAGTGGGCAGGAATACCTGAGCTGCCCGCTTTCGCTTTATCATCCCGGTGATGCCGGCGCCGAGCCGCAGATCGCCGAACGTCTCGCCCGTTGGCGCGAGCTCAAGGCAGGGCTGAAGAAGAAGGACGGACGTCCGTGAGCAAGGTGGCGCCACGTCTGCCGTGGTTCGGCCCGGGCAAGTTCCCGCTCTACCTCGCGCCGATGGCCCGTCACACCGATGTGGCTTTCCGTCAGGTATGCAAAGAGCAGGGCGCTGACGTGATGGTCACGGAGTTCGTGCAATCCGAGGCCCTCATCCGCGATAACGTCAAAGCCTGGGAGATGGTCGACTTTACCGAAGCCCAGCGTCCGATGGGCGTACAGATTTTCGGCGCTACGCCCGCCTCGATGGCCAAGGCCGCCCGTCTGGTGTGCGACCGGGTGAAGCCCGACTTCCTTGACCTCAATTTCGGCTGCCCCGCGCATAAGGTCATTGAACAGAACGCTGGCTCGGGTCTGCTGCGATGCACACCGCTACTCTACGATCTCGTGAAGGCCGTGAAGGACGCGATTCCGGATGTCCCGCTCACCGCGAAGATGCGTCTCGGTTGGGACCACGCCACCATCGTGGCCGTCGAGGTCGCTGGCCGCCTGCAGGAACTCGGCGTCGAAGCCTTGGCGGTTCACGGTCGTACTAAGGAGCAGGGCTACTCCGGCGAAGCCCATTGGGGCTGGATTGCCCAGGTCGCCGCTGCGGTCGATATCCCCGTGATTGGTAACGGTGACGTGAAGGATGGTGCTTCGGCTCTACTTCGACGTCGGGAGACCGGGGTCTCCGGGTTGATGGTCGGCCGAGCCGCTCTTGGTAACCCCTGGATTTTTGCCCAGCTTAAGGCAGCGATGGAGGGCAGGGAAGGCTCCGCGGCCGAAATCGGCATGCAACAGCGCTGGGATTGTATGATTCGCTTGGCCGAGCTCACCATTGAGGTGCATGCCTCGCGCCTAGGCACACGCGACGTGCGTTGGATGCTCGATCGCATGCATCCGCTGACCCATGGGCTGCCCGGGTCCCGAAAACTGCGCGACCGTCTCCGTCACTGCCTGACCTTGGACGACCTCCGACGGCTTCGCGACGAGCACCTCGCAGAATCGGTGAAGTGAATTAAAACCCCTATTCGCAAGGTGACGGTGATGATGTGACGGACGTGCAACAGAAACCTCATTTTCTTATCTACAGGGATCCTGTTAATAACCTGTGCAGGGCTTGCTCTTGTCCCTCGCCACCGAGCGTTCACAAATGCCATCCGATTCACCCCCCGCGGATCGACCCCGGCCCCTCCGCTGGACGTTTAACGGCGGAATCCAGCTTTCAACCTCTCAAACCCACGCTCACCAACGACTTATGCTGCACCGGCCGCCGATTACCCATCCGGCTGGTAAGCCATTAAAACCTTAAGGTCGTTCCCTTAACATCCCTTTTACAAAAATACCTCACTTTCGGGCTTCCAAAGAGCCTGTGAACAACCTTTCTCAACCCTCCCCCTTTCTCATGTCCCCTTCCGTCAGCCACCTATCCCTTTGGGAGACCGCAACAAGCGAAC
>Ga0209617_10000336_pt1 | contig 20087 bp, 21 predicted proteins | sample LakEriepJuly2011_2_FD_187459 | JGI IMG/M metagenome (GOLD analysis project Ga0209617, IMG submission 187459) | Freshwater microbial communities from dead zone in Lake Erie, Canada - CCB epilimnion July 2011 (SPAdes) (version 2) | ecosystem: Environmental > Aquatic > Freshwater > Lentic >...
CGAGATCACCCCCGAAAAGATGGAGTGGTACCTGGCCACCGGAGAATCGATGGGTAAAGCGGGTTCATATGCCGTACAGGGCGATGGTGGAGCCCTCGTAGAGCGCGTGGAGGGCAGCCTGACCACCGTGATTGGCCTGCCCCTTGATCTCTTGTCCGACCTGCTTGTGCAGGTGGATTGTGGTTGGAAAAACGAGGCCTAGGCCCGTATCATTAGCACTCGCATAGGTCGAGTGCTAACCAAGCGCAAGTCTTATGTGGCAAGTAAAAGACCCAAGTTTCAACCGCATGAGACATCGTGTTTCATGCTCTACGGAGGACAAAACGATATGAACCTCAAGCCCCTAGACGACCGCATTGTTGTCAAGCCAAGCGAAGCCGAAGAGCGCACCGCTTCCGGTCTCGTCATCCCTGACACCGCTCAGGAAAAGCCACAGCAAGGAACCGTTCTCGCAGTAGGCCCAGGCCGCTGGAGCGACGACAGTGGCAAGCATTTCGCACTCGACATCAAAGTCGGCGACGTAGTTCTCTACAGCAAGTACGGCGGCACCGAAGTTTCGCATAAGGGCGACGATCTCTTGATCCTCACCAGCCGCGACGTACTCGCAGTCGTTTCCAAATAATTTCCCCTCAACACTCACCAAAGGATTCATTTCACTATGGCAAAGCAACTCAAATTTAATGAAGAGGCACGTCGTGCTCTTGAAGCCGGCGTTAACAAACTCGCCGACGCTGTCAAGGTGACGCTTGGACCAAAAGGTCGCAACGTCGTTCTCGACAAGAAGTTCGGTGCACCAACGATCACCAATGACGGTGTTTCAATTGCAAAAGAAGTTGAACTTGAAGATCCATTCGAAAACATGGGTGCGCAGCTTGTAAAAGAAGTTGCAACCAAGACCAACGACGTTGCCGGTGACGGAACAACAACAGCAACTGTGCTTGCTCAGGCAATGGTGCAACACGGCATGCGCAACGTCGCTGCTGGCGCCAACCCAATGGGCTTGAAGCGCGGTATTGAAAAGGCTGTTGCAGCCGCTGTCGAGTCGATCAAGAGCCAGTCAAAAGAAGTTGACGACAAAGGCGACATCGCCAGCGTTGCAACCATCTCTGCTGCTGACGCTTCAATCGGCAAAGTCATCGCCGATGCAATTGACAAAGTGGGCAAAGACGGTGTTGTCACCGTTGAAGAGTCCAACACGTTTGGCACCGAGCTCGAGTTCACCGAAGGTATGCAGTTCGACAAGGGTTACTTGTCGCCATACTTCGTGACCGACGCAGACCGTCAAGAAGCAGTGCTTGAAGACGCGTACATCTTGTTTAATGCAGGCAAGATTGCAACAGTTCAGTCCATGTTGCCAGTGCTTGAAGCAGTGATGAAGACCGGTCGCCCAATGGTGATCATCGCCGAAGACGTTGAGGGTGAAGCACTCGCAACACTCGTTGTCAACAAGATCCGTGGCACATTCAATTCGTCGGCAGTTAAGGCCCCAGGCTTTGGCGATCGTCGTAAGGCAATGTTGCAAGACATGGCTTCCCTCACGGGTGGACAGGTCATCAGCGAGGAAGTCGGTCTCAAGCTTGAGAACGTAACCCTCGACTTGTTGGGCCGTGCAAAGCGCGTCATCATCACCAAGGACAACACAACAATTGTTGACGGTGCAGGCGACAAAGCAGACGTAACAGCACGTATCAATCAGATCAAAGCCGAAATCGACAACACCGATTCCGATTGGGACAAAGAGAAGTTGCAAGAGCGTTTGGCCAAGTTGGCCGGCGGTGTTGCAGTGATCAAAGTCGGTGCAGCAACTGAAGTCGAGCTCAAGGAAAAGAAGCACCGCATCGAAGATGCTGTTTCTGCAACTCGTGCAGCGATTGAAGAAGGTGTTGTCGCCGGTGGCGGTACTGCCCTCATTCGCTCACGCCCAGCAGTGCTCAAAGTTGTCGAGTCGCTTACTGGCGACGAAGCAACTGGTGCACGCAGCGTGTACGACTCATTGACCGCACCTGCTCGTCACATTGCTGACAACGCAGGTTTGGAAGGCGCAGTTGCCATCCAGCGTGTCGAATCAGAGAAGGGTTCAATCGGACTCAATGCAGCAACTGGCGAATACGTCGACCTTGTCAAGGCCGGCATCATCGACCCAGCCAAGGTGACACGTGCAGCGTTGCAAAACGCAGCGTCGATCGCAGCATTGGTGATCACGACCGAGTGCCTCGTTGCTGACAAGCCAGAAAAGAATGGCGCACCAGCAGGCGGCGGCATGCCCGGCGGCGGCATGGGGATGATGTAAATCGTTTTCTCAACGCTTAACAGAATTACAAAAATGCCTCGGGTGAAAACCCGAGGCATTTTTATTTTCACCCCAACAACTAGAGTCATCATTCATGGCTGCGCAGGGTAGAGGCTTCTGGCTTCATCAACTTGTTGAATACGGCATTGCTGGCGGTCTGATCATGATGTCGGCCCAATCGCAATCGCCCGCAGTACCTGTTGGACTTGGCATCGCATTACTGATTAACGCCGCAATTGCAGACGGTGGCGTCAGCGCGTTTAAGTGGGTGAGTCGACGCGTGCACCGATACATCGACTGGCTGATCATCGTGTTGTGTTTTGTGGCCGCAGCGGTTGCAGATTTGGACTCGATTGGACGACTTGCGCTCATCGCACTCGGGCTTGTTGAAGGCATCATCGTGTTGGGAACCAACTTTGCCCAAAAGCCTCCACGCGAAGTTCGCACTCCACGTCTCAATCCAAAACGCCATCGTTAGGCTCTACACATGAGTTTTGAACAACCACAGCCAGATATGGAAAAGATGTTGCTCGCTTGGCAAACATGGGAAAAAGGCGAAGAGATGCCAGGCAAAACACTTGCCAACTTAAAGACTGCTGGTCTTGACGAAGTACTCAAGCAACTTATTGCCACTGGCTGGAAGCCAACCGCATAAATAACGCCACCATGCGACCTGGTGGTGATCAAGTAATTCCTCGCCCAACAACTGTGTGGGTGCGCCCCAATAATCCATTTGTCAACCTTGATCATTCGGTCTTGCACTCAACCGAACTGTTGATTCAGCGCATCAAAAGGTTTTCTGCAACGGTGCCGCATGTGCCGCCAGCATCAGACGCTCGCGCGTCAGCAGTGTTGATCCCGTTGTTCGACGGCGAGTCTGGCCCAGAGTTGTTGTTCACTCGCAGGTCGCAAGATCTCACTAATCACAAAGGCGAGATCTCGTTTCCGGGTGGGCGCCTAGACGGTGGCGAGAGCGCACTCGATGCTGCATTGCGCGAGGCTCACGAAGAGATTGATCTCGACCCGAATCATGTCGAGATCATTGGACAATTGACTCCGCTGAATACCTATGTAAGCAAGAGCCACATTGTGCCAATCGTGGGTTTTCTCAAAGACAAACCTTCACTGCACGCGCGCAATGCCGAAGTGGACAGAGTCTTTACTGTGCCAGTAGCTGACTTGGTGCGCATCGATACGTACGCAGAAGAGCAGTGGGGCGAACCATCAAATCAATTTCGTTTGCACTTTTTTCACTTGGACGACGAAACGATCTGGGGCGCCACTGGGCGGATGCTGTATCAGATCATTTCAATTGGTCTCGCCGATTAATCACGGCCCTCCGGCTGCACGCACCATTGTGTAAAAGATTTCGGACCATGCGATGCATCGAACCTTAAACGTGCGCCGCTGAGAGTCACATGCCCTATTCATGTCTCGGTGCAACTGCTCGTCGATCAATATTCGAGTCGTGGTGTCAAAAAGTCCAAGTGCCTTAAAGTTTCTATAACCAAAGTCATGTCGATCACACGCTGCTCGGAAGTTGAACGATCTTCCTTCGCTTCCCACGATTGGTGCAGAGCAGCCGTCATTTGACCAATCGAGAGTGGGGTATTGACGCCGTAAGGCAAATCGTTGTCTTGCGAATGTGGTGATGTCGAGGTCGAACTGGATGTGGCGTACCGCATCGATATTGGATAACACGGGAATTGGTTGTGTGATAGTCACAGCATCTGGGGGAAGTTGGGCGGGCAACACGCTCGTGACCGCAACGAGCATGCTGAGCACAATGCCCATAACGTTCGCCTTTCACTCACAAGGGAATTCTTGTGAGTTGCGCCAATGTGTGCCGCACTAGTTGCGGTTGTGCAAAAAATGTTTAGCGCAGTGCCTTCAACACATTGGCCATCTCGATGGCTCCGATTGCGGCCTCTTCGCCCTTGTTGCCAGCACCTGGGCCAGAGCGCTCAACTGCCTGCTCGACATTTTCGACCGTGAGAACAGCGAAGCCGATTGGCATGCCTGTCTCGAGCTGAATCTGTGCGATCGAGTCGGCAACTGGGCCTGCAACGTATTCGAAGTGCGCAGTCTCGCCACGGATAACAGCGCCAAGCGTGACGAGTGTGTCGTAGCGACCACTTGTGGCCATGGCTTTTGTGGCGATTGGAATCTCAAATGCGCCAGGCACCCATACAACATCAACATCACTTTCACTTACACCATTCGCGCTCAACCCACGCTTTGCGCCGTCAAGTAGAGCGGTGACGATGAACTCGTTGAAACGCGAGCACACAATGCCAACGCGCATTCCTTTTCCGTCGTGCGAACCTTCAAATGTGGTCATGACTTGCCTTTCCCGTTTGGTTGTTTCTTTACTTTGTCAATATCTGATCCGTCAAACACATGACCCATACGGTCGCGCTTGGTGCGTAAGTACGAAGCATTTTCTGGAGTCTCTAAGACGCTGAGCGAAACGCGCTCGACAATGGAAAGTCCGTAGCCGGCGATGCCACCGTACTTTGCAGGGTTGTTGGTCATCAGGCGCAACTCACGCACTCCGAGGTCGGCCAAAATCTGTGCACCGATGCCATATTCACGACTGTCGACAGGCAATCCCAGTTCGGTATTTGCATCCACTGTGTCGAATCCCTGGTCTTGCAATGAGTATGCGCGAATCTTGTGACCAATGCCGATGCCGCGTCCTTCATGGCCGCGCAAGTACACAACAACGCCACGACCTTCTGCATCAATTTGTTGCATCGCTGTGGAAAGTTGCGGGCCGCAGTCGCAGCGCTTGCTACCAAACACGTCGCCGGTCAGACATTCGCTGTGCACTCGTGTGAGCACGGGCTTACCATCGTCGACAGTGCCTTTTACAAATGCAAGATGCTCGATGTCGTCGACAGTGTTGCGATACGCAACGCAAGTAAAGCCACCCCATTCGGTAGGTACAACAGCAGAACCCATGCGCTCGACAAGTCGCTCGTTGTGGCGACGGTAATCAATCAAGTCGGCAATAGATGAGAGCAACAAGTTGTGCTCAGCAGCAAACTTGCGGAGGTCTGGCAGACGCGACATGGTGCCGTCGTCGTTTTGAATTTCGCAAATAATGCCCGCTGGTTCGCAACCAGCCATACGTGCCAAGTCGACAGCGGCTTCGGTGTGACCTGCTCGTTTGAGCACGCCACCTTCGCGTGCACGCAACGGGAAAATATGCCCTGGGCGGGCAAAGGCACCATGAGCGATTTTTGGGTCTGCCAATCCACGCAATGTTGCCGCACGATCGGCAGCTGAGATGCCAGTTGTTGTGCCCTCCAAAAGATCGACCGAGATAGTGAATGCGGTGCGGTGACTTTCGGTGTTGTGGTCAACCATGAGCGGCAGGCGCAAGTCGTCGCAGCGTTCACCAGAGAGGGGAGCAACGACAACGCCAGATGTATGACGCACAATGAAGGCGATTTTTTCAGCTGTGGCAAATTGCGCTGCCATGATCAAGTCGCCTTCGTTTTCGCGATCTTCGTCGTCGACCATCACGATCATCTCGCCACGGGCGATCGCAGCAATGACGTCTTCAATTGGGGCCATGCCGTTTTCGCTTGAGTGTTTAGTGGTGTTCATAGTGTGTCCTTTCATATCAGCAAAGTAATAGTTGAAGTTGGTTCGAGGATGATTTCGATGTCGTTGTCAAGAACTTGGGTGGAGACAATGTGGCCGTTCATCATCGGTGACATGTCGGTCGATTCGATGAGTGCATTAGATGTTTCGCTGCCACCCGCAATGATCGGCGCGAGATGTAATACGTATTGATTGATTAATCGCTCGTTGTGAAACGATGTGGCAACACGCGGCCCACCTTCGACCATCAACTGAATAACGCCTTCGCTGCCAAGCGTGTCGAGAAGATCGGGCAGTGACCCATTCCATTCAAGGCACGGATTGACTTTGTCGGTTGGTAAGACATTGCCAAGCACAACACGTCGAGGTGATGGGCCATGCACATCGCGAGTTGTGAGTGATGGGTTGTCGGCGCGCACCGTGCCTGCGCCAACCAAGATCGCGTCGCTCTCTGCACGCAGTTGGTGCACGCGCTTGCGCGCAATCTCGCCAGTGATCCACTGCGAGCTATCGGGCATTGTGACGCGACCGTCGAGCGTCATGGCCATCTTCAGGATCACATATGGTCTGCCTGTACGACGATGATGTAAATATGGTGCAAGTTGTTGCGCAACGAGTGTTTGCTCCACACCAACATCAACAGTGATACCCGCATCTCGCAACTGCTTGATGCCATTACCTGCGACTTGTTTGTCGGGGTCGATGATGCCCACAACTACACGAGAAATTTTTGCATCGATGATTACTTGTGTACACGGGCCGGTTTTTCCGGTGTGGCTGCATGGCTCGAGAGTGGTGTACAACGTGGCGCCATGAGTGTTTGCTCCGGCTGCTTGTAGTGCCACAACTTCGGCGTGTGCTTCACCAGGCTGCATTGTTGCGCCACAAAAAACTTGGCCATCGATTGCAACAACGACTGCACCAACCCAAGGGTTTGGACGACTACGCAAGCGTGCATCGACAGCAGTGTCTACTGCTAGTCGCATCATGCTTTCGTCGTTGGTGTTCATTGCAGCCGTCTCTTTCGTCGTTGCGCTTCAGGCACCTCAGACAGGGCAGGGCAAGGACGACGAGCGCAATGCGTACGCAGCAGCAATGGAATGCCACAAGAGCATTCCGTGATACGCGCAAACACAACTTTCGTCTTCTTGCTCCCATCCGGACTCTGACCGTCGGCCCTGGAATTTCACCAGATCAACCCCACGATTGCTCGTGAGGTTCGCGGGCTTTAACCGCCGGTAGGGGATTTCACCCAACCCTGCAAGAAATACTCAAATTGCTATGTACCTACAAGGCTAAGGGTTCTTTGGGGCTTCTAGGCATGTGCAGATTGCGGAAGGTTTTCGCCCCGTTTAATCTCGGCGCGAGTGAGCAAAAGCACGCCACCCAAAATCAGCACGCCACCCAACACCTGACGAAGGGTGAAATCTTGATTGAGGAAAATCATGCCGGTGAGACCTGCGACCAATACTTCCCAAGTTTGGATCACTGCACTTTTGCTTGCACCGATGCGATTCATGCCCGCAAAGAAAATGCCCATCGCGCCGATCGTGCCCACAAGCCCAATCTCGAGAGCGGGCAGCCATACATCTGCGACATACGGCATTGTGGTTGGTAGCCCCGGTGGATTAAGTAACCAGATAATCGAAAATGAAAATCCAGCACCTGCAAAAACAAGCATCAAACCGGTGGTGAGTTCGGCGCGTGGCATGACCGCACCAGCGAGCACCGAATAAATCGCATATGCAAATGCGCCAATCACGATATAGACGACGCCTTTCATTTGTCCACCAGAAACATCGCTCGCACTGAGTATGACTCCGATGATGGTGGTGACAAGACACGGCCAGATAATTGCTGGCGGTTTGTGTTTGTAGAGCGCCCATCCAAACAAGACGACAACAATTGGATAGAAGAAGAAAATCACCATTGACAAACCGCTTGGCAAATATTTGAGCGCGTTAAACATGCACACGCTGTTGGCATACAAACCAATTGCGCCGAGCAAAAAAAGTTGGAGAGATGTTTTTGGTGTTGGCCACTTTGTTCGACCAAATCGCACTGTGCGAATTGTAAGTAGCACAATGGTTGCGATGTAATAGCGCGATGTCATCAACCCAAATGGATCCGCCCCATATTCAAAGGCGTGGTAGACAAAAATTGGCGTGATGCCGTAAAGAGATGAACTGATCAACGCGAGCACTATTCCTAGAACGCCTTGGTTTTTTGAGACATTCTGGCTTGTTGGCACACAGCAAAACTAGTCGTTGAGCCCCAATGCTTCATCACGTGCACGGTCACGCTTGACAATGCTGCGTGCGATTCGTACGCCGATCACGACGAGTGCTGTGATCATGATGCCAAAGGTGGCGTATTGCATTGAGCCGCCACGATCGCCAGACAACTCAGGCTCTCTCCCACACCCTGGTTTTGGGTAGAGGCCAACGCAGTCGCTGGCGTTACGTCCGCCGTAAGGGTCCGGCAGTGTGCCAGGGAGAGTTATGGTGAATACATCACGAGTTGTTTGAACGAATTGCATGCATCACCATCGTTCCATCTCTTGGGCCCAAATACCACTGTTCAACTACAGTCATTGGTCACTATGGCAAAACAACTCGAACACGACCCACAAGTCGTGTTGGTGGTTGATTTTGGTGCCCAATATGCGCAGTTAATTGCTCGCCGGGTGCGCGAGGCTCAGGTCTATTCAGAGATCGTGCCCCACAAGATCACTGCGCAAGAGGTACTTAACCGCAAGCCAATCGCAATCATTTTGTCGGGTGGACCAGCGAGCGTTCATGTGGATGGGGCGCCCGTGCTCGATCCACAGATTTACGAACTCGGTATTCCTATTTTGGGCATTTGCTATGGCGCACAGCTGATTGCCGAGCAACTTGGCGGCAAGGTATCGCGAGGTGGGAGGGGCGAATATGGCCGCACCGTCGCGCAACGAATCGCTGGGGCATCGTCGCAACTTTTGAAGGACGACATTCCCGCACAACTCAATGTGTGGATGAGTCACTTCGATGCAGTGTCTGTCTTACCAAGTGGTTTTGTGGCAACTGCAAGCACTCGGGATGCGCCAATGGCCGTGATTGAAAATCCTTCGCAGAAAATCTGGGGAGTGCAATATCACCCAGAGGTTGCACACACCGAGCATGGCCAGTCAATCATCGAGCAGTTCTTGCATCAACTTGTTGGGGCAAAACGCGACTGGACGATGTCATCAATTGTCGAGGATCAAGTTGCTGCAATCCGTGCACAGGTTGGTGACGAGCGAGTGATCTGTGGTTTGTCGGGTGGTGTCGACTCAGCCGTTGCTGCAGCGCTGGTGCACAAAGCAATTGGCAAGCAACTGACTTGTATTTATGTAGACATCGGGCTGATGCGCAAAAACGAGAGCGAGCAAGTGGTCGAGACTTTTCACAGAATCATGGGAATTGAGTTGATTCATGTGGATGCAGGAGCGCGGTTTTTTGAAAAGTTGCAGGGCATTACTGAACCAGAGGCAAAACGAAAAGCGATAGGCGAACTTTTTGTACGCATCTTTGAAGAGCACACAGGTGGGCTCACTGACGCAAAGTATTTAGTGCAAGGAACGCTGTATCCAGATGTTATTGAGAGTGGCGGAGTAGACGGAACTGCGAGCGTGATTAAGAGTCATCACAATGTGGGCGGCTTGCCGGACGACATGACATTAAAACTGTGCGAGCCACTGCGCACATTGTTTAAAGACGAAGTTCGCAAAGTGGGAACCGAACTTGGTTTGCCTGATGAAATTGTGTGGCGTCAACCATTTCCGGGCCCTGGTCTTGGCGTGCGCATCATTGGCGAAGTGACACCAGACAAAGTTGCAATATTGCAAGAAGCCGATTTCATTGTGCGCGAAGAAGTGCGCTTGGCTGGTCTTGAGCGCGAAATTTGGCAAGCATTTGCAGTGCTCGCCGACATTCGTTCAGTTGGCGTGATGGGCGACGAACGAACCTATGGTCGACCAATAATTATTCGTGCAGTAACAAGTGATGATGCGATGACGGCCGACTGGGCGAGACTGCCGTATGACTTGTTGGAAAAAATGTCATCACGAATAATTAACGAAGTACACGGTATAAATCGCGTTGTTTACGATGTGACATCTAAACCACCGGGCACGATTGAGTGGGAATAAACCCTTAAAATTCGGTAGACTGGACTGATCATGATTCGTATCGCCGTTGGGCGTGTACGCCGGTGTGTGCCTCAGTTGGCCGCCATCATCCTCACCACTTCGGTGGCTGTGGGTTTTATTGCTATGCCTGCACAGGCGCTTGGTTTGCGACCAGCGACTGGGTCATCGGGGGATCAGCAGCAACGTGTCAATCAGATCATTGCCGAGTTGGACAAGATCGGATACCAGATCGATGCACTTGATGAAACCTATGCCGAGGCTGTGAACCAGCAAGAAGACTTGCAGATAGAGATCGATGCAACGATTGCCAAGATCGCCGAGCTCGAAGCAAAACTCGCTGCGATGCAAGAAGATTTGAAAGCCGTCGCGATGAAGTCTTTTGTGCGCGGCGGAATGTCTAATAGTTTGTCGAGCATTCTGAGTTCGACAAACTCACTGAGCGACATGGTGCGCAAGAAATATCTCACTTCGGTTGCGCTCAATACGGGTGCAGGCAACACCGACGCGTTGCAGGGTTTGATTGATGACCTCACCAAGGAAAAGAAGAAACTCGAGAAACAGCAAAAGAAGGCCAGCGATTTGGCCGACTACGCGGCAGCACGATTGAGTGCCGCCGAAACCCTTGCATCCGAGTACATGGCTCGTCAAGCAGCGGCAGAGCGAGAACTTGGTTCATTGCTGAGGTCGGAACGACAACGCCGCGAGGATGCGGCTCTCAGTGATGCAAAATCGCAAGCAGCGAAATTCGCTGGATCAAAGTATGCGAACGTTGCCGCACCTTCGTCACGCGCAGGAGTTGCAATCAAGGCTGCACTTTCGCAACTCGGTATTCGATATCGATTTGGCGCGAAGTCTCCTGGAAGTGCCTTTGACTGCTCTGGTCTCACCTCGTGGGCGTGGGAAGTGGCAGGCGTGGGTATTCCCCGCACATCGCGAACGCAATATGCAGGACTCACGCGTATTCCAACTGCAGCAGTTCAGCCAGGTGATTTGATATTTTCGGGCTATCCAATTCACCACGTCGGGATGTATTTGGGTAATGGTCAGTATGTGCACGCACCACGTACGGGTGATGTCGTAAAAGTTTCTGCCGTATCTTGGTCACGGGTTGTCGGTGTGGTGAGACCGAAGTAACGATATGGGTTCGATTCCGATAGCTCCAGCAGGTTGGCAAGGCAGTTCATTTACCTCTGCTGGTATTACGCACGCCACGTACCGCAAAGGTGCAGGCCCCGGCGTCATAGTTGTTCACGAAATACCAGGCATTACTCCAAGCGTGCTCGCATTTGCCGAGCGAGTTGTTGATGCGGGATTCACGGTAGTGATGCCATTGTTGGTGGGCGAGGTTGGTCAAGAACCGAGCGGAAAATATATGGCCAAGTCGATGAGCAAGATTTGTATCTCGCGCGAGTTCACTACGTTGGCGATGCGACAGAAATCTCCCGTAATCAATTGGTTGCGTGCATTGGCAAAGCAGTTGCATAACGAAGTGGGCGGTATCGGTGTTGGCGCGATTGGCATGTGTTTCAGCGGTGGCTTTGCTCTCGGAATGATGGTCGACGACATCATGGTTGCGCCTGTGTTGTCGCAGCCTTCAATGCCCTTCGCGATGGGTGCTGCTCGTAGTGCCGACTTAGGTCTAAGCCTCGACGACGAAATTATCATTAAGCAACGCGCAGAAGCAGGGTGTCAAGTGCTTGGCTTGCGCTTCACTGGCGACAAACTTGTGGGCACGAGATTTGCATCGTTGCAAAAATTACTTGGTGATGCGTTTATCGCAGTTGAGTTTGAGTCTTCTTCTAAGAGCGACCACTCGGTATTGACCGAGCAGGTAAGACAATCTGGTGTGCTACGAGTACTCGATTTTTTACAACAAAAACTCAAGCCAAATCACTCGTAACAACAAAGCGCGGATCACGAAAACTCTGTAGCGATTTTGCTACCTGAGAACTCGACGTGCAGGTTTGCACGAGGTGGCGAGCAAGCCTGCCCTTGGCGGCCTTGGCGTCGTGACCACCGGCCTTGCCAGATTTTTCATTGATCGCCACCACAATATGTTTGGCAACAATGTTGGTGTCGAGAGTAAATGCGGCTCGATGCTCTTGGGGAAGCAAGTCAATGACCACGGCCCCTTTGAATTTTTTGTTGAGCATGGCCGAGAGATCATCGTGCCACCAGCGCGAAAGCAATCCGAAAGGTGCAAGTCTGGCCCCCATCTTGAGGCGATAGTCAGGCACAGTTTCATCTGCACCAACTGCACCTAAGAGGCCAGAAATAACGATGATGCTGCTGAGTGCTCGGTCGCGTTGTGTTGTTGTGAGTGTTGCAAGATCTAGGTGATCCCAAACCACGCCTGTGTAGCGCTGAAATGCTGGTAGTGATGGCGAACCACGCAGGCAAGAGTTGGCTTGGCGTGCTCGATCGAGGTGCTTGCCCTTTACCCCGAGCAATGTTGCGTCACCACCTTTGAGCGCGTGGAGCCGATCGACGAGCGCCTTTCTTTGAGTGGTTAAAGATTTTCCGCATGCACCCGAAGACTCGCGCCATGGCTTGCTTGCTGCTCCGCCTTTAGCCTTGCCTTCGGAAGGGGGGAGCAAGATAAATAACGAAGCCACGACACGAAAGTATGGCGCACCCCCAAGTAAAGTTGTGGCATGTACGAAGTGAAACCTGCAACAAGTTGGACGACAGATTTCGATCACGCCGACCCCGCATACAACGCCAATGCTCACGAGATTTGGGACGAGTTGCGCGAAACTTGCCCCGTTGCGCACACCGATCGATATGGCGGCGCATGGTTGCCAGTAACTCATGCCGATGTTTCAGCAATTGCGCGCGACACAGACCATTTTTCTTCTGAAGGCGCTGTGCTTTCAAACAAGCCGCCGAGGGACGAATGGATTTCCAACGCACCAATAGGTGGGGCACCACCGATTACTTCGGATCCACCATTTCATGCCGATGCAAGGCGTCTGTTGCTTCCTGCGTTTAGCCCACAAGTGATCAACGAGTGGGAACCAGAGATTCGCCGTCTTTGCAACGAGTTGATCGACAACATGGGCGATGCCCCAACTGTTGATGCAGCGGTTCAGTACGCACAGAATATTCCTGTTTACGTAATTGCCCGCATGCTTGGGTTGCCAATTGAAGACAGCGACTACTTCCGAGACACCGTGCACTTGGTGCTTGAAGGTGTTGGTGCGCCATTTGGTGAACGTCAGCAAAGTTTTGAGAAGCTTGACGCATATTTGTCAAAGCATGTGCGAGACCACATCGAGAATCCAAAAGATGATCTCATTGGATTTTTATTGAATGCAAGAATTTATGATCAGCCGTTGTCACCTGAGCATGTTGTTGGAACCATCATCTTGTTGATGGTTGCGGGCATTGACACGACATGGAGTGCGATTGGTTCATCCATTTGGCACCTCGCGCAGTATCCATCTGATTTGGCACGCATGGTCAATGAGCCAGAACTTCTTCCAACTGCGATTGAAGAGTTGTTGCGTGCATATGCACCGGTAACCATGGCGCGCATTGTGAGCAAAGACGCTTCTATTGGTGGTTGCCCTGTCAAGCGCGGTGACTCTGTGTTGCTGCCGTTTCCTGCGGCTAACCGCGATCCACAAGTGTTTGATCGCGCCGATGAAGTAGTGATTGATCGCGAAGAGAATCGTCACCTCGCTTTCGGGCTCGGCATTCATCGTTGTCTTGGATCAAACTTGGCGCGACTCGAGTTGCGGGTTGCCGTCGAAGTCTTTATCGCACGATTTCCCAAGTTTGACCTAGCAAATGCCGATGCAGTGACGTGGAGCCTTGGCCAAGTACGCGGCCCACGCAAGTTGCCGGTGCGTATTGTGCAACGCTCGTAATTAGTGACCAACTCTCAACCCCCAAACTCCATCGATCTGGACGGGCTTAACCCGGATCAGCGCGATGCTGTGCTGCACCCAAGCGGACCACTACTTGTTGTAGCGGGTGCTGGCTCGGGCAAAACTCGCGTACTCACACAACGCATTGGGCATCTCATTGCAACGGGCACGCACCCGATGCACATCTTGGCAATCACATTTACCAACAAGGCGTCGCAAGAAATGCGCGAGCGAGTGGCGGCAATTGTTGGTCCAGTGGCAAGACAGATGTGGGTGAGCACATTCCATGCTGCGTGTGTGCGCATCTTGCGTGCGCAAGCCGAGCACATTGGTTATCCAAAAACATTTTCGATTTATGATCAAAGCGACTCAACGCGCCTAGTGGGCTATTGCATTCGCGACTTGGGCCTCGACCCAAAGCGTTTTACGCCTCGTGGTGTGCAAGCACGCATCAGCCTCTGGAAAAACGAGTTGATTATCCCGCACGATGCAGCTTCGTTGATTGACAACTCAATTGATGCAAAGTATGTCGATGTGTATCGCGAATACCAAAAGCGTTTAGAGCGGGCTGGCGCGATGGACTTTGATGACTTGTTGACCAACACGGTGCGGCTGTTTCGGCAACACCCCGACGTATTGCGCACATACCAAGAGCGTTTTAAGCATATTTTGATTGACGAATATCAAGATACCAACATGGCGCAAAACGAGATTGTGCTGATGCTGGGAGCTCTGCACCACAACGTGTGCGTGGTGGGCGACACCGACCAGAGTGTGTATCGCTTTCGCGGAGCCGACTTTCGCAACATCATGCAATTTGAAAATGCGTTTCCCGAAGTGACGACTGTGGTGTTGGCGCAAAACTATCGCAGCACGCAAACCATTCTGGATGCCGCAAACGCCGTCATCACGAACAATGTTGATCGCAAGCCCAAAGATTTGTGGACCGACTTGGGTCAGGGTGAAAAAATCATTCGTTACTTTGCTGATGACGAGTTTGGTGAGGCCAATTGGGTCATCAATCGGCTCAAAGAAGTGCACGACTCTGAGCATCGACCGTGGAGTGACTTTGCTATTTTCTACAGAACCAATGCTCAAAGTCGTGTGCTGGAAGAGTCGCTCATCCATCGTGGCGTGACTTATAAAGTCATTGGCGGCACCAAGTTTTATGATCGTCGCGAAGTCAAAGACGCACTTGCGTATTTGCGTTTGTCGTACAACACGCTTGACGAAGTGAGCCTCAAACGAATTTTAAATGTGCCAAAACGCGGCATCGGCGACACGACGATTGGCAAAGTCGATGTGTATGCCAATGAGTGCGGCATCTCATTTGCTTTAGCACTGCGCAAGGCGGCTGACGCTGGTGTGGGCGCTGCTGCTCTGCGCGGAATTACTGCCTTTAATCAACTGATTGACGAGTGCCAGGCGCTTTTATCTGAAGGCCCAAGCGCGGTTTTGCGCCACGCGCTGAATGCTGGCGGATACATGAGTGAATTGAAGGCCGAAAATACGGTGGAGTCCGCTGGGCGCGAAGAGAACATCAACGAACTGATTGGTGTTGCTGCCGAATTTACTCAGGTTGACGAATTTCTGGAGCAGGTTGCGCTCGTTGCCGACACCGACCAACTGGATTCGGATAATCACGTCACGTTGATGACGTTGCACTCTGCCAAAGGTCTCGAATTTCCGGTGGTGTTCATCGTGGGTGTGGAGGAAGGAATTTTTCCTCACAACCGAGCGCTCAACGACCCAGTCGAATTGGAAGAAGAACGCCGACTTGCGTATGTAGGGATCACGCGCGCGAAAGAACAACTCGTGCTGAGTCATGCATGGAGCAGAAGTCTGTATGGGTCGACTCAGTACAACCCACCATCCCGATTTTTGAGCGAGATTCCCGATGAGTTGATTCAGCGAGAAGGCAGTGTTGATTCCGGTGCGGACTCCGAGCGGTACAGCTTTCGTTCGCACGCCGATCGCGGCTATGCGCCGCAGCAACGCCTCAATCGCAATAACACCAATGTCGCGCCTGCATCAACCGCGCAACAACAAGATGCCAATCACGGGTTTCGAATTGGTGATGACATCGAGCACCCAACATTTGGCGAAGGCGTGATCATCGAGATTCGTGGCTCAGGCGAAAAAGCGGAGGCAACAATTCGTTTTCGATTGGTGGGCACCAAGCACCTCTCGCTGGCGTGGGCTCCACTCAAAAAATCAAATTAAAAAACTCTTGCTTACGGTTTTAATCGTTCAAGTCAATGAGCAGAGTTCTCTGACCTTCTACGATCGGTGTAACATCACTCGGCTTTTGTAATTGATCAACCTGCAGAGTTCGGCCGTCGCAGTCGGTAAAGGTGTGTGATTGTTTGATTTGTGACACTAAGCAATCCGAACTTCTGTCGGCGGGGTATGCGTAATAGACCTGCCAGCCCTTAAGCGGGTCGGTGCCGTTGTGCTCGATGACGATCGATCGCTTGCCGTTGACGTCACGCAAGTCTGGATAGAGGATCGGGCCATTTTTGGCGATCGATTCGGCGACGTCGGTTACCTGACCCACCACAAATGTGCGGTCGCCCAGAACCACTTGTCGCTCACTGCGGTTTGTGGCAAATGTCGCCATCAACCACGTGATCCCAAAAAGAACCACAAAAAAGAGGAGCCCTCCCGCAATTGGCAAAACCGCACGAGCGAGTGGGGAGCGCAGGCGTATTTCCATGCTTCTAGTGTGGCCGATTGGCAAGTGGTATCCGCCGTTTTGCGGGTTGGAATAGGTCACTGTCGAGGGCGTAAGGTTCTGTAGTCGTGAAACGTCCTTACCGAGTTGTTGTGGCCAAGCCAGGCCTGGATGGCCATGATCGTGGCGCCAAGACGATCACGCGCGCCCTTCGTGACCACGGCTTTGAAGTGATTTACACGGGTCTGCACCAGTTGCCAGAACAGATTGCCGAAACCGCACTGCAAGAAGACGTAGACGCTGTTGGGTTGTCGTTGTTGTCGGGGGCGCATCTGACGTTGTTTCCACGAGTGATGGAAGAACTGCGCGCGCGCGATCTTGGAGATGTACTTGTTTTTGGTGGAGGAGTAATTCCTGATGCCGACGCGATTGAGTTGCGCAGTCAAGGTGTTGGAGAAATATTTGGGCCAGGAACTTCGCTCAAAGAAATTGCAACATGGCTTGAGCAAACGCTCGATGCTCGAGAACACTAACGAAAGCTGAGCAATGGATCTTTTTGAATATCAAGGCAAACAATATTTTGCCAAGTACAACATTCCGGTATCTGCCGGTGGAGTAGCAACAACCGTTGACGAAGCCGTAGCAGTTGCATTGACTGCAAAGTACCCAGTTGTGGTGAAAGCTCAGGTACAAGTTGGTGGACGCGGTAAAGCAGGCGGAATCAAGTTGGCCAACGACGAAGCCGAAGTGCGCTTGCACGCCAAAAATATTTTGGGCATGGACATCAAGGGTCATGTTGTGAAGCGTGTGTGGGTAGAACATGCATCAGACATTGCCGAAGAGTATTACGCGTCGTTCACGCTTGATCGCGCAGCAAAGCAGCACTTGTTGATGTTGAGTGCCCAAGGCGGCGTCGAGATTGAAGATGTTGCCGCAAAAGATCCAACCGCGATTGTCAAGTTGCATATCAACCCAATTGATGGGCTCTCGCTCGCAACTGCGAATCGTGCGTGTGTCGATGCCAAGATTCCTGCCAAAGCACTCGACGGCGTGGCCGACATGCTCGTCAAGTTGTACAACTGTTTCACCCAAGGCGACTGTGACTTGGCAGAGATCAATCCATTGATTTTGAAACCAACCGGCGAGATCCACGCACTTGATGCCAAAGTGTCGCTCGATGTCAACGCATCATTCAGGCATCCAGAGTGGGCCGAATATGCAGCAACCGAAGAGTTGGATGCACGCGAGCAACTTGCACGCGAAAAGAATCTGCAATACATCGGATTGGACGGCACAGTCGGCATCATCGCCAACGGTGCGGGCCTAGCGATGAGCACACTCGATGTCGTTAATCAGGTTGGTGGATCGGCCGCAAACTTCCTTGACATCGGTGGCGGCGCAAATGCCGAGTTGATGACGGCAGCGCTTGAAGTGATCAACTCTGACCCCAAGGTCAAGAGTATTTTGATCAACATTTTTGGTGGCATCACTCGTGGGGAAGAAGTTGCCAAGGGAATCGTTGAAGCAGTAAAGCGAGTTGCGTTGCGAGCCCCAATTGTTATTCGTCTTGACGGCACAAATGCCGACGAAGGTCGAAAGATCCTTGCTGATGCGGGAATTCCCGAATCACAGCTCACCAGTCGACCAACCATGCTCGAAGCCGCTCGCGCCGCTGTCGAGATGGCCAAGTAGGAGAACGAATCATGGCAATTTTTGTAGATCAAAATACGAAAGTCATTGTGCAGGGACTAACGGGTGGCCAGGGGCGTTTTCATGGACTGCGCAACAAGGCATATGGCACCCAAGTTGTTGGTGGTGTCACGCCAGGAAAAGCCGGACAAGACGTTGAGGGAATTCCTGTGTTTGATTCTGTCGCCGACGCTGTCAAAGCAACAGGAGCCAACGCATCGTTCATTGCAGTGCCACCAAAGGCTGCACCAGCAGCAATTCTTGAAGCAGCCCGTGCAGGAATTGGTTTTGTCGTGTGCATCACCGAAGGCGTGCCGGCACAAGACGAAGCTCGCGTGTTTGCCACGTTGCAACGTGATTATCCAGCCACACGGTTGCTCGGTCCTAACTGCCCAGGAATTATTAGCCCAGGCAAGTGCAATATCGGAATTACTGCAGGCGAAATTGCGCAACTGCCAAGTGCAAGTGGACCGAATGTTGGAATTGTTTCTCGCTCTGGAACTCTCACGTATCAAGCGCTGTACGAGTTGAAGCAGCAGGGCATCGGTGTCAGCACATGTGTCGGTATCGGTGGCGACCCAGTGCCCGGAACTTCGTTTGTTGACTGCCTTGCACAGTTTCAGGCAGACCCAGAAACACACGCAATCATCATGATTGGCGAGATCGGTGGTTCAGCTGAAGAAGAGGCCGCAGAGTTCATCACCAATCATGTGACCAAGCCGATGAGTGCATACATCGCAGGTGTAACTGCACCTGCTGGCAAAAAGATGGGCCACGCCGGCGCAATTGTGTCTGGTGGCAAGGGCACGGCGCAGGGCAAGATGGATGCGCTGAGAGCTGCTGGTGTACAGATTGGTTTGAATCCAACCGAAGCTGGAATACTCATGGCGGAGATCGTTCGGACAATACGCTCTTAGTAAATGAATCGCCAACAATCACTGAGGTATCTGCCAGGCCTTGACGGTCTACGCGCGGTTGCGGTGATCGCTGTGATTTTGTATCACGCTAATAAGAATTGGGTGAGTGGCGGCTTCCTGGGCGTCGAAGTATTTTTTGTCATCAGCGGTTATCTGATCACGATGCTGCTGATCAATGAGTCGCAGGAAAATGGAAAGATCGATTTCAGAGCATTCTGGATACGTCGGGCGCGAAGGTTGTTGCCTGCATTATGGACTCTGCTGGTTGGTGTCACCACGTATTGCGCGTTATTCGAGCGTGACACACTTGGAAGCCTGCGCGGAGATGTGGTGGCTGCAGTTGTTTATGGCTTCAACTGGTTTCAGATCTGGGTTGGTACTTCGTATTTCAGCGCATTTGGATTTGTGCCGCTTCGACACCTGTGGTCACTAGCGGTTGAAGAACAGTTTTATTTGGTGTGGCCAGTTTTGATCGCTGTAGTACTCAAGTTGTTTGGTCGCAGACCATTGCTTCTGGGAACTTTGTTTTTTACCGCATCCATTGCGGTATCCATCTATGTTGCAAGAACATTTGAACCGGGCGCAAGTGGTTCAGTCCTCGAAACCCCAGATCACTACATTGCGCTCTTTGGGCACGCTGTTTCAAAAGTCGACTTTCTGTTTTTGGGCACCCTTGGACGATCGGGTGGTTTGCTGATTGGTTCGGCACTTGCTTTTTGGTGGAAGCCTTCAATGTTTAATAACGATCACCCAACTTCAGAGCGTCACTTTGTGTCTGTTGTTGGTTGGGTGGGCGTACTTGGGCTTGGCGCAATGTTGTGGAATTTCCATGATGTCGTTGAAGGTGGCGCCGACGGTGGCACAA
>Ga0209617_10000338_pt1 | contig 20025 bp, 15 predicted proteins | sample LakEriepJuly2011_2_FD_187459 | JGI IMG/M metagenome (GOLD analysis project Ga0209617, IMG submission 187459) | Freshwater microbial communities from dead zone in Lake Erie, Canada - CCB epilimnion July 2011 (SPAdes) (version 2) | ecosystem: Environmental > Aquatic > Freshwater > Lentic >...
CGCCGTGGCCCCCGACGAGCCTGCATCGGCCTATTTCCACGAGGCCCACGACAGCAGTTCCAGCGAGGCCGATGCCAGCGGCGAGATGCTGCTCACCTGGTCGTCGGCCGATGGCGTGTCCACCTGGCCGGCCACTGGCAGCCTGGCGCGCAGCCTGCTGCCAGAGCCATTGCCTGTCCAGACCCGGTTCTTCGCCACCCCGCCCGTGGCTTCGCCGGCCGAGCGCTGGCTGGGCCGTGCTGTGACGGTGCAGACCCAATCCGAACACCTGCTGATGGCTGCTCGCTCCCTGTGGAACCTGCTGCAGTTCGAACTGACACCCCGCAGCAAGGGCGTCAACGCGCTGTCCGACCAGTGGCGGCGGGTCATGAGTCCACAATGGCGGCCGGTCCGTGTGGGGCTGATGGCGCTGGTGGGCGTGCAACTGCTGGGGCTCAACCTTTGGGCCTGGCAGCAAAAACAGCAGCTGCAGGGCAAGCGCACCGAACTCGTGCGCATCCTCAAGCAAGCCCATCCTCAGGTGCAGGTGATCCTGGACGCGCCGGTGCAGATGCAGCGCGAAACCGAAACCCTGCGGGCCGCCGCTGGCGCCACCGGCGACAACGACCTCGAGGCCTTGATGGGCTTGGTCGCCATGGCTTGGCCGCCAGAGCGCCCGACGGGCTCCCTGCAATACGACGGCACTGCCCTGACCCTGATGCCCCCTGCGGGCTGGGGCCCGGACGACCTCACCCAGTTCCGGGCGCGCATGGGTGCTTCGGGCGTGCAGGTCGAGCCCCTGACCGACGGCCGCCTGCAGGTGCGCCGTGCGCCACGAGGCTGAGGCCGCTGCACGAAAGTCACCATGAGCGAACAAGTCTCCAAGTTCCAATCCCTGCGCGACGATGGCCTGGCCCGCTGGGCGGCCATGGCCCCGCGCGAACGCCGCCTGGCCACCGTCGCAGCTTGGCTGGCCGGCGTGACCTTGCTGGTGCTGATCGGCGTGCGCCCGGCTTGGCGCACCTTGTCGCAAGCCCCGCTGCAGTTGCGCGAGGTCGATGCCCAGCTCGACCAGATGCGCCGCCTGGCCGACGAGGCCACCGCCTTGCGCCAGCGTCCGCCGGTGCCGCCCGCGCAGGCCGAAGCCGCACTCAAGGCCGCCACCGACCGCCTGGGTGCTGGCGCGCGCCTGGCCATGCAACCTGACCGCGCGAACCTCACCCTGACCAACGTGCCGGGCGACGCCGTTGCCACCTGGTTGGAAGAGGCTCGTGTGGGCGCTCGCGCCCGTCCGCTGGAGGCCAGCCTGCAGCAGGTCAAACCCGGCGTTTACTCCGGCACCGTGGTCGTGGCCTTGGCCGCGGCCATGGGCAACCGCTGAGGCGCTCTCTGAGCTGACCCCCACATGGCAGGCATCCCTCTCTTCAACCGACGCCCAGACTGGATGCGTGGCGCCACCGCGTTGACCACGCGCTGGCTGGAGTCCACCCTCGAAGTGGCGCGTTGGGAAAACATGCGCCGCGCTGGCCGCCGTTGGGGCTGGTGGGGGGCGGGCGCAGGCGCTGCCCTGGGCCTCGCCGTGTTCGCGCCGGCCGCCTGGCTGGCGCAAGGTGTGTCCGCCTTGAGCGACGGCAAGCTGCTGCTGGCCGATGCCTCGGGCACCATCTGGCAGGGCGATGCCGTGGCTGTGTTGACCGGTGGGCGTGGCAGCCGCGACGCCCGCGCGCTGCCCGGCCGTCTGAACTGGGCCATGCGCGTGGCGGGGGGCGGTTTGCGCCTGTCGCTGCAGCAGGACTGCTGCCTGCCCGTGCCGCTGGTGCTTCAGGTCAACCCGCGTTGGTCTGGCATGCAGTTGCAGGTGGGCACACAGGCCGAGGCGGCGTCGTCTGCGCAGACCGCAGGCGCGACGGGCGCAACGGCCGAGTTGGGCCACTGGCCTGCTGCCTGGTTGGGCGGTCTGGGCACACCCTGGAACACCTTGCAGCTCAGCGGGGTGCTGCGCCTGGCTGCGCAAGACCTCCGTTTCGAGTGGGTGCAGGGCCGCTTGCGTCTGTCCGGCCGGGCCGAAGTCACCCTGGACAACGCTGCCTCGCGTCTCACGACCCTGGAGCGCCTGGGCAGCTACCGCCTGAACGTCGACAGCGATGCCGATGGTCAGGTGCAGTTGCGGCTGGGCACCCTGGACGGCGCCCTGCAGCTGTCGGGCACGGGCGGTCTGACGCCCACTGGCATGCGCTTCCGCGGTGAGGCCCGCGCCAGTGACACGAACCCGGGTGCACTGGACAATTTGTTGAACATCATCGGACGTCGCGAAGGCGACCGTTCCGTCATTTCGATCGGATAAGGCATGAAGATCCATCCCTTGACCTTCTCCCGTGCCACCGCGCTGGCCACCGCCCTGGCGCTGACCTTCGGGCCCACGGGCCTGTTGCCCGGCTTCATGGCCTCTGCCGCGCTGGCTGCGCCCGTGAAGAAGGGTGGCGCCACCGTCACGCTGAACTTCGTCAACGCCGAGATCGAGGGCGTGGCGCGCGCCATGGCGGTGATCGTGGACAAGCAGATCATCGTGGACCCCCGCGTCAAGGGCGCCATCACGCTCTACAGCGACCAGCCCCTGACCCCGCGCGAGGCCTACCTGAACTTCCTGGCAGCCCTGCGTGGCCAGGGCTTCAGCCTGGTCGAGGTCGGCGGCATGCTCAAGATCCTGCCCGAGGCCGAGGCCAAACTGCAGACGGGCACGGTCGAGGTGGGCGCGGTCAAGCGCTCGGGCGATCAGGTGCTCACCCAGATCTTCCGCCTGCAGTTCGAGAGCGCGAACAACATGGTGGCGGTGCTGCGTCCGCTGATCAGCCCGAACAACACCATCAATGCGAACGCGGGCACGAACACGCTGGTCATCACCGATTACGCCGACAACCTCAAGCGCCTGGGGGAGATGATCGCGGCCCTCGATGTGCCCTCGGCCACCGACATGGAGGCCATCCCGCTGCAATATGCGATCGCTGCAGACCTGGCGCCCATGGTGCAAAGGCTGGCCGATGGTGGCGGCACAGCGCCCGGTGCGGCTGGTGGCGCCGCGGCGGGACAAGGCACGCTCGTGATGGCCGAAGTTCGCACCAACACTTTGATGGTGCGTGCCCCCAACGCGGCCCGCATGTCTCTGGTGCGCGCCCTGATCCAACGCCTGGACCGGCCTGGCTCTGCTGGCCTGGGTGGCAGCGGCATCCACGTGGTGTACCTCAAGAACGCCGATGCCGTGAAGTTGGCGCAGGTGCTGCGCGCGGCCTTCCCTGGCGCTGGCGGCTCCAGCAGCAGCGGTGGTGGCAGCACCACGCCTGGCGGCGGCACCACGACGACCACGGCGCCCTCGGGCATCAACCTCAGCAGTGGCGGTGCAACGTCGGGCGGGGCGTCAACGCAGTCGACCTCGCCGGTGGCCGCCTCGGCGCAGCCATCGACGGGCGGCTTCATCCAGGCGGACCCGAGCACCAATTCCCTCATCATCACGGCCACCGATGCGCTGTACCGCCAGCTGCGCGCTGTGATCGACCAGCTTGATGGCCGCCGCGCGCAGATCTACATCGAGGCGATGATCGTCGAAGTCAGCGAGCAGAAGCTGGCCGAGGCCGGCTTCCAGTGGGCGGGCGGTGTCGGCGACAAGAACCAGGTCCTGGCGGGCACCAACCTCGCGCAGGGCAACGTTGTCAGCCTCTTCAGCCTGATTGGCGCGGCCAAATCGACCGCCACGGCCGTCAAGGGCCTGAACCTGGCCTTCGGCCACAAGCTGTCCGACGGCAGCTACAGCCTGGGTGCATTGGCCAGCTTCCTGGAAACCAATGCCGACGGCAACGTGCTGTCCAAGCCGAACATGATCGCGCTGGACAACGAGGAAGCCAAGATCGTGGTGGGTCAGAACGTGCCCTTCGTGACAGGCTCGTTCTCCAACGCCAACTCGGGCAGCTCGGGCACGGTCAACCCCTTCACCACCGTGGAGCGCAAGGACGTCGGCCTGACGCTGCGCGTGCGTCCGCAGGTGGGTGAGGGTGGCGCGGTGCGCATGACGGTGTTCCAGGAGAAATCGGATGTCGATGCCTCCAGCAAGACCAATGCGCAAGGCCTGACGACGAACAAGAGTTCCATCGAGACCACCGTGGTGATCGACGATGGCGCCACCCTGGTGCTGGGCGGCCTGCTGAAGGACGAGTTCAGCAATGGCGACACCCAGGTGCCGCTGCTGGGCGACATCCCGGTGCTGGGCAACCTGTTCAAGAGCCGCTCGCGTTCGCGCAACAAGACGAACCTGATGGTGTTCCTGCGCCCCGTCGTCATCCGCAACCAGGACGACGCCAACGTCATGACGTCGGATCGCTACGATTACATGCGCCAGAAGCAGGTCAACAGCCAGCCTGAATCCAGCGTGCTGCTCAACAAGGTCAACGCCGCGCCGGTGCTGGACCCGCTCAAGCTCAGCAACCAGCTGACCATGCCGTCGGTGAAGCAACCGCTGGACGACCCCAATGCGCCCGCCCCGACGGTCTTGATGCCAGGCACTTCGGGTTACGCGCCCAAGCTGGCACCGCAAGCCGACCCCAAGGCCCCCTGACCCGCGAGGCTCCACATGGGCGCACGTCACCCCCTTCCCTACACCTTCGCCATGGCCAATGGCCTGCTGCTGGAAGTCCTCACCGAGCAGGACGGCGACCGCGCCACGCTGTGGGCAACGCCGGGCGTCTCGCCCTCGGCCCTGTCCGAGGTGATGCGCAAGTTCACGGTGCATGCCATCGAGCAAGAGCCGGCCGAGACGCTGTCCCAGCGCATCGCCACCGCCTATGCAGCGGGTGAGGGCAGCGCTGCCGCGGTGGTGGGCGAGGTCGAAAGCGCGGTGGACCTGTCCCGCATGCTGCAGGACCTGCCCGCCGTCGAAGACCTGCTGGAGTCCAGCAACGACGCGCCCATCATCCGCATGCTCAACGCGCTGCTGACGCAGGCCGCGAAAGACGGCGCCTCCGACATCCACATCGAGCCCTACGAGCGCTCCTCGGCCGTGCGCTTCCGTGTGGACGGCACGCTGCGCGAGGTGGTGCAGCCCAACAAGGCCCTGCACGCCGCGCTGATCTCGCGCCTGAAGATCATGGCCGAGCTCGACATCTCCGAGAAGCGCATGCCGCAAGACGGCCGCATCTCGCTGCGCATCGGCGGGCGTGCGGTGGACGTGCGGGTCTCCACCTTGCCCTCGGCCCATGGCGAGCGCGCGGTGCTGCGGATCCTGGACAAGGGCGACGCCAACAAGTTCACCCTCGAAGCCCTGGGCATGAGCGGCGATTCCCTCGACCGCTTCAAGCGCTTGCTGCGCCAGCCGCACGGCATCGTGCTGGTGACAGGCCCCACGGGTTCGGGCAAGACGACGACGCTGTACGCCGGTCTGAGCACAGTCGATGCGGCCACGACCAATGTGCTGACCGTGGAAGATCCGGTCGAGTACGAGCTCCACGGCATCGGCCAGACCCAGGTCAATGCCAAGATCGAGCTGACCTTCGCCAAGGCCTTGCGCGCCATCCTGCGCCAGGACCCGGACGTCATCATGATCGGGGAAATCCGCGACTTCGAGACCGCGCAGATCGCCGTGCAGGCTTCGCTCACCGGCCACTTGGTGCTGGCCACGCTGCACACGAACGACGCGCCCAGCGCCGTCACCCGCTTGACCGACATGGGCATCGAGCCCTTCCTGCTGTCCAGCTCGCTGCTGGGTGTGCTGGGCCAGCGCCTGGTGCGCAAGCTGTGCGTGCACTGCAAGCGCCAGGACGGCCAGGGCAAGTGGCACCCGGTGGGTTGCACCGAGTGCGGCATGAGCGGCTACAAGGGCCGCACCGGCGTGTACGAACTCATGGTGGCCGACGACGAGATCCGCGGCCTCATCCACGCCCAGGCGGCCGAGGCCAAGCTCTTCGAGATCGCCCAGCTCAACGGCATGAAGACCATGCGCGAAGACGGCGACCGCCTGGTGGCCGAAGGCGTGACCTCGCTGGAAGAGGTCTTGCGCGTGACCCGAGAATGACACCCGACTAAAGGCCAGACCGCGCCATGCCCGCCTTCCGCTTCGAAGCCCTGGACGCCTCCGGCAAGACCATCAACGGTCTGGTCGAGGCTGACAACCCCAAGGCCGCGCGCGCGCAACTGCGCACCCAGCACATGGTGCCGCTCAACGTCAGCCTGGTGCAGGTTGCCGAGGCCGAGGGCAGCAGCCCGAAGCTGTTCGCGCGCCGGGTGTTCAACTCGTCGGCGCTGTCGGTGTGGACGCGCCAGCTCTCGGGCCTGGTCGTGGCCGGGCTGCCGCTGGAGCGCGCCTTGACCGCCCTGGCCGATGAGGCCGAGGACCCGCGCCAGCGCGAGCTGGTGGCCCACCTGCGCGCCGAGGTCAACGCCGGCTCGCCCTTCGCGCGCGCGCTCACGGGCTTCCCGCGCGAGTTCGACGATGTTTATCGCGGTGTGGTCGCCGCCGGCGAACAAAGCGGTCAGCTTGGCGGCGTTCTCGACAAGCTGGCCAATGACCTCGAAGAGCAGCAGCAGCTGAAGTCCAAGCTCATCGGGGCCACGCTTTACCCCGCCATCGTTTCCTTGTTCGCCATCATCATCGTGATCGCGCTGCTGGTGTTCGTGGTGCCGCAGGTGGCCCAGGTGTTTTCCAGCAGCAAGCGCGCCTTGCCCTTCCTCACGCAGTTCATGCTGGGCCTGAGCGCCTTCATGCGCGGCTGGGGCTGGTTGCTTGGCCTCGTCGTCTTCGGGGGGCTGGGCGTGCTCATCGTGGCCCGTCGCGAGGAAGCCTTTCGCAAACGCTTCGATGCCTTCTGGCTGGAGCTGCCCATCATCGGGCGGCTTTCGCGCGGCTACAACGCGGCGCGCTTTGCCGGTACGCTGGCGATGCTGGCAGGTTCGGGCGTGCCCATCCTGAAAGCCCTGCAAGCGGCGGCCGAGACCCTCTCCAACCGCGCCATGCGGGCCGACGCCATGGAGGCGCTGGTGCAGGTGCGCGAAGGCGCGCCGCTGGCCTCGGCCTTGGCGGCCAAGAAGCGCTTCCCCGGGCTGCTGTCCATGTTCGCTCGCCTGGGTGAGCAGACCGGCCAGTTGCCGCTGATGCTGCAGCGTGCCGCGACGCAGCTGTCGGGCGAGGTGCAGCGCCGCGCCCTGGCCATCGCCACGATCCTGGAGCCCTTGCTCATCGTGGTCATGGGCCTGGTGGTGATGCTCATCGTGATGTCGGTGATGATGCCCATCATGCAGATGAACACCTGGGTCAAATAGACCGTCCAGATGGGTGAGTCGCGGGTCGCGTGGCGCGTTTTGTCTTTCGATGGCACGTGCATGGCTTAGGATGGCAGCATGAAATTGCTGTTGATTGACGACCATCCGCTGTTCCGAGATGGCCTCAGCCTGCTGATCCAGCACCGCCTGAGCCTGCCTGACCATGCCGCACTGTCGTTGCTGGAGGCAGGTGATCTGACCGAAGCCGCAGCCGTCGTGCAAGCGCATCCCGATGTGAAGCTGGCACTGCTCGATCTGAATCTCGGTGACCGCCAAGGGCTCGACACATTGCAGCATTGGCGCACCATCGCTCCCGACGTGCCGGTGGTCGTGCTGTCCGCCGATGATCGCCCTGCCACCATCGTCTCGGCCATTGACCGCGGCGCAGCCGGTTTCATCCCCAAGACGGCCCAAGCGGCAACCATGCAGGACGCTTTGCGACGGGTGCTCGCGGGCGAGGTTTACCTGCCTGAGCTGCCCAGCGCCGAGGGCGGTGCGGGCTTGGACACCTTGTTGCCTGAGCCGCCACTGGTGGCCGAGCCTCCCCCGACGGAGGAGGGGGCGCCCGAGTCGGTGCTGGGCTTGTCGGGGCGTCAGCTCGATGTGCTGCGCCTGCTCATCGAAGGCAAGCCCAACAAGGAAATCTGCCGCATGCTGTTGCTGTCGGAATCCACCGTCAAAACGCACCTGTCGGCCATATTCCGCAAGCTGCGCGTCAGCAGTCGCACCCAGGCCGTGGTGGCCGTGGCCCGTGCCGGTGTGGCGCTGGGACCGCTCTCGCGCAGGCACTGACGCGTCGGGCGAGGCACGGCCTCGGTGCGCTGGTCAGCCCGCATTCGCGGGGTGGTGCCGGGTCGATCGGCCGAACGGACGAGGCACGCGGCTGCCCGTTCTTGCTACGCTCGTGGCATCAGACGCTGTCATCTCGAGCTGACCCGCGGGCCATGGTTTCCACGATCATGGCCCGCATTTTTTCGCTCCTGAACGGCTTGTGCAGCACGGGCAGACCGCTGCTGGCGAGCTCGGCCAGTTGCTCGGGCGAGGTGTCGCCTGTGAGGATGATCGCCGCCAGCGTGGGCTGTTGGGCCCGCAGGTGCGCGATCACTTCACGACCCGTGCCATCGCCCAGGCGGTGATCGGACACCACGAGGTCCCATTCCCCGGCAGTCAGGGCCTTCGCGCTGGCCACGCTGTCGCCCGCATGCACATCGGGCACCCCCCAGCTTTGCAAGAGGCTCACGAGGGTGTCACGCAGGCCGCGGTCATCCTCGATGACCAGCACCCGCCTGGCAGGGACGGCCGGCAGCGCCGTCGATGCGCCCGTGTCGCCGATCACCGGCGCGGTGCTTGCGTCGTGCGCCTGTCCGGCGACACTGTCCGCCAGCGTTGCGGCTGGCATCGCCACGCTGAACACCGAGCCTCGGCCCACCACAGAGCGCACACCCACTGTGTGGTCAAGCAATGTGGCGGCGCGCTGCACGATGGCCAGGCCCAGCCCCAGGCCCTGTGAGCGCTCGCGCGCCGGGTTGGACAGTTGCACAAAGGCCTCGAAGATGCGCTGTTGGTCGGCCGGCTCGATCCCCGGGCCGCTGTCCCACACCTGCAGCACCCAGGTGTTGCCGCGCCGGCGCATGCCCACCAGCACGCCGCCTTGGCGCGTGTGTCGGATCGCGTTGCCTACCAGGTTGCGCAGGATCTGCTCCAGCAGCACCGGGTCGGTCCACACGGTGGCGTTGGTGGGCCGGATGCGCAGGCGCAGGCCCTTGTGCCCTGCGGATTCCATCTCGTGGTTGGTCACGGCCTCCAGGAGCGGTTGCAGCCTCACCCGGCGGCGTTGCACGTCCACTGTGCCGGAGTCCAGCCGGGACAGGTCCAGCAGGCCCTTGAGCAGGCTCTCCATCGAGTTCACAGCGCGCGTCAGCCGGTCGGTCAGGCTGCGCAGGGCGGGGTCGGTCACGCGAGACTGCAGCAGGTCGGTGATCAGCCCGATGGCCGCCACGGGTTGGCGCAGGTCGTGGCTGGCGGAGGCCAGGAAGTGGCTTTTGGCAGCGTTGGCTGCGGCCAGCTCCCGCGTGCGTTCGGCGACCTTGGTTTCGAGGTGCTGGTTGGCCTGTTCGATCTCGTCGAAGGCGGTGGCGATGCGCTTGATCACGAGCACGGCGAACTGCGGCATCATCATTGGGATGGCCCAGGGCATCCAGTAGCTGAAGGTCACGCTGCCCACGATGCGTCCCAGTGCGAAGTCATGGATGCTGGCCATCAGCGCGCACAGCCAGCCCACGCCCATGCCGAACAGCAGGTTGCCGGGCACCAAGGTGTGGCTGCGTTTGAGCATCAGCAAGGAGGGCGGCAGCAACAGCAGCAATGTGCCCTGCAGGATGTTGCGGGTGTGGGTCAGGCCTGGGTCCCAGGGCATGGCAGCCAATGCAATCAGCGGAAATCCCAGCAAGACGACGCACAGCACGCGTTGCAGAGTGGGCCAATGCGTGCGTGACAACGCCAGGATGAACCAGCTTTGCAGGCAAGTGGCGACCACGTGGGCCGTGAAATACAACCACGAGTCCGCGTTGGCAGACAGGTGAAGGTCGCCTTCGACGAAATAGCGGCAGTTGCGCAAAGCGCCGACGATCATGAGCAACCCGAAGAGCCCGGCCGTGGCCTCTTGCCGGCGCATCCACCACAGGGTCACCACGAACAGCGAAAAGGTGATGCAGACGATGTTGAGGACGACAAGCAGGTCACGCGTCACCATCCGGTAAAGGGCATATGCGCCTTGCAGATCGGCCTTGCGGCTCAGCGTCACGGGTGTCAGGCCGCACTGTGCAGCGCAGTGCATTTCGATCACCAGCGTGTTCTGACCCGGCTGCAGGGCCTCTCCGGGCAGGTCAATCAGGTGGGGCGCACCCAGCGTCAGCCAGCCGCGGCGAGGCAGTGTGCTGTGCAGCAATTGGCCATTGAGCCAGATGCGGTGTGCGGGGCTGAGCCGGTCGATGCGCATGGCCCAAGGCTGTTGTGCTGCATCCTGTGCGGCAGATGCCGACACCGCCATCGACAGCTCATACCGCCCCACGCCTTTGCGCATCAAGCCGTTGGGTTGCCAGCTGTGTGGGAGTTGCACGTCGATGGCCTGGGCCAGTCGGCTTTCGCCGGTGAGGTCGTCCTGCAGGGCCATGAGGCGGATGCGGGACCACTGCACGCCAGGGGCGTTCTGGGGCTCGGGTTGCAAGGTCACCATCACCCAGAAACTCAGCAGCAGCAAGGGCGCGACCAGCCAACTGCTGCCCAGGCTGCGCCCCAACTGCATGAGCTGGCGAACGCGGCTGCTGTCGGGTTGGGCCGCTGGCTGGGTGACAGCGGGCTGATCGATGCTGTGGGGTGAGGGGCGCGGTGTCATCGTGACGTGTGCGAGGGCTCAAGGAGTTGGTGCAAAGCTGACATTGTGCGCATCCTGCGGGCCTCACCCCGGAGCGGCCACCTTTGCCTCGGACGCATGCGGTGATATGACTGCCACTGTGCCCCTTGTTCGGGGGCTCACGCCGCGCAGGCTTTGCTGCAATCATGAAACGCAGTGGCCCGTCATGGAGGTCTGAGATGAGTGCTTGTACCGATCTGGTCCCGGTGAGCCGGGAAGGCTGGGGTGGGAGCGAGGCGCGCGGTGCGCGGCATGGCGGGCGCATCCCGATCGCGCACATGCGCCATGTGTACCGCGTGGACGAGGTCGAGCGGCGACTGGGCAAGCTGCCTGCGCGCGAGCACGAGTCCTTGCGCGCCACCTACGAGCGCATGCTGGAGAAGGGCCCTGACCGCTTCCAGGTCAAGCCCTCCGGCCTGCCCGCCATGGCCCACCTCTACGACGAGCTGCCCAACTTCCACGAGGTGCTCGACGACCTCAAGCGCCAGCTGGCCCTGTGCAGCGACAGCCACGATGCGCTGGAGCTCACGCCCATGCTGCTGCTCGGCCCGCCGGGCGTGGGCAAGACGCACTTTGCCCGTGAGGTGGCGCAGTTGCTCGGCACCGGCATGGGCTTCATCTCCATGAGCTCGATGACGGCGGGCTGGGTGCTCTCGGGCGCGAGCTCGCAGTGGAAGGGCGCCCGCGCCGGCAAGGTCTTCGAGACCCTGGTCGATGGCCAGTACGCCAACCCCGTCATGGTGGTCGATGAGATCGACAAGGGCGGCGGTGAACATGCCTACGACCCGCTGGGCTCCCTCTACAGCCTGCTGGAGCACGACACCGCGGGCAGCTTCACCGACGAGTTCGCCGAGGTGCCCATCGACGCCAGCCAGGTCATCTGGGTGGCCACGGCCAATGACCTGCGCGGCATCCCCGATCCCATCCTCAACCGCATGAACGTCTTCGACATCGACATGCCGGACGAGGCCGCGGCGCGCCAGATCGCATCCAAGCTCTACCGCAGCATCCGCGCCGACCACGACTGGGGCCAGCGCTTCGACCCCGAGCTGTCCGACGCCGTGCTGGGCGCCTTGGGCCGCATGGCGCCGCGCGAGATGCGCCGCGCGCTGATGACGGCGTTCGGCAATGCCAAGCTCGATGGTCGCTACACGCTGCAGGAGCGCGACCTGCCCGATGCGGGCGCCAAGAAATCCAGCATCGGTTTCGTGCAGTGAGCGCTTGATCGGGGCTGGGGCGCTGAGGCGCGGCGGCATGGGCCATACTCGGTCCATGCCTGCCAGCCTTGACGGCCGCCTGGTGGTGGCCATTTCCTCCCGCGCGCTTTTCGACTTCGAAGAGGAGAACCGCCTCTTCGAAGGTCAGGACGACCGCGCCTACATGGACCTGCAGCTCGACCGCATCGAGGTGCCTGCCAAGCCTGGCGTGGCGTTCTCGCTGGTGCGCAAGCTGCTGGCCTTCAACCCGCCCGATGCCCCAGACCAGGCGCGCGTGGAGGTCGTCATCCTCTCGCGCAACGACCCGGCCTCGGGCTTGCGCGTGTTCCGCTCGGTGTCGCACCATGGCCTGGTGATCGAGCGTGGCGTGTTCACGCGGGGCCGCAGTCCCTGGCGCTACCTCAAGCCTCTGCAGGCCCACCTCTTCCTGTCGGCGAACGAGGCCGATGTGCGCCAGGCCCTGGCCGCGGGTGTGCCGGCGGCGCGCGTGCTGCCACATGCGGCCCGCGCGGGCGACGCCCACCCCGATGAGGTCCGCATCGCTTTCGACGGCGATGCCGTGTTGTTCTCGGATGAGGCCGAGCGCATCTACCAGCAAGGCGGGCTCGACGCCTTCCAGGACCACGAGACCGCGCGTGCCCGCAAGCCCTTGCCGGACGGGCCTTTCCGACCCCTGCTGCAGGCCCTGCACGATTTGCGGCGTTCCAGCGAAACACCGGGCGGTCCGGCCATGCGCATCCGCACGGCGCTGGTCACGGCCCGTGGCGCGCCGGCGCACGAGCGCGCCATCCGCACCCTGATGGACTGGGGCATCGAGGTTGACGAGGCTCTGTTCCTGGGCGGGCTGCCCAAGGGCGAGTTCCTGCGCGAGTTCGAGCCCGACTTCTTCTTCGACGACCAGACCGGCCACGTGGACAACGCCGCGTCCCATGTGCCAGCCGGTCACGTGGCGGCAGGCATCCGCAACGGTTGAGCTGGGGGCGCCTCAGGCGTCCTTGCGCATCTTCGCCGCGAACAGTTCGCGGATGCTGACCTCGCGCGGGCCGGGTACGACCTCGAAGGCATCGCCCGCTGCGATGGTGCCGGCCGAGCGCACCGACAGGTAGTAGCCGCAGTAGCCCGACTGCGCCATCATCTTGATCGCGTGTTTGAAGCCCAGGCGGGCCTCCAGCTTGTAGCAGGGCCGGCGCGGTTCGCTGATGGCCAGCACGCAGTCGGGGAAGCGCAGCACATCGCCGATGTGGGCGTCGGCTTCGAGCAGGCCCGTGAGCGTGAGGTTCTCGCCCAGCATGCCGTGGGGCATCGCGTCGTGCCAGCCTTGCAGTCCGGCTTGCGCGCGCACGGTCTGCCAGAAAGCGTAGTGCTCGTGGGGGTAGGCATACACGGCCTTGCTCAGGCCGCCGTGCACGCTGAGGTCGGCCTGCTCGTCACCGGCCAGACCCAAGGGAAGCACGGCGATGCGCGCTGGCATGTGCGCAGGCGGCGTCAGCGTGCTGACCGGCTGCTTGCCGATGCCCGTGAGGATGCGTCGCCCCTGGATCTCCACAGAGGTGGCTTGGGCCACGTTGACCGAGAGGACGCGGCGGGCGGCGATGTCGTGGGCGGGGGCAGCAGGGGCGGTGGACATGGTCGGGGCGTTAGGGTCGGTCGGGGGGCGACAAGGACACGATGCTAGCGCCAGGGCGACACCGCCGTGGCCATGGCCTTGAAGCCCACGATGCAAGGCTGGCCTGGCGCCCAGCCCATCTGCTGGATGGACTTGCGTGTCAGCAGCGCCCACAGCGTGGCGCCTGGCTTGACGTGCAGGTTGGCCGCGTCGAGTTCGCGCGCCAGCTCCACCCCCACCGCGCCGTAGGTGCCATGTTCGCCTGCCAGCATCACCTGGGTGATGCGAGCGCGCAGGTGGTTGCTGGCGCTGGTGTCGCTGGGGGGCTCGCGGTGCAGGGAGATGTCGCGGGCCCGCACTTTCAGGCGCACCTTGCTGCCCACGCCGTGCAGCATCGCCGGCACCGTCACGCATTGACCGCCGACATCGACCTCGCTGAGCAGCCACTCGATGTCGTGCCGCGTGACCTCGCCCTCCAGCACGCTGCCCGCATGCACGCCCTCGAGGAAGGTGGACAGGGACACGTCCGACAGAATCTGCGCCACCGGCCCCGCACTGGCCATGCGACCCTCGTGCAGGATGACGACATCGTCGGCCATGCGGATGACCTCGTCCATGCGCGGCGTCACCAGCACCACCGGCAGCTTGAAGCGCGACGGTACCTCGGCCAGCAGCGCCAGCAAGGGCTCGCGCTCGTGTTCCGGCACGCCGCCCAGGACATCGTCCAGCAGCAGGGCATGGGGGTGCGCGGCCAGGGCGCGCGCCAGTGCCACGCGCACGCGCTGCGCGGGCCCGAGCGAGTCAGCCTTCAACTGCAGCACGGACTGCAGCCCTGCCCAGCGCGCCACCGCGCCGACGTCCGATCCGCTGGTGGCTGACCAAAGCCGTCCCAGCGCGCGCCGGCCGTAAAGCAGGTTGTCGCGCACATTCAGGTGCGGGAAGACATGGGCTTGTGCGTCCAGCCAGCTCAGGCGGCGCACGTGGGGCGGCTGGTCGATGCGCGCGCTGGTGTCATAGAGCACGTCGGGCCCGAGGGCCACGCGGCCAGTCAGCGCCGGGGCCAGGCCAGCCGCTGCCTTCAGCAAGGCGCTTTTGCCGGCCCCTTGTCGGCCCACGATGGCACACACGCGGCCCGGCAAGGCGCGGAACTGCGCGCGGACGTCCAGACCCGGCTGGCGCAGGTGCAACTCGACGCTCAGGGCGCGTGGGAGGTTGGGCTGGGTCATGGTGCGTTCAAGGCGGGCTTGGCAATGGCCTCGCCACATGCAGCCGGGTGCGCCACATGCGTCGCCAGCGAGCGCGCGCCAGTTCGCTCGTGCCCACCGCCAACAGCGCCACGGCCCAGGCAACGGCTGCCAGGTTCCAGGCCGAGACGTGGGTTGGTCCCATTTCGCCGGGACGGGCCAGGCTGCGTGCGATCTCCCCGGCGAGGTTCTGCACCACGTCCAGCGGCGCTTCGGGGCCACCCAGCCCCTGGGCTTGCAGCAGCGCTGCCAGCAAGAGCGTGGCCAATGTCTCGCCCCAGGCGGTGGCCAGGCCCAGCGCGGCCGTCGAGGCCACAGCGGGTGCGGCCATGGGCAGGGTGAGCGTCCACCAGGCGCGCCAGCGGGAAGCGCCCAGTGAGCGGGCCACGGCCAACAGCATCGGGTCGGTGGCTTCGAAGGCGGGGCGCAGCAGCCGCACCATCCAGGGCAGGGTCATCGCCAGGACAGCCAGCACCACGCCCGCGGGGAAAAAGCTCAGGCGCCAGCCCAGCGCGTCATGCAGCCACTCGCCCAGCGCGCCGCCATGGCCCAGCCCCAGCAGCAAGCCGATGCCGATGAAGGCTGGCGGCAGCCCCACGGGCAGGAGGATCAGCGTGTCCAGCACGACCTTGCCGCGCCACTGCGTGCGCGCCATCACGGTGGCCAGTGCCACGGCCAGGGGCGTGGCCAACAGCACCGTCACCACGGCCAATTGCAGGCTCAGCCACAAGGCCTGTGTTTCCAGTTCAGACATCGGCGATTCAGTCTTGCGGGGCGTACCAAGCGGGCGCGGAGGCCCGCACGGCCCGCTGGCCCAAAGGCCCTTGCAGCCACTGGGACAGCATCCGAGCGCCTGGGTGGCGGGTGTGGAATGGGCGGGCCACCTCGCACGCCAGGCGCATGTCGGTGGTGCCCGGCGCCCCGCCTTGCAGCCAGATGCGCGTGCTCGCCACCTGGCGTCCGCGCTGGGCCTGTTCGGCCTGCCACTCGGCCCGGGTGCTGAGGCGGTAGGGCGCCTCGCCTGCAGGCCGGGCCTTGGCGCCAGACGCTTTGGGCGGGGCCTGCACGCCCATCCCGAGCAGCCACGCAGCCAGGGCGGTGTCAGGCTCGGGCGCTTGCCACGACACCGCACCCGCGGCATGGGCGGCCAGCACCTGGCGCAGCGCCCCAGCCGGCGCTGTCTCGCTGCGGATCCCGGCGTCGTCCTGGGTGGGCCCCAGCAGCAGCACATCGGTGCGCGTCAGCACGTGCCTGTCGTGTATGAGGCCCTCTTGCGACAGCCGTTCCGCTTGCGGGTGGTTCAGGTAGATGCCCATGTCGATGTCGCCCTGCGCCAGCGCGCGCAGCAGGGCGCCCGAGGGCAGCGGTGTCCAACGGGCCGCCCAGCCCAGGTCGCGGCGCATCGCCTGGCCCCAGCGGGCGGTCAGGCCCGATGCCACCAGGGCCGGGTCCACGCCCACCTCTGGGCTGTCCGCCCTTGGCGCCACACGGGGATTCGCCCAGGCGGCATCGCCCAGGAAGAGCGAGGCGTTCATGGCCACGCCCGCCAGCACCCAGGCCGAACCGCACAGGCGCAAGGCGTTGCGGCGAGTGCCAGGAGGTGTCGAGGGGTTCGCCGTGGGAGGCGGTGAGGGCTGTGGGGGCAAGGTCATGGGTGAGGAGCGGGTGCGAGCCTGGCTCGGGCCGCTGCGAAGGCCTTCCGACGGGGGGGCGCCAAACAGAGGATCACAGTGTGCCGTTGTGGCCTGCACACGGCCCCTGTGGCTGACCCGCAGTTGTATCAGGATCTGAAAAAATCGGGCGTTCGTGACGCTGTTCTCGATCTGGGGTGCCGCGGCCCTGGGTTGCCCCGCGGACGAGGGGGCAGGCGAACTTGGGTCGGCTGGATTAAACTACGAAGTTCCCGCCGAAGCTGCCGACGGGGTGTCGAGAGCGTTGTGTGAGCCTGGGTTTCCAACCCCAAGGCCTGTTTCAGGCCCGAGCCACAGCGTTGTCGAGACCCTGTTTTTTCATTTTCTGGAGCCCTCACATGTCAACGACTGCTGTCCAGGTGAACGCACCTGCTTACGTCAAGAACACCAAGCTGATCGCCTGGGTGGCCGAAATGGCCGCGCTGCTGCAGCCCAAGGACATCTACTGGTGCGACGGCACCACCGAAGAGTACGACCGCCTGTGCGGCCAACTCGTCGAAGCCGGCTCCTTCAAGAAGCTCAACCCCGAGCTGCGCCCGAACTCCTACCTGGCCTGGACCCACCCGTCCGATGTGGCCCGCGTGGAAGACCGCACCTACATCTGCTCCGACCGCAAGGAAGATGCTGGCCCCACCAACAACTGGTGTGACCCGGCCGAGATGCGCGCCAAGCTGCAGACCGGTGAACAAGCGCTGTTCAAGGGCGCCATGAAGGGCCGCACCCTGTACGTGGTGCCGTTCTCGATGGGCCCCCTGGGCTCCGACATCGCCCACATCGGCGTCGAGCTTTCCGACAGCGCCTACGTGGCCGTCAACATGAAGCTCATGACCCGCATGGGCCGTGGCGTGATCGACGTGCTGGGTGCCGACGGCGAGTTCGTGCCGTGCGTGCACACCGTGGGCGCTCCGCTGGAAGCCGGCCAGAAGGACGTCGCCTGGCCTTGCAACCCCGACACCAAGTACATCGTCCACTACCCCGCCACCCGCGAGATCTGGTCCTACGGTTCCGGCTACGGCGGCAACGCCCTGCTGGGCAAGAAGTGCTTTGCGCTGCGCATCGCCTCGACCATGGGCCGCGACCAGGGCTGGCTGGCCGAGCACATGCTGCTGCTGGGCGTGACCAACCCCCAGGGCCAGAAGTTTCACGTGGCAGCCGCCTTCCCCTCGGCATGCGGCAAGACCAACTTCGCCATGCTGATCCCGCCCCAGGGCTACAACGGCTGGAAGGTCACCACCATCGGTGACGACATCGCCTGGATCAAGCCCGCCGCCGACGGCAAGCTCTACGCCATCAACCCGGAAGCAGGCTACTTCGGCGTGGCCCCTGGCACCAACACGCTGACCAACCCCAACTGCATGGCCTCGCTGGACCGCGACGTGATCTTCACGAACGTGGCCCTGACCGACGACGGCGACGTGTGGTGGGAAGGCATGACCGACGAGGCCCCGGCTCACCTGGTGGACTGGCAGGGCAACGACTGGACCCCGGCCATCGCCAAGGAAAAGGGCACCAAGGCTTCGCACCCCAACGCCCGCTTCACCGTGGCCGCGACCAACAACCCCGCGCTCGACAGCGAGTGGGACAACCCCGCTGGTGTGGCCATCGACGCCTTCATCTTCGGTGGCCGTCGCTCGACCACCGTGCCGCTGGTGACCGAGGCCCGTGACTGGACCGAAGGCGTCTACATGGCCGCCACCATGGGTTCGGAGACCACCGCCGCCGCCTTCGGCGCGCAAGGCGTGGTCCGCCGCGACCCCTTCGCCATGCTGCCCTTCATGGGCTACAACATGAGCGACTACTTCCAGCACTGGCTGAACCTGGGCCAAAAGCTGGCCGCTGGTGGCGCCCAGGCTCCCAAGATCTTCTGCGTGAACTGGTTCCGCAAGGGCGCCGACGGCAAGTTCGTCTGGCCTGGCTACGGCGAAAACATGCGCGTGCTGGAGTGGATGCTCGGCCGCATCACCGGCAAGGCCCAAGGCGTGGAAAACGCCTTCGGCATCAGCCCGACCTATGGCGACATCAACTGGAACGGCCTGAACTTCAGCGAAGCGCAGTTCCAGTCGGTCATCGGTGTGGACACCGCCGCCTGGACGCAGGAGCTCAAGCTGCACGACGAGCTGTTCACCCAGCTGGCTTACCACCTGCCGGCCGAGCTGCCCGCCACCAAGGCCAAGATCGAGCAGCGCCTCGCCGCCTGATCTGAGCCCGGTTGACGTGCCGCATGGCACGTCCTCCTGCCCACCCCGCATTGCCCACCCCGCGCGCCCGCCTGAGCTTCAGGGGCTGCGGGGTTCGTTTTGCCCGGTTTTTCTGGCGATGCTGCGGTGCACCACTGCGCCACCATGCAAGCTCCTGTGTTGCGTTGCACAAACGGACCAGCCCCGGCAAAGCGTGATGTCATTCACAACCATGTTTCACATGGCGAACGGACCCGGTTTCGATGACAAATCCCCCTGGGCAGGGGGTGTCAGGCGTCAGGATCGGCATCAACAATGGCAGCGCAGATGTGGTTGGTCCCTTTGAGTCACCGCGTCACCTGTTGATTCAGCGCCGCCTGAGCGCGGCCCTTAGGGAGCAAAATGAAACTCGTCAAACACACAATCGCCGCCATCGCTCTGATGTGCGCTGGTGCCGCTCAAGCTGGCAGCGTGGTCATCCCCGGCGGTGACCTGGGTAACCTGAACGTTTTCCCGGCGCTGTTCGGTGACTCGACCACGCAGGACACCTTCACGCCCTTCGCCGCGACCTTCCACTTCAGCCTGAGCGTGCTCAGCGATGTGTATGGTTCGGCTGCTGCGCTGGAGTCGCTGTTCGGCAAGACCCTGGCACCGACCATGCTGATCGGTGCGGCCATTGACGGCATCGACCTGGGGGCACTGCCTTCGGCGTCCTTGGCCAGTGGCATGACCTTCAGCCTGGGCAACCTGGCGGCTGGTCAGCACACCTTGACGATCGCCGGCCTGGCCATGCCAGGCTCCACCGCTTTCACCGGCAGCGTTTACGCGCAGGCCGTCACCCAAGTGCCAGAGCCGGCTTCGCTGGCCTTCGCTTTGGCCGGTGTGGCCGTGGTGGGTGGCTTGCGCACACGCCGCAGCGCTGCCAAAGCCAGCGCCTGAGCCTCGCGCAGCCGCTCTGCTTCAGCCAAAAGGGCTCCCTCGGGAGCCCTTTGTCATGGCGTCTGCCTCACGGCAGCAAGGGCGCGATCCAGTCGGCAAACCAGTCGCTGAGCAGCACGCGCTGGCTGGTCGGGTTCTGCTCGAAGGCCCGCATCACGGGGCCCTTGCCGTCCAGCAGGTTGTCCACGAAGGCGCCCACGTCGTGCAACTTGGCCTCGACGATGCTGGTGCCGCCGAAGGTGACGATGGTCAGGCAGTGGGAGCCATTGAGTTCCCGCTTGTTCGGGATGTACCAGCCCACGTTGGGCTGAGGTCGCATCTGTGCGATCCACGGTGTCAGCTCTTGGCGCCACTTCTGGTTGAGCAACTTGAGCCGCGTGGCGTTGTCCGGGGCGTTGGCGATCTCGGGGTAGAACTTCTGGTACGAGAAGGCCGAGAAGTTGGTGTCTTCTTGGAAGTTG
>Ga0209617_10000339_pt1 | contig 20004 bp, 16 predicted proteins | sample LakEriepJuly2011_2_FD_187459 | JGI IMG/M metagenome (GOLD analysis project Ga0209617, IMG submission 187459) | Freshwater microbial communities from dead zone in Lake Erie, Canada - CCB epilimnion July 2011 (SPAdes) (version 2) | ecosystem: Environmental > Aquatic > Freshwater > Lentic >...
TTCCATGTCATAGGGTTGCAGCAGCGCGCAGCCTTGGGCGTCCCAGTAGCTTTGCAGTCGGAGGATCAGTTGCTGGAAGGTCAGCATGGTCAAACCTGGTTGGACGGGAGGGCCGCGCAAGAGGGGCGGCAAACCCTGGATTCTAGTGAAAGGCGGTGGCCTCAGCCGGCCGATGTCGTTGGCGCTGCGGCGGAAAGTCTCTGGCGCCCTGCCCCGGCCACCGCCAGCAACAGACCCACCGCGACCAGCGGCCACAGCCCGAAGCGGCTGGCCCACCACGCGAATGGCGTCTGCCCGGCAAAACCTTGCACCTGGGTGTTCAGCACGCCGCGCGTCTGCGTGGGCATGCGGTCGGTGACCCGCCCGAAAGCGTCGATCACCACGGTGGCCCCCGTGTTGGTGGCGCGGATGCTGGGCACCTGGAACTCCAGCGAGCGCATGCGTGCGATCTGCAGGTGCTGCGAAATGGCCACCGTGTCACCGAACCACGCGAGGTTGCTGACGTTGGCCAGCACGGTGGGCGCCTTGGCAGGATCGGCAAAACGCGAGGCCAGTTCTTCGCCGAACAAGTCTTCGTAGCAGATGTTGGGCGCGATGCGCTGGCCCCGCACCGCGAAAGACGGCGCATCCAGCGGCCCGCGGCCGAAGTCCCCCAGGGGCATGTTCATCAAGGCCACGAACCAATGGAAGCCATTGGGAATGAACTCGCCAAAAGGCACCAAGTGGTGCTTGTCGTAACGATAGGGTTCGGCACGGCCGGCCTGAAGCCCCACCACCGAGTTGCTGTAGCCTTGCTCGAAACTGCCCAAGGGCACGCCGATCAATGCAGACCGCCCCGAGCCTTCGCCGAACATCGCCACCAGGGCATCCCAGTAGCCGTCGGGCAACTGCGCCGGCAGCAGCGGGATGGCCGTCTCCGGAGCCATGACCAGATCGGCATCGGCGGCCTTGAGTTGCGCTGCGTGCCAGACCAGCATGCCCACGATGCGCTCGTTGGCGAATTTTTCGTCCTGCGGCACATTGCCCTGCAGCAGCGCCACGCGCAAGGGCTGGCCGTGTGCCTGCGTGAACCGCGCCGGGGGCAGCCAGGCCAAGGCCAGCACCAAGGCCAGCAAGGGCACAGGCGCTGCCCAGCGCCGCCCGCCACAGCCCAGACAAGCCACGCACAGCGCCCAAACCGCGCCCAGACCATACACGCCCAACCAGGGCGCCAGGCGATCCAGTGGGCTGTCGATCAGGCCGTAGCCGCTTGCGCCCCAGGGAAAACCGGTGAAGATCAGCGCCCGCGCCAACTCGGCCAGCAACCACAAGCCCGCGAACATGCCGGCATCGCGCCACCACAAGCCGCTGCGCCAGCGCACCCACACCCAGCCGACAACTGCAAGGTAGCCCGACAGGGCCGCGCTGAGCAGCAGCACCGCCGCACCGGCGATCGGGGCAGGCATGCCGCCGAACTGGTGCAGGCTGACGTAAATCCAGCCAGTGGCGCCGATCAGCCAGGCCGTGCCGTACAGCCAGCTCAGGCGCGCGCCCTGCCTGGGCGACTCGGCCCGCAGCAGCAGCCGCAACAGCGCCCACAAAGCCAGCGTCTGCATGAGCGCGGGCAGCATGGCATGCAGCCCCGAGGCCCAGGGCGACAAGGCCAGCGCGTGCACGGCCCCTGACAGCAACGCGCCGCCATCTGCAGCACGCGGTGTGCCCCTGGCCCAAACGGTCATGCCAGACTCATCCTTGTTCGGCACCATCGGCCGGGTGGCGCGCCGTCGTGACCTTGAACCAACGCACAGACCCACCTCGCGCCAGCATCACTGCAAAGCGCAGTCCGCCCAATTCCACGGCTTCGCCTCGGCGCGGCACGCGGCCCAGCTCATGGGCCACCAAGCCACCAATGGTGTCGAAATCTTCCTCGGGCAGCTGCGCCTGGAAAGCCTCGTTCACATCGGAGATCAGGGTGTCGCCTGCCACGCGTTGGCTGCCGTCGGCCAAGGTGAAGATGCTGGACTGGCCGTCGTCATCGTCGAACTCGTCCTCGATCTCACCCACGATTTCCTCGAGCACGTCCTCGATGGTGATGAGGCCAGCGGTCTTGCCGAACTCATCGATCGCGATGGCCAAGTGACTGCGATGGGCGCGAAACTCGCGCAGCAATTCGTTGAGGCCCTTGGATTCGGGCACGAAGAAAGGCGCACGCAGCAAGGTGCGCAGGTTCAGGTCCGGCGAGCGCTGCAGCTTCAGCAGGTCCTTCGCCAGCAGGATGCCGATGATGTTGTCTCTGCTGTCCTCGAACACGGGAAAGCGTGAGTGGCCCGTGTCGATCACGGTGGCCAGCAGTTCTTCGTAAGGGGCGTCGATGTCCAGCATGTCCATGCGCCGCACCGCGACCATGACGTCGCCAGCGTTCATGCCGGCCATGCGGATCACGCCCTCCAGCATCACGCGGGACTCGGGCTCGATGAGCTCGCGGTGCTCGGCGTCGGCCAGTGTCTGGATCAGCTCGGCGGTGGAGTCGGGCCCAGGCGAGAGGAACTCGACCAGGCGAACGAACATGCTTCGGGGGTCCCGCTCACGGCGCGAAGACCCGCCATGGGCGCGGTCATGGGAACGGTCGTGTGAACGGTCTTGCGAGCGTTCTTGCGAACGCTCTCGGGGAGTGTCGGCCTTGGGAGATCGACTGGGAACTGTGTCGGACACGGCAGGGGTGTCTTGGTGGAGGAGCAGCAAGAATACCCCATGCCTGCGACAGTTCCTCTGAGCCCGCGCAGGGCAAGGGGCGCCGAGGGGGCTACACTCACCCCATGAGCCTGATTCCTGTCACCATCCTTACTGGTTTTCTCGGCAGCGGCAAGACCACGCTGCTCAAGCGCCTGCTCACCGAAGCACACGGCCAGAAAATCGCCGTCATCGAAAACGAATTCGGTGAAGAAAACATCGACAACGAGATCCTCGTGGCCGACACCCAAGAGCACATCGTCCAGATGAGCAACGGCTGCGTCTGCTGCACGATCCGCGAGGACCTGCGCGAAACGCTGGCCGACCTGGTCAAGCAAAAAAGGGCAGGCACGCTGAATTTCGAGCGCGTCGTCATCGAGACCACCGGCGTGGCCGACCCTGGGCCTGTGGCTCAGACCTTCTTCATGGACGACGAGATCGCCGAAAGCTACCTGCTGGACGCCATCGTCACCCTGGTGGACGCAAAACACGGCAACCAACAACTCGACGCCCGCCAGGAAGCACGCCGCCAGGTGGGTTTCGCCGACCTGATCTTCATCAGCAAGACCGACCTGGTTTCGGGCGACGAAGCCGACGCCCTGGCGCACCGAATCAAGCACATGAACCCGCGTGCGCCGCAGAAGCGCGTGCATTTCGGCGAGGTGCCGCTCAAGGAGGTGTTCGACCTCAAGGGCTTCAACCTGAACGCCAAGCTCGACATCGACCCCGAGTTCCTCAAGGACGACAACCACGGCCACAAACACGGCCATGGGCACGACCACGGCCACCAGCACGGCCCCGATTGTGGCCATGACCACGGGCATGACCACGCCCACGGCGAGCACTGCGACCACCCGCACCACCACGCGCACGACGACGACGTGAAGTCCTTCGTGTACAAGTCGGCCAAGCCGTTTGATGCCACCAAACTGGAAGATTTCCTGGGCTCAATGGTGCAGATTTATGGCCCACGCATGCTGCGCTACAAGGGCGTGCTGCACGTCAAGGGCATGGACCGCAAAGTGGTTTTCCAGGGCGTTCACCAGCTCATGGGCAGCGACATGGGCCCCAAATGGGCCGCCGGCGAAACCAAAGTCAGCAAGCTGGTGTTCATTGGCATCGAGCTGCCGCAAGATCTCTTCCAGGCCGGCCTGGATCAATGTCTGGCCTGATCCAAGGGATATTCTGATGAGAACCGCCTCGAAGCATGGCTACAATCCGCGCGCTTCCTGGCCGACCCAGAAACTGGCCGGGGAGTGGCTTCGAATGTGAGCGGGGCGGTGACCAGGAACAGGTCGCCCGCCTTGCTGATCGTGCCCAAGTCCTTGGATCACGCAATGAGGGAAGGAAGATCCTGTGACGAAATCCACCGCCGCGTCATCCAAGTCGGTCGCAGCCAAAACTGTCAAACCAGCCGCCAAACCTGCCGCAAAACCGGCCAAACCGGTCGCCAAATCGGCCGCTGAGCCTGTCGCAGAATCTGCCGACAAGACAGCGTCTTCTCCTCTTCCCGCTCAAGCCAAGGCCAACAAGGCCGAAGCTGACGTCAAGGGCGCTTCGGCACCCTCCGGACGTTCGCCCTCCAAGACTTCCAGTACCGCACCCGACAACATGCCATCTCCTGCCACCAAGGTTGATTCCAAACTCGCCAACGCCTGGAAAAACAAAGCCGGTCGTGAACTGACCGAAGCCGAGCTCCTGGCCATGCCCGAAGCGGAGTACATGAGCGACAAGCAACTGGACTTCTTCCGCAACATCCTGGAAGTCCAGAAGGAAGATTTGCTGTCCAACGCCGGCGAAACGACCGAGCACCTGCGCGAAGACACCTCCATCGTCCCCGACCCGGCCGACCGCGCCACGATCGAGGAAGAACACGCCCTGGAACTGCGCACCCGCGACCGCGAACGCAAGTTGCTCAAGAAGATCTCGCAAGCCCTGGTTCGCATCGACTCGGGCGAGTATGGTTTCTGCGACGAAACTGGTGAACCCATTGGCCTGGGTCGCCTCCTGGCCCGCCCGACGGCCACGCTGTCGCTGGAAGCTCAACAGCGCCGCGAGCTCAAGCAAAAGATGTTCGGGGACTGATTCCCAAGCCACGAGCAAGGCATGAGCAAGGACCCCGGCAGTTTCCTGCGCAAGGTTGTGCGCTTCGTCGCCAATCCGACCACGGATTGGTCGGAGCTGGACGCGCCCAACTCGGACGCCGGCGAGAGCGAGTACGCCAAGACCGAGATCAAGGCGATGATCGAGCGCAAGCGGCGCAATGACTTCGTGCGCAAGCGCGAACTCGACATGCTGCGCAAGATCCGCCGCGAGGGCTTGAGCCCTGACCAGGCCTTGCTGCTGGGCAGTGCGTCCAACCTGGATCCTGACTCGCGCCCTCAAACGGGCGCGCGCTCTGACAGCACCGTCAAGGCGAAGATCGACGAGATCGAGTTGCAAATGGTCGGACAGGGCATGCGACCTGCCGCGCAGCCCTCGCAAGCAGGCCAGTTGTCCACGGTGCCAGGACCTCTGGACCTCCCGCCCACGGTTCCTGCGGCGCTCACGCTGACGCCCGTGCCCGAAGATGCGCCAGAGATCTCCCACGCGGTGGTGCAAGCCGCACGCAGTTCGGCGCCGCGCATGCCCGGCCAGGAAGCTCCCGCATCACCAAGCCCGGCTCCCGGCGTTCAGGTGATGGAGATGGCGCACGACCCCGAACTGGACGAAGCTGTGATCGCCTTTGCGAACGCCGACTTCGATCAGTGCGAGGGATGCCTGATGGCCTTGGTGCATCCAGGTGCCAGCCGCCACCATCACATGGAGACTTGGCTGGTGCTGTTCGACCTGTACCGAGCACTGGACATCCCCCACAAGTTTGACCAGCTGGCTGTCTCTTTCGCACAGCAATTCGGTGTGTCGGCGCCCCAGTGGTACTCCCTGCCGCGCCGGGTGACAGAGTTCCTGGACCGAAAATGCTCGACAGCGCACCCATCAAACCACCCATCAGAGGCCGAGGCCAGCGCAGGTGACGAGGCAGACCATGGCCCGGCCACCGAACCAGGCGAGGCCCAGCCTGCGCAACCTGGCTGGGTCGCGCCCAATGTGCTGGACCAGGATGCGGTGGCCCAACTGCGCGTGGCCATCCTCCAGCTGCCTCGTCCGTGGCGCATGGATTTCTCGGCGCTGCAGCTGATCACCCCCGAAGGAGCCCATCATTTCAGCGGTTTGCTGCAGGGCTGGGCACGCGAGCACATGGCCTTGACTTGGGCAGGCACGGCACGGCTGCTTGGACTGCTGGAAGAGTCCACACCGACGGGCAACCGCGATGCGGATCCGGCCTTCTGGATGCTCCGCCTCGATGTGCTGCGTCTGATCAACCAGCCCGTGGCCTTCGACGAGGTCGCCATCGACTACTGTGTCACGTACGAGCGCTCGCCCCCATCGTGGGAGTCCAGCGCCTGTCTCATCAAACAGCAAGATGGCGCCGTGAGCGCGAACGCTGGGCCCCTGTCGCACATCAGCGAGGTGACCACCAGCTTCGTTGAATCACAGGTTCACCAGGAGGTCGAGTTCGTCCAGATCGCCAACCTCGATCTCTCCGGCCAATTGGTGGGCGACATCGGCCGAGTTCTGCAACACCTCGACGATCAGCTCGGCGCGAGCATCTCGCTCGACATCGACTGCCGTCACCTGTTGCGGGTGGATTTCATCGCCGCGGGCGACCTCCTCAACTGGGTGCTGGCGCGCCGCGCCGAGGAGCGCCAGGTTCAGTTCATCAACCCGCACCGACTCGTGGCCCTGTTCTTCGGAGCCATGGGCATCAACGAGCACGCGACCGTCAAGCTGCAAACCGTTTGACGGACTCCAAGGCCAGCGTCAGCAGGCCTTCGAAGATCAAGTTCTCGGCCACCGTGGCCTCGAACTCTTCCACATGTGCGAGACGTGACACTGCGCCGCCGGACATGATCAGCAGAGGCTCACGTCCCGATTGCACACGCAAACGACGCAAGCTGCGCTCGATGGCCCCAGCGATTGCGTCGGTGCCTCCGCTCATCAAGGCATCGCTCGTGTTGGTCGGAAAGTCGCTCACCTCACCGGTGGGCACTTTCAAGCCCGCGGTGCCGCTTTCCAGCGCCCGGTACATCAGGCCGAAGCCTGGCAGGATCAGCCCGCCAAGGAAACGCCCACTGGCATCCACGGCATCGACCGTCACTGCGGTGCCCACCATCACGGCCAGCACCGGCGGGGGGCTGGTCGCATCGTGCTGAATGGCTCGGCGGCGTGCGCCGATGATGGCCGCCCAGCGGTCAGAACCCAAGCGCTGTGGATGCTCATAGCCATTCACCACCCCGCCTGCCTGGGCGCCCGACGACACCCACTGCGCCTGCAGACCCCAGCCCTGCATGAGCTGTTCTTCCACACGGCGCTTGATCGCTTCACCCGCCACCACGCAGCCCAGCATGGCGGATGGGCGGGTCGGCAGCGCGCGCCAGTGGCGTTGCCAGAGCCCATCGATGTCCTCGAGCACGACGGCACCGTGCGCCAACAGCTGGGCATCGGGTGTCGGCTCCGCGTACAGGCCCCACTTCAATCGGGTGTTGCCAATGTCAATGACCAGGAAGGACATGTCTGAATCGGGTGTGTCGCCACCCACGGAACCGCAAGGCTTGTCATTTTGCGGCAAGAACTGTGCGGCGGCAGTGACGCGTCCAGGCAACGCCGCGCCACGCCACGGGATGAAGCCCGGACGATCCAGGGCCCCACTCCCCGAACGCGGGACTGCCACGCCCAGGCTTTCACGATATGGTGCGCCTCGCACAGCACCTTTCACGGAGTGGTCACGATGCCCTTGTTCTCTTGCCCGACCTTGTTCCTTCGGCTCGCCAGACTGTTGCTGGCGCTGTCGCTCCTTGCCTCGGCGCCGGCCTGGGCCGTGCGCGAAGTTCGCGGCGTCAAGTTCCCCGACAGCAGCCCGCTGGGTGGCCAGGTTTTGCAACTCAACGGCGTGGGAGTTCGGGTCAAGGTGATCGTGGACGTCTATGCCGCCGGGCTCTATCTGCCCCGCAAAGAAACCTCGGTGGCCAGCATCCTCGACATGCCTGGCGCCAAGAGCATGCACATCGTGCTCTTGCGCGACCTCACCGGCGAGGACTTCGCCGACGCCATGGTGAAGGGCTTTCGCAAGAACAACTCGGACAGCGACAACGCCAAGTACCTGCCCCGCATCGAAGCCATCCGTGACACGATGCTCACCTTTGGCAGCGTCAAGAAGGGCACCTCCATCCACATCGACTTCGTCCCTGGTGCCGGCACGCGCGCCTTGATCGGTGGTGTGCAAAAGGGCAATGACATCCCTGGCGACGACTTTTACGCCGCGCTGCTCAAGATCTGGCTGGGCAACCACCCGGTCGATGGCAGCCTCAAAGAGGACCTGTTGGGTGGCACACACTGAAGCCACGCCCAGAGAATTGCACCGACAACCCCGTGCTTTCCAGTGCATGGACGTGCCAGCAGAGGTGTAGCCTGAGCGCATTCTCCGCTGCCGCCATGTCCGTGCGCCATGATCCAAAAGCCCTTGCCAACGCTGAACGCCTGGGCCGACGCATTCTGTGATGCCGAGATTCCCGTGCTCGCTGCCACCGTGGCCGATGTGGCACAGCTGCTGGCCATCGAGGACGCCCGTGGCACGATGGACGCCCACACGCTCGCTGAAGCCGTGGCATCTGACCCGCTGATGGTCCTGAAGGTGCTGGCCCATGTGTCGCGTTACTGCACACGGCTCAGCGTGGAGCCACCAGAAACGCTGGTCGGCGCCATTGTCATGCAAGGCATCGGCCCGTTTTTCACCGCGCATGCTGCGTTGCGCGATGTCGAGGCCCACCTGTCAGGCTCCCCAGGCGCCTTGGATGGTTTGCTCCGCGTCATGAGCCGCGCACGCCGTGCTGCGCACTTCGCCATGGGCTTTGCGCTCAAGCGCCAGGATCAGGACGCCGTCGTGATCCAAGAGGCCGCCCTGCTCCACGACTTCGCTGAGATGCTGCTGTGGTGCCACGCACCAGCGCTCGCACTGGACATCGCCCAACAGCTGCAAGCTGACCACACCCTGCGTTCAGTGGACGCCCAACGCAAGGCGCTGGGCATCGACATGGGAGAACTGGCGCAAGAGTTGATGCACCGCTGGCAGCTGCCCGATCTGCTCATCCGCTGCACCGACGACCGCAACGCACAGGATCCCCAGGTGCGCACCACCATGCTCGGCGTGCGGATCGCACGGCACACGCAGCACGGCTGGGATGTGCCACACGCCCTCGCCGCCTTGCCCGATGATGCCGCCGACGTGGGCAAGCTGCTGAACATCTCGCCGGACGCCGCCTTGCGGCTGATCCAGGGCATGGATCAGTGACGCCTCACAGTCCCTGCGAGCCTGAGCCGCGCGCCACCGAAAGCAATCAGCGAACGCCGACCGCGCTGCGCATCGCCTGAACCGCTCCGCCACCGATGGCCGCGCCGAATCGTTTGGCCAGGCGCTCAGCCAGGTTTTCCTTCTCGGTGTAGTCCACGATGTCCTCGGCCTTGACCACGTCACGCGCGATGTGGTCCAGGCTGCCCAGGTGATCGGCCAAACCCAGCTTGATGGCCTGTTCACCGTTCCAGAACAGACCGGAGAAGGTGTCTGGCGACTCTTTCAACGCTTTGCCACGTCCCTGGCGCACCACCGCGATGAACTGCTGATGGATCTGGTCCAGCATGGCGTGGGCGTAGGCCTCGTGCTGCGGATTCAGCGGCGAGAAAGGGTCGAGCATGGCTTTGTTGGTGCCCGCTGTCAGCAAGCGGCGCTCAACGCCAAGCTTCTCCATGGCACCGACGAAGCCGAAACCATCCATCAAGACGCCAATGGAGCCGACGATGGACGCCTTGTCCACGTAGACCTGATCGGCTGACACCGCGATGTAGTACGCCGCCGAGGCGCACATCTCTTCGCAGACCGCATAAACCTTTTTCTTGTGCAGGGCCTTCAGGCGGCGCACCTCGTCGTTGACCAGGCCGGCCTGCACGGGGCTGCCACCCGGCGAATTGATGCGCAAGACCACCGCCTGCGCCCCGGCATCCTCAAAGGCCGAACGCAAGGCCGTCATGAGGTTGTCGGCGCTGGCAGCTGTCTCGGCACCGATTTCACCGCGCACCTCGACCAGCGCCGTGTGGGGCGTCACCGGTGTGTGGGTGGCCGGCACCGACTTCCACGCTGCCCAAACGAAGCTTGCAGCCACGGTCAGCCACACCAGACGCCAGAAAAAGCGCCAGCGTCGTTGGCGGCGCTGCTCGTCCAGGTACACACGGGCCATCTCTTGCATCAAAGCAGCTTGGGCTTGCTGGGAGGAATCGGGTGAAGACAGGTCAACGGCGCTCATGCACGGCTTTCGTCAGGTCAGAACACGGGTTGGAATCGTTCGGAAGGATACCAATACACCTGGTCGCCCTCCTCTTTCAGTTCAATGCGTTGCAAGCGCGCGCCCACGCATGGGCCGCCCACACACTGCCCACTGGGCGGATCGTAAAGCGCGCCATGCACCGAGCAAATGATGTGGCGCTGCGCCAAGTCCCAGAACTTGCCAGGCTGCCAGTCCATTTCGACGGGCACGTGAGCGCAGCGGTTGAGGTAAGCCACCGCCACGTTGTCAAAGCGCAGCGCGAAGGCCTGCACCGTGCGGCCGAATTCGACCACGTCGAAGGTGACGGCGTCACCGCCCTCCTGCAGTTCGGACGAGGCGCACAGGACCAGGGCTTGCCGCGTCGGTTCAGGCATGGCGAGACAGCCAATCGTGCAGTTCGGGCGTCGTGTGCGCCACGAAACGCGTGGGGTAGTCGCCAAAGGCCGCGGGCTCGTGAGCGCCGTAGCTGACGGCCACGCAGTGCGCGCCAGCATTGACGGCCAGCTGCAGATCGTGGGTGGTGTCGCCGATCATCAGCGTGCGCTCGGGGTCGGCACCGAACTCTCGCATCAGCTCCAACAACATCCGCGGGTGGGGCTTGGAGACAGTTTCGTCCGCCGTGCGGGTGCCGTCGAACACGCCATGGAGGTCCATGTGCGACAAAGCCTCGTTCAAGCCCGCGCGCGACTTGCCCGTGGCCACGGCCAGCCAGTGGTTGCGCGCCTTCAAGGTCTGCAGCATGGGGAGCACGCCTTCGAAGAGGCTGAGTTCGTGCTGGCGGTGCAGGTAGTGGTGCCGGTAGCGCAAGCCCAACTCGGGCACGCGCTCGGGCGGCAGCGTCGGTGCCACGTGCGCCAGGGCGTCGTGCAGACCGAGTCCGATCACGTAGGCCGCGGCCTCGCGCGCGGGCACGGGCAGCCCCAGATCGTCGCAGGCCGCCTGGATGCAGCGCACGATGAGCGCTGTCGAGTCATAGAGCGTGCCGTCCCAGTCGAAGACGATGAGGTCGTAGGCGCGGGGGCGCAGGCCGGTGTCGGTCATGGTGCGATGCGGATGAGGTGTGTCGGGGACGGAGTCACGGTAACGCAGTAACGCGGTTCACAACCACCACTCTAAACGGTGGGCCGTGACTGCGTGCGCACAGCGGCTGTCTCTGTCTGCCCCAAAGGCATCAACCATCACGTCGCAGGCACCAGCGCCGCCAGCAGGCCCTGGCATTCGGTGGGCAGGGGCGCCTCGAAGGTCAGCTCAGCCCCGCTGACCGGATGCGGGATGCGCAGGTAGCGTGCGTGCAGGAACATGCGCTCGAAACGGCCGTCGGGCAGGCGATGGCGGTCCAGGCCCGGCACCGCACCCTCTCCCGAAGGCCGGGACAGCGCCTTGTTGAGCGCGAAGTCGCCGTACTTGTCGTCGCCAACGATGCCATGCCCCTCGTGCGACAGGTGCACCCGAATCTGGTGGGTGCGCCCGGTCTTGATGGTCACGTCCAGCAGGCTGAAGGCCGCGTAGTGCTGCACCACATGCACCAGGGAGATGGAGCGCCGCCCTTCGTCATCGTCCCCGCGCACGGCCTTGACGCGCCGCTCGCCCTCCGCGGTCAGGAATTTGTGCAAGGCCACGTCGATGACTTTCTTGCGTTCGGGCCAGGCCCCGCTGACCAGGGCCGCGTAGGTCTTGTGCGCCTGGCGGTGGCGGAAGACGTCCTGCAAGGCGGTGAGCGCGCTGCGCTTTTTGGCGATCACCAACACGCCGGAGGTTTCCTTGTCCAGCCGATGCACCAGCTCCAGGAAGCGCGCCTCGGGTCGGGCGCGGCGCAATTGTTCGATGACGCCAAAGCTCACGCCGCTGCCACCGTGCACGGCCACACCGGCGGGCTTGTTGATGACGAGCATGACCTCGTCTTCGAAAATCACAGGGAACTCGCGCGCAGGCACAGCAGCCTCGCTCTCGGCGGATTTTTCCGCCAGGCGCAATGGCGGCACGCGGACCTCGTCGCCCAGAGCCAGGCGGGTGTCGGCCGATGCCCTGCCCTTGTTGACCCGCACCTCGCCACTGCGAATGATGCGGTAGACCAGGGTTTTGGGCGCCCCCTTGAGCACCTTGATGAGGAAGTTGTCCAGGCGCTGGTCGACGCTGCCTTCGTCGATGATCAGGCGCTGCACCACAGGCGGCGTCACGGATGACGAAGGCGCGGTCGCGCAAGACGGCACCGAAGCACCGTTCTTTTTCGCGGGCAAGCCCGATCTGCGGGATGCGGTTTTCGCACCTATAATGGTTTGAGCCACGTTGTGTGTATTTTTGTGTGGTTGTGTGCGGAAGTGCTCTGAGCGTTCAGAGAGAAGCCTGAGCAGTTTGCCCGCAACCCCATTCCGCACCAGTGCACATTTTAGCGATGCACTGCCTGCGAGAGGGCACACGATGTGGTCAGGCGGGGAGCCCCGCCAAAATTGATGGCAATGCAGCAGTCGTCTGCGTCCGGAGAAAGTCGCCCAAGGCGTGATTTTGCTGGATACCGCGCCTGTCAGAGCCAACGTCGATCGAACCACGATTCAAGGTTGATGGGTTTCAGCGTTTTGTGTGATCTGCCTTTTGTTTTTCCCGCAGATGGCGCATCGGCTGAAACCTGTGTCGAGTGAAGCACACGTGTCCCGGCCTGTTCCGCATTTCGTCCACACCGCCTGCACACAGGCCGACACGCCCATGATGGCGATCGGTGACCTGTCTGCATCGCTGTTGGCGACGTCGTGCGACCGGCCCGCCAACCCCCTGACCCTGCCCTGCACGCGCGCCCATCGGGCACAGCGGCGCGGGCCTGCGTCCGCCTGGCGAAACACACGTGTTCCGATCCCGTCACGCGCGCCCCTGACCTCAGCCCGCCTCTCGCGGGCCTGACGTCCCAGGCAATTCCTTCTCGGTTCAGCGTCGTTGCTCGTGCATGAAGGCAGTCACCCGCCGCAAGGCAGGTGGCCATTGGAGGTCATTCCGGCGCCATCCCGGAGTGCCTCTGATTGCACCGAGGAGACACCATGAAGCGCATGCTGATCAATGCCACGCAGCCGGAAGAACGGCGCCTGGCCATCGTTGACGGGCAGAAACTGCTCGACTTCGAAACCGAAATCGAAGGCCGCGAACAACGCAAGGGCAACATCTACAAGGCCGTCGTCACCCGCGTCGAGCCTTCTCTGGAGGCCTGTTTCGTCGATTACGGCGAAGAGCGCCACGGCTTCCTGCCGTTCAAGGAAATTTCGCGCCAGTATTTCAAGGACGGCGTCGAAGTCCGCTCCGCCCGCATCCAGGACGTGATCAAGGAAGGGCAGGAGTTGCTCGTCCAGGTCGAAAAGGAAGAGCGCGGCAACAAGGGTGCCGCCCTGACCACCTTCGTGTCGCTGGCCGGCCGTTACCTGGTCCTGATGCCCAACAATCCGCGTGGCGGTGGCGTGAGCCGTCGCATCGAGGGCGATGAGCGCGAAGAGCTCAAGGAGGCGATGGACCAGCTGGAGTATCCGAAGGGCATGAGCCTGATCGCCCGCACCGCTGGCATCGGCCGCACCGCTGCCGAGCTGCAGTGGGACCTGAACTACATGCTCAAGCTGTGGACGGCCATCGACGAGGCCTCCCGGGGCGGCAAGGGCGCTTACCTGATTTACCAGGAGTCGTCGCTGGTCATCCGCGCCATCCGCGACTATTTCACCAACGACATCGGCGAAATCCTGATCGACACGGACGACATCTACGAGCAGGCCAAGCAGTTCATGCTGCACGTCATGCCCGACCAGTCGAACCGGGTCAAGCGCTACCGCGACGACGCCGCCTTGTTCGCACGCTTCCAGATCGAGCACCAGATCGAGACGGCCTTCAGCCGCACGGTGAACCTGCCGTCCGGCGGCGCCATCGTGATCGACCACACCGAAGCGCTGGTGTCTGTGGACGTCAACTCGGCGCGCGCCACCCGTGGCAGCGACATCGAGGAAACCGCCTTCCGCACCAACCTGGAAGCGGCCGACGAAATCGCCCGCCAGATGCGCTTGCGCGACCTGGGCGGCCTGATCGTCATGGACTTCATCGACATGGAGGACAACAAGAACCGCCGCGAGGTCGAGCAGCGTCTGCGCGACGCCCTGCGCTTCGACCGTGCCCGCGTGCAGTTCAGCTCCATCTCGAAGTTCGGCCTGCTGGAGATGTCCCGCCAGCGCCTGCGCCCCGCACTGAGCGAAGGCAGCCACATCACCTGCCCGCGTTGCAATGGCACGGGTCACATCCGCGACACCGAGTCCTCGGCGCTGCAGATCCTGCGCATCATCCAGGAAGAGTCCATGAAGGACAACACCTCGGCCGTGCACGTGCAAGTGCCGGTGGAAGTGACCTCCTTCCTGCTCAATGAGAAGCGCACCGAGATCACCAAGATCGAGCTCAAGCAGCGCGTGACCGTGCTGCTGGTGCCCAACAAGCACCTCGAAACCCCGAACTACAAGCTGGAGCGTCTGCGCCACGACGACCCGCGTCTGGAAAACATCCAGGCCAGCTACACGATGATCGAGGAGCCGGACGACGAGGTGGGCATCACCCGCCGCGAGAAGAGCGCCAAGCCCAAGCAAGAGCCGATCATCAAGGGCGTGCTGCCCGATCAGCCCGCGCCCGTGGCGCCCCCGAAGGACGAGCCGGTCATCACCGCTGCGCCCGCAGCCAGCCTGCCCGCCCCCGTGCAAGCGGGTGCCGCGGCCGCAGCCCCGGCCAAGTCGGGTGGTTTCTTCGGCTTCATCAAGCGCCTGTTCGGCATGGGCGACAGCCCCGCTGCACCGGCACCGGTGGTGGTCGAACCCGCCGTGACCACACCTGCCGAGCCCGCCAAGGAAGACAAGGGCCGTGGCCGCCGCGACGGCCAGCGCCGCGGTGGTCGAGGCGACCGCAACGAGCGTTCGGAGCGCGGTGAGCGTGGCGAACGCGGTGAACGTGCCGACAAGTCGGACCGCGCAGACAAGGGTGCCGACAAAGACCGTGGCGAAGCCCGGGGTCGCCGTCAGGGCCCCCGCGAAGACCGCCCTGAAGGCGATGCCGCACAGTCGGGCCGCGATGGTGCGCGTGAAGGTGGCCGCGGCGGCCGTGGCCGTGGTGGCCGCGGTGCCGATCAGGGCGAGCGCCCGGTGATCAACCGCGAAGCCATCGCCGCAGAAGCCCAGGCCCTGGGCTTGGCTGCCACAGAAGGCGGCGCGCCGGAGTTGTCCGCTGCCGCGGAAGGCGAACGCGAAGGTGGCCGCCGCCGCCGTCGTGGTGGCCGTGGTCGCGGTGAGCGCGAAGAAGGCACGGGCCAGCAGTCGCTGGTGGAAGGCGCCGAGGTCGATGGCCAGGTCGAGCGCCAGGGTGGTGTCGACGCCGCCACAGGCACCGATGCGCAAGACGAGCAAGGTGAGGGCCAGGATGGCCGCCGCCGTGGCGGGCGTGGCCGTAACCGCCGTGGCGAGCGCCGCGACGAGCAAGCTGCAGATCAAGCCACGGCCAGCACGGACGTGAACGCCGACGCCCCTGCACCGCAAGCCCCGGTTCTCGCCGAAACGCAGCCTTCCCAGCTGTCCGAGGCCGAAGCGCACGTTCTGTCTGACGTGCTGACGGGCGCCACTGCCGGAGCCAGCACCGAAACGCCTGCCGATGCGCCGACCGCACCGCCCGTGGTGGTCGCAGAGACCGCCCCTGTCGCGCTTGCACCGGCCGTGGCCGAGCCGGCAACCATCCAAGCCGTGAAGGCAGCACCGTTCGTGTTGCCCATGGACGAGCTGACGGCCATTGCCCAATCGGCTGGGCTGCAGTGGGTGAACTCCGACGCCGAACGCATCCGTCAGGTGCAGGAAGCGATCGCGCAGGAGCCCAAGCCTGTCCATGTGCCCCGCGAGCGCAAGCCCGTGGTGGTGCTGGACGAGGGCCCGCTGGTGCTGGTCGAGACCCGCAAGGACCTCTCTCAGGTCACCTTGCCGTTCGAGCACAAAGCCTGATGACCGGCTGAAGCCCCTCATCCCCACACAGCCCGGCTTTGGCCGGGCTTTTTCATGGGCGCGCCATGGTGCGGTGCACCCAAGGGTTTAACCCAAGCGGCCACCAATTGACGTTAACGTCACAAAGGTCTGTAATCCTGACAACTTCAGGAGCGACCTTGGCCACTGCACACGCCCATGCCCTGCCTCCGGCAATCACCGACGTCGCACCCACTTTGGCAGCGCTAGCCGGATTCGTGCCACCACCGCAACTGTTGCTCGACACGGCGAAACGCCTGGGAGCCCACCCGGCGTATTGCGTCAGGACCGAAGCTGGCTGGGAAGCCACCTCTTGGGAAGACCACGGACGCCAAATGCGCGACGCCGCCAAGGCGCTCATCGCTCTGGGCGTGAAGCGTGGCGACGCGGTCGCCATCCTGAGCTTCAACAACCCGCAGTGGGTCACGTTGGCCTTCGCCACGATGGCCATTGGCGCCACGCCCGTGGGCATCTACTGGACCAGCTCGTCACAGGACATCGCCTACATCCTCAACCATTGCCAAGCACCTGTTCTGATGGTGGACGAGACCTCGCGGCTGCAAGCCGTGGAAGCCTGCGAAGACGCCCTGCCCCACTTGCGGCACATCGTGATGCTGCGCGACAGCGCGTCAACCCAAGCACACAAGCAAACGATGTCCTGGCGCAGTTTCCTGAGCATGGGCCAGGCAGCGCAGGAACAGGAACTGGTGCTGCGCATGGCATCGCTGCGCGCCGACGACATCGGCACCCTGATCTACACATCTGGCACAACCGGCCCTGCCAAGGCCGTGGCACTCAGCCAAGGCAACCTCTGGTGGGTGGGCAACACGATGCGGCAGCTCTTTGATGTGGACGAGCACGATCGCGTCATCTCCTACCTGCCGTTGGCGCACATTGCCGAGCAGATGGGGTCGATGCACAACCAGGTGCACTCGGGGTTCACCGTGTACTACGCGAACAGCATGGAAGCATTGGGCGAGCACCTCAAGGAGGTTCGCCCGACCATCTTCTTCGGCGTGCCTCGTGTGTGGGAGAAGATGCAATCGGCCATCGAGGCCAAATTGGCGCAAGCGACTGGCGTGAAAGCTGCTCTGGCACGCTGGGCCATGTCGGTCGGGCAACGCTGGCATGCCCTGGACCACGCGGGACAGCCCGCTGGCCCTTGGCTGACAGTGCAAAAGCATCTGGCGCACCGACTCATCCACCGGAAAATCAAAGAAGCGCTGGGGCTGGATCAGGCACGGCTGCTGAGCTCGGGGGCGGCGCCGATTGCGCCGGAAAAACTGCGCTTCTTTGCCGGGCTGGACGTGGTGGTGCGCGAGCTGTACGGGCAGTCCGAGGTGACGGGGCCCTCGACCCTGTCCCTGCCGGGCAGCACCCGCGTGGGCTCGGTGGGCAAGCCCCTGCCAGGCACCGAGATCACGGTCGGCGAGGACGGCGAATTGCGGGTGCGTGGGCCCCATGTTTTCCAACGCTACATGGGCTCGCCTCAGGCCACGGCCGAGAGCTTCTCTGGCGACTGGCTGCTCACAGGCGACCTGGGCCACATCGATGAAGAGGGCTATGTTTTCATCACAGGGCGCAAGAAGGACCTGATCATCACCTCAGGCGGCAAGAACATCTCCCCGGCCAACATCGAGACAGCATTGATGGATGGCCACCTGGTCGAGCACGCCGTGGTATGCGGCGATGGGCGCAATTACCTCGCTGCCCTGTTGACGCTGGACCCCATCGCGCTCGCCGCATTTGCCAGCCAGCATGGCTTGCTCGACGAGTCGCATTTGCACGAACACCCGCTGGTGTTGCAAGCCCTGCAGGCGGACGTGGACCACGTCAATGCCTCCCAGGCGCGCGTGGCCCAGGTGCGCAAGTTCGCGGTGTTGCCGCAATCGCTCAGCGTGGCCACAGGTGAGCTGACGCCGACCCTGAAGGTCAAGCGCAAGGTCGTTCTGGAGCGCAACCAAGGCCTGATCGAGCTGCTCTACCGCAACGGCACGCACTGAGCACGCACCAAGCGCACGCCGAGCGCGCCCCGCGGCACCGACGACGCTCAACCAGGCAAGCGCGACAAGGCTTGCTGGTACTGGGGCTGGTGCATGAGTTCGTCCCAGGTCAGCGGCGCGGTTTGCGGCAGCAGGTCCAGGCGACGCGCCTCGCTGTCCGGGCTGGCCTGCCATTCGCCGCGCTGCAAGGCCTGTTGCAGGCCGTCCAGCAGCGCATCCACCGCCAAGCCTTCGCCCAGCGACTGGTTGCACAGCAGCACCATGTCGCAGCCGGCGTTCAAGGCAGCGACCGCGCCCTGGGTGTGGCTGCCGGCCACGCTGGCGCCCTCCATGCTGAGGTCGTCGCTGAAGATGGCGCCGGTGAAGCCGAGCTGGCCGCGCAGGATGTCCTGCAGCCACCGCGACGAGAAGCCCGCGGGCGCCATGTCCACCTTTGGATAGATGACGTGGGCCGGCATCACGCTGGTCAGCGAGGTGCTCAGCCACTCGTAGGGCTTGGCGTCGTCGGCCAGGATGGCCTTGAGGCTGCGCTTGTCCACGGGGATGTCCACGTGCGAGTCGGCCTTGACGAAACCGTGACCAGGAAAATGCTTGCCGCAATTGGCCATGCCGGCCAGCAGCAGGCCGTGCATCACGCTCTTGGCCAGTGCAGTGGCCACGCGGGCATCGCTGTGGAAGGCGCGGTCACCGATGACGCCACTCTCGCCCCAGTCCAAGTCCAGCACGGGGGTGAAGGTCAAGTCCACGCCGCAAGCACGCAGTTCGCTGGCCAGCACGTAGCCGCAGGCCGTGGCGGCGTCGGTTGCGGCCATGGCACCGGCGCCCTCACCGCCCTTGCCGTCTTTCAGCCACATCTCACCCAGTCGGCGCATCGGCGGCACATGGGTGAAGCCATCGGTCTTGAAGCGCTGCACACGACCGCCTTCGTGGTCCACACAGATCAGCACGTCCGGGCGGATGGCCTTGATTTCGGTGCACAAGGTGGTCAGTTGGGCGCGGTCCTGCCAGTTGCGCGCGAACAGGATGAGCCCACCGGTGAGCGGGTGGGCCAGGCGTCGGCGGTCGTCATCGCTGAGGGTCAGGCCGGCAATGTCGAGCACCACGGGAGCGTGCTGGATGGGGTCGGCGGCAGGAGTGGCAGTGCGCTTGGAAGGCATGGGCGAATGGCGTGAGGTTGGGGGATGCGTCAGGGCGGACGTTCGATGAAGCAGCTGTTCAAGGGCGGTCAGCGTCGGCCGGAAGAAGCGACAGAGCAGGGTCTGTTTCAACGACGACAAAGGCCTGGGCCAGATCGCCTTCGTCGGTGACAGTGACATGGGCCTTCCAGCCTCGGGCGGCAAACCAATCGGCCAGGCCACCGTTGAGCACAATCTGGGGTTGTCCGCTGTCGGCATTCAGGATTTCGCAGCGCCGCCACGTCATGGGCATGTGGATGCCCAGGCCAATGGCCTTGGAGAACGCTTCTTTCGCGGCAAAGCGCGTGGCCAGGTAGCGCAGACCGCGCAGGGGTGAGCGCGCCGTGCGGGCACGCCAAACGGCCATCTCGCGCTCGCCCAGCACCTTCTCGGCGAAGCGGTCACCGCGGCGGCCCAGGGCCTCGCGGATGCGGCGCACATCGCACAGGTCGGTGCCGATGCCAACGATCATGCGCGGGCTCCCTGACGGGCACGGACGGCCTCGGCCTGGAAGTCGGCAATCGCCTGGCGCAGTCCCACGAAGATGGCATGGCCGATCAGGGCATGGCCGATGTGGAGCTCTTGCACCTCGGGCAAGGCCGCCACCAGGGCCGTGCTGCTGGGCGCATCGCTGCCTTGCGCTTCGGGCTGGCACAGGGCCAGGCCGTGGCCCGCGTGGGTGCGCAGACCCAGGTGCAAG